>Ga0123355_10008399_pt1 | contig 15609 bp, 11 predicted proteins | sample TergutEmb28metaG_3_FD_89872 | JGI IMG/M metagenome (GOLD analysis project Ga0123355, IMG submission 89872) | Embiratermes neotenicus P1 segment gut microbial communities from Petit-Saut dam, French Guiana - Emb289 P1 | ecosystem: Host-associated > Arthropoda: Insects > Digestive system > Gut ... | reverse complement strand
GTCGCCGCTTTCCAGCGCGTCGCGGTATTTTTGTATGGAAGATAAAAAATTGTCAAATTCATGCAATAAATATTCTCGATTTTCTAAAAAAAGTTCCGTCCACATGTCGGGGTCTAACCTTGCCACGCGTGATAAATCGCGATAACTCCCCGCCGAATACCCTTTATGACGCGGCGCGGTAGGGCTTTTCACAAACGCATTAGAAATCACATGCGGCATTTGCGACGCGAAAGCGATAATTTCATCATGTTCCGCCGCCGTGGTCACGGAGATTCTGCCAAAACCAACAGGTTCTAACAAAACCTTTATATCCTCAAAAAACTGAATATCGTCGTGTGTGGGTGGGACTATTACCATTGGTTCGTTGTCAAATAAATCCTCGCGGCTAAATTTAAATCCCGACTGATGCAATCCCGCCATAGGGTGGCCACCTACGAAGGTGAAGCCGTGTTCTTTAGCCAACGGAAAAAGCATGTCGCAAATTCGCATTTTTGTTCCAGCGCAATCAATCACGGTTGTTCCCGCCAAAAGATGAGCCTTCGACTGCACCCAGTTAATCACGCCCTGCGGAAATATTGCCAACAGAATACAATCACATGTTGCTAAAATTTCGTCGGTAAGTTCGCCGTCAATTGCTTCCGCGAGTTTCGCGAATTGCAGTATAGAGTTATCCGTATCGCTTCCCAAAACCTCAATGCCCTGTGTTCGCTTGTACGCTTTAGCCAAAGAACCACCAATCAGCCCCAGCCCAACAATTCCAACACGTTTAATCATGCCAAAGCCTCGCGAAGCTTGTCTATCTTCGCAGAAAGCGCGGCGAAAGCTTCTGGTGTTAGCGATTGCGCACCGTCGCAAAGTGCGTTAGCAGGGTCGTTGTGAACTTCCACGATAATTCCGTCTGCGCCAGCGGCGATTGCCGCAAGCGTCATAGACGGTACAAGGTCTGAACGCCCAGTGCTATGGCTTGGGTCAACGATTACAGGCAAGTGCGTAAGGCTTTTCAAAACGGGTACGGCCGATAAATCTAGTGTGTTCCGTGTGTAATCTTGCTCGTAAGTTCTTATTCCGCGCTCGCACAAAATTACGTTTTCATTGCCATTGGCCATAATATATTCCGCGCTCATTAGCAATTCCTTAATCGTTCCAGCAAGCCCGCGCTTTAACAAAATTGGGGCTTTGGTGCATCTTCCGAGTTCTTTTAGCAAATCGTAATTTTGCGTGTTCCTCGCACCTATTTGAATTACGTCAATTCCCTTTTCAATAAACAAATCCAGATTTTGCAGATACATAAGTTCCGTCACAATAGGAAGTCCCGTTTCGGCGCGTGCCTCTAACAACAGGTCAATTCCTTCGCTACCCATGCCCTGAAAATCATACGGAGATGTACGCGGCTTAAACGCTCCGCCACGCAGAAAATTAGCACCAGCCGCTTTTACTTCTTGCGCAATACCGATAAGTTGCGAACGGCTTTCCACGGAACATGGCCCAGCAATCAGCGCGAAATTCCCGCCGCCGATAGCCGGCCCGTTCCCAGACACCAGCCGCAAAATAGAATCCTCTGGGTGCATTTTTCGATTACTCGCCTTAAATGTTTCGGGCATATCCGCAACCGATTCTACTATATCTAAACTCTTCAACATGTCTTTATCTATGCACTTCGTATTTCCAATCAGCCCCAGCACACATTGCTGTTGCCCATGAAATTCTTTTACAATCAATTTCTTATCCCTAAGCCACTTTATTAAATGCTCAATTTTTTCTGGCGACACATCAGGCCGAATCATTACTATCATATATATTCTCCTACATTCCTAGTCTCAACGTATTTTGTCACGCATAATAGATTTTGTCAATTATGGCGATTATGATATACTTGCGCAGGAAGGTGAGCGCGAGAATGAAACTGTTATTCTTTTTTGTGACATCGTTTTTTTGGTTTTCGCTGTATACATATGTGCCGTATGTCGCGCCTTACGCAGAATACTTGGGCGCGGATTTACGGCTAGTTGGGCTTATTGCGGGAGCATATGGTTTTACGCAAATGGCAATTCGATTTCCGCTAGGAATTTTTTCAGACAGGATAGGCAAGCGAAAAATTTTTGTTGTTCTTGGAATGGCGTTCGCGGCGGCGGCGGGGTTTGTTGTGTTTTTCTTTCCCAGCGCGTATACCCTTTTGCTTGCAAGGGCTTTGGGTGGTGTTGCGGCTTCGGCGTGGGTTGTGTTTACTGTTTTAGGCGCGTCATACTATCCCGCAGATAAAACCGCAAAGGCAATGGGGCATTTAAGCGCGTGCAACGCATTAGGAAGAATGGCCGCATTACTAATGGGCGGTCTAGCGGCGCAATGGCTAGGCGTAGAATATGCATTCCTACTAGGCGGGATAGGTGCGCTAATAGGAATGGCAACCAGCGCGACAGTAAAGGAAAAGACAAAAAAAACAACACAGCCGCCTTCTGACAACAACATACACTCTAATACAAATGAAAGTAATACAAATGAAAACGACAAACCGCCACCGCCAACTTTCGCGGAATTGCTAACCGTCGCAAAAAACAAACAACTGCTTTGTTGCTCTATTCTAGGGATTCTATGTATGTTTATCTCGTTTGCGACAACATTCGGATTTATTCCACTTGCCGCATCACGGCTGGAAGCCAACCAAATACAAATTGGACTCCTAGGCGTGGTGTCTACTGTACCCGGAATTTTCATGGCTCCACTAGCTGGAAGCTTTATGCCCAAAAAATTTGGGGCGTGTACAACTTTGGTAATTGGATTTCTAATAGCGGGCGTTGGTAGCGCGTTGGTGGCGTTTAGTAATTCTCTGCCCTCGCTTTTCGCCGTGCAAATTATCGGAAGCATTGGTATTGCAATTCCTTCAACGCTTTTGCTTGGGTTGTGCATTCGTGATATTCCCGCACCCAGACGCGCCACTGCTATGGGTTTTTACCAAGCTGTGTATGGTATCGGCATGTTCCTAGGCCCGTTTGTAATGGGGCAAATAAGTTACGCCCTAGGGTTAATGACTGCATTTATCTTCATTGGTGTTGTAGGCGTGGCTGGCGCATTATTAACGATTGTGTACGCACGGCGCGGGAATCTTGTTTATTAACTCTCGTAGCCACTTATTTTCCAGTCGCATTAGCTTATGTTTAATGGTAATATTAAAAAATATTTTCCCTTGCGAATAATCATACATGACTAGGAAGAGGGTTTTTGAGAATGCCACTATCAACAATACTAGACTGGATATACCCACCAGTATGCATAGCATGTAGAAGCATAATGCCGCTGAATGCCCCTCAGCGGTATATTTGCGTTATTTGCGAAGGATTATTCGAGTCGATTCCATTGCCTGTGTGCAAAAGATGCGGCGTGCCTGCGTCAACAGAAGAAGCAAAGCACTGCGCATCATGTTTCGGAAAAACATTTCACTTTCAGCAAAACAGCGCGGCATTTTTATACGACGAGCTAATGCGGGACATGCTACATGAAATGAAATTCCGCGCAAAAAAACGCGTTGCAAAAGGTCTTGGTTTTCTATGGTCGGCGCAAGTCGCGTCAACATTGCAAAACCCCGACAGTTTTATTGGAAGCATTGAAGACTTACAAAGCTACACATTAATTCCAATGCCCCTACACCCAAAAAAACAGCGCGAACGCGGATTCAACCAAGCGGAAATTCTCACACGTCCGTTATCAGCGGCATTACAAATTCCCATGTCAAATATCCTAACCCGTACCGTGGACACGCCGCCGCAATCTGGTTTACATCCAATGCAACGCGCCGAAAACGTATCGGGAATATTTTCCATACAAAAATCAACAAGCGTTATCGGAAGAAACTACATAATAACAGATGATATATTTACAACGGGGTCAAGCCTAAACGAATGCGCAAAAACTCTCAAATCTGCGGGGGCTACGAAAATTTTATGTATGACTTTAGCAATTGCGGTGAAAAATAATTCTAAGTAAACTTGCCAAAACTGCCGATAAACAGTTAGAACCAAAAAAATAGTGGGCAACATACTATGTAAAACATTGATTTCATATAGAAAGGAGGCGTTGATATGGACATGAGAATATCAAGTGTGTATAACGCCTACAGCGTACAGTCTGGGCGGGGAGTATCCCAATCAGGAACGCGAGTAGACAAGGGGAGAGTAGATGCGGATAGTGTATCCTTATCTGCCCAAGCTGGAGACTATCAAGCGGCGCGCAGGGCGGTAGCAAACGCGCCAGATATACGTGAAGGCATTGTTGGTAAAATCCAAGAAATGTTGGATGCAGGCACGTATCGCGTATCGGCACAAGATGTGGCGGCACGTATTTTTAGGGGAGCATGATTAGCATAAACACAAGGATGTTATAACAGGGCTCTTTCGGAAATCTTTGGGGGGAATTTCCGAAGGGGTCTTTGTGTTGGCTATGTATATGCACCCAGACAAAAAAGGCGGTGAAAAAATGGCAGGAATGATAGACCAGCTAACCGACGTAATGAACCAGCAAGCCGAACGCCACACAGAACTACACGGGCTGTCGCTGGAAGAACGGGACGCAATAATCCAAAACGACATAGAGCAACTGCAAAAGCTGGTGGGGCTAAAGAACATATTAGTATCGCAAAACAGCCGCCTAGAAAAGCAAAGAATCGCCTTAGTAAATGACATTGCAGAGGTAATGGGGCATAAAATCGAAGATATAACCCTATCCAATGTAATTGATATTCTAAAAGACCAACCAGAAGACCAAGAAAGGCTACGCGAAGCGGGGACAAAACTTCGTGAAGCCGTAACAAAACTCCAAGATGTAAACGAACTTAACAAGTCTTTGTTAGAAAGTTCAATCGAATTTGTAGAGTATTCGCTAAACGCGTTACGCTCCACACTTTCGCCCGAACCGCCCGAATATCCAACGCAAAGACCAACACAAGGCGGCAACGACGGCACAGGAACATTCAACGCAACACGATGAATTAAAAAAATCATCGTCAAGGGGATTGCGAAAACTCGCAATGACGAGAATCTATCTAGTGAGGGGAATTACTTATGGGTTTTGGGGGATTAAGCATCGCAACAAGTGGGATTAGAGTTGCGCAAAGAAACCTTAATGTAACAGGACATAATATTTCCAATGCGGAAACTCCAGGGTTTTCGCGTCAGCGAATTGTCCAAAAAGAAGCATTCGTGCGCAATGTTGGCGTAAACAACGCTGGTAGTCGCATGATAGTGGGAATGGGTGCGAACTGGAGTGAAGTTCACCAAATTCGCAACGAGTTCCTAGATGTAAATTTCCGCCGTAATGTTACGCAGTTGCAGTTTTATTCAACGCGGGTACAGGCGGGATTGGCTATTGAAACTTTGTTGGGCGAGTTGCACGGCTCATACAATTTTCAATCGGTAATAAACAATATGTGGTACGCTATTCAAGAGCTTACCGCACACCCAGAGGGGCTGGCTACACGTCAGTTCTTCCTTTCGACTGCAAACACTTTCCTTACAAAATCGCAAACAGTTTTTGACGGGCTTTTGGAACAACAATTTAACCTAGACATGCAAATTCGCGAAATGGTAAATGGCAGAACTGGCGTAAACGAAACAGTAGCGGCAATTGCCGACCTAAACCGCGCAATTCAATTTGCAGAGTCTGGCGGCGAGCGCGCCAACGACTTCCGCGACCAACGCCACATGCTACTAGACCACCTAGCCACACTGATTCCCATTGACGTATTTGAAGAACCAAGCGGAAATGTTGCCATCTTAACAAAGGGGCATCACCTATTATCGGGGAATCACCAGAGCTTGATGGGCTTGCGCTATATCTCGCCAAACATTCATTTTGTAGAGCCTGTGTTCACACCATCACCGCATATTTTATCTGCGGGAACACCACCAGACGAGTTCACATCATTCATAAATTATTTAGGGCCACTAGACACCGCAATGGGTGCAGGTGGACAGCTTCTTGCACTAATGCAAGCAAGAGGAACTTTGCCAGCAAACCACATGAGTGCAGATGTTGCACCACCAATGCTTCCAGATGAAATACATCGTCTTGCTGACGAGGTGGAAGCCGCAATTGGCGCATTAGGTGGAGCGGCAACAGGCAACTTCATGGCAGATTTACAACTCGCGATAAACGCCGCCCCTGCGGGCAGTGTGCTACGCGAAGACCTTGAAGCCGCATTAGCCCACGCCCAGCGCGACGCAAACCGCTTTATACAGCAGTTAGTAGCCGCGGCAGGCAACCCAGTCGATATAATTCGACTAACCCAAGAAATTGAGCGCGACTTCCTAGCGCAAACACATAATCACCGCGCCCATATGTGGTCTATAGAACATGCTATGATTCCACAGGTGCAAATGAATCTTGACCGCATAGTAAATTCCATGATAACCATGATAAACGACGCAGTTACAGGCAATCTACGCGGCCCAGACGGAAATTTCCTATTCTTTGAAACAAACCCAGACGGAACGCCATTTATCGCCGACCCAACCGTAATAGACCCAATAACAGGCGAACCAGCGCGCACTCCAATAGTTCCAGTAGACGCACGCGGCAACCCAGGCATACCATTGTTCGTGCGCTACATGGATATAGATGATGGCTCACACACATGGCCACTAACGGGCTTGCAAAATCCAAACATGCCATCTACGATTTTCACAGCTGCAAATATTCGTCTCAACCCAGATTTCCATGAACACGGCGGTCATAACCTACTCGCGCTATCACTAAGCGGCGCACCAGGCGACACCGACCTGCTTGTAGCATTACACGATGTATGGATGTCACCAGATAGCCATTACGCCATAAATATAGGCGGCAGAAGCTTTAACGTGCAAGATGCATATTTGCGCTTCACAGGCACATTAGCGGCGGATATTTCTGAATCAAACAGCCGCGTAACAACGCAAACCACCAATGTTGACCAATCGCAAAATCTGCGCATGGCAATAAAGGGCGTTTCCATGGACGAAGAACTTAACGCAATGCTTCGTTTCCAATTCGCTTTCCAAGCGGCATCACGCGTATTTAACATGATAGACGGCATGATTGACCGTATAGTAAACGGCACTGGCCGTGTAGGATTATAGGGGGTACTAACAAATGCGTTCATCATTTTTTGGATTACATGTTGCGGCTTCTGGCTTAAATACGGCTCGTGGGGCTTTGAATGTAACTTCGCATAATATCGCAAACGCGGAATTACCAGGCTTTTCTCGCCAAGTGGCGCAAATGCAAGCGGCTCGCCCACTTGTTGGCACAGGCAGAGGAATGTATGGTACAGGTTCGCAAATCACAAGCGTGATTCAAATTCGCGATAGATTTTTGGATAAGAAATTCTGGAATCAATCTTCAATTCATGGGCGTTTCACCGCCATAAATTCGCACTTAAATTTTGTCGAAACAGTGTTCAACCAACTGCCAAACGCAGGGGTTAAAAGAACATTTAACGGCTTCTTCTCCACGCTTCACGACCTCACCACTCGCGCACATGAACCTACCTTCCGCACGAATGTAGTTACAAATGCACATACTCTCACGGAGCAAATACGTCAAAATGCCGCCGCGTTGCAACGCCAGCAATCCGACGTAAACCGCGAATTTGCTGATGTTATTGCGCAAATCAATAGCCTTGGTTCGCAAATTGCTTCATTAAATAATCAAATTCACATCTTCGAGCGTGACGGAAGCAACGCAAACGACCTACGCGACCAACGCGCACTGCTAATAGACGAACTTTCAACCCTAGTAAACATCTCTGTAGAAGAGCGCGATTTCAGCCGACCAGGCGTGGCAAACGACCGTCGCATGACCATCATGATAAACGGTCAAATGTTCGTAGACCACAGAAACAACGAAACATTAGAGCTAGTAGCAAGAGACAACCCACACGACCCACGTTCTGGCCCAAGCCGAAACGAAATGGACGTTCGCGGATTGTACGACGTTTTCTTTGTGGGAACTGGCTCACGCTTTAACATTCACAGCCCCGTACTAGGTGGAAAACTTCGCGGTATCGTTGATGTTCGCGATGGTAACGGTGGTCAACATACAGTTTCACCAATCCTTACAGGGCAAATGATGGTTCAAAGAGAACTTGACTCGCTAGAACGCGCCGCAAACACCTTGCGTGGTATGGAAGCCCGTCTTGTGACATTAAATGGCCAAGTTGCTCCATGGACAACTGACCGCGATACCGCATTGGCCGCTATCGAAGCAATAGCCGCTGGGTCAACCCCTGCCGTTACTAATACAGCAACAGCAAATGCGCGTATTGCACAACTATTCGCAGACCGCGCAGAACGTGACGCAATTGCAGCATCTTTACCCACACTTCGCGGCGCGATTGTTAATCATGTGAATTTCCAAGGTCTACGCAATGCAATTGGTGCTGAAATTAACTTGAACTCAACAGCCGCGCCAACCCCCGCTATTAATACCGCACTAAACAATATTCAAACACTTCTAAACGAGTTCGCGGCTGGCGATTTTGATAATAACTTAGCGGCGTTTACAACCCAACTTGATGCGCTTCTTACCACACCAGCCACAGGCTTGCACGACTTGCTCGACAGCCATCCCGATTTTGATAGTGTCGCAATTTTGAACCAAATCAACGGCATTATGCCTATCAACACAGCACCTCTAAGCACAGCAATAACAGACTTAGCCGCTCTAACCCCACCAGCAAGAGACATTGACGCACAACTAGCCGCCGCAAATGCCGCACTACTAACCCTAAACGCCGCAACCAACAACATAGCCGAAATAGTAGGCTTCGCAGAGCGTCTCGAAAGACAGCTAGACTGGACAATAGCCCAAGCCGAAATAATGGAACAAGATATTATCGCAAGGATAGCCTCAATCAACGCAGGCACAAGCCTAGGTGTTGCAGCGGATTACGAAGACTTCCTAGATGCTCTTCAAGCTGAACTGGTTGACATGAGAGCAACAGCGGCGGCGGTATCTGGTTTGCCGTCCTCGCTATCCGTGTACGACCCTGCGGGTGCATTAACGGCCGCAATAGCCCAGATACAAGCAGTAGTAGGTGCAGGCGGAATAGCAGGTTTTATTGACAACATTGAAAACATTCTTGATGCGGCGGTTGACCCTGTTGATGGATTGCCTGTTGGGCTGAGCCAATACCCAGGTGCTACCTCCACATTCAAGGGAATCCCCTTCTATATGAACCAACTCAACGAACTTGTACGCGTATTCGCACGCGCAATGAATGAAGGTCGCAACCGCGACGGCGGAGAAATCCCAGGCGCGATTGGGCATTTGTTCGGCTTTGACGCTAATGGCGAAAACAGACAGGCAATGTTCTTCACATTCCAAGACAGCCTAGGCAACCCAGCAACCGTCACCAACCCAGACGACCCACTAAGAAATCTACGCATGTGGATTCTAGCCGACCCAGCCGACCCAACAGGTCAAACACCTTTACGTGACGCAAACGGCTACTTCGTAACCGTAATGGATCCAGACCCTCCAATGGACGCTGCTGGAAACTCCATAGTAGCGCGTGACGCAACAGGCAACCCAATGTTCACGCTGGATTACAGCCAATTCAACGCGCTAAACTTCATCATGAATCCAGAGCTTATGACTGACCCAGATTTGCTTGCCGCGTCCAGCAACGCCAACATTGGTCAAGCAAACAATGATATAATTCACGGCTTCCTTGCCGTTGCCAACGACCAAAGTCTCTTCCGCGAAGGGCGTTTGATTGACTTTATCATTGCAACCAGCAATCACCTTGCCGTTGACAATAATCAGGCGCAACTTTTCCGCGAAAGTTATCACGAAATAACAATGGCAACGCATAACCACCGCTTGTCGGTTAAGAGCGTTGACACAGAGGAAGAGATGCTTAACCTTGTAAGATTCCAAAACATGTTTATCGCGTCTTCACGGTTAATCAATGTTTTAGACACCGTGTATGACACCTTGATAAACAGGCTCGGCAACTTCTAAGAGGGCTTTTAACATTGATAGCCCAACAGCTTTGAAAGGGGATATTTAATAATGCGCATAACTAATCATATCGTATATGGCAATTCCATGAACAACATTTGGCGTAATGCGCGCCATTTAAGTAATCTTGTAACGCAAATTGAAACAGGTACAAAAACACAACGTCCATCAGACGACCCTTTGTTGGCGGCGCGTTCGCTTCGCTATCGCACAATTCTTGCGGAAGCAGAGCAATTTCAACGCAATGTTCAGCAAGGCATGGCGTGGATGGAAGTTTCCGAAGCAGCATTCAACAATGTTCTAACGGGAACACCCACCAACCCCAGCCTTATGCAACGCATTTACACTCGCTTGGTGGAAGCCGCACAAACGGGCACAAACACCTTGGAAGACCAACGCGCAATCATGTCGGAACTACGTCAGTACTTCGAGCAAATGTTCGAGGTAGACATGAACCAAACATATTTGGGCAGATACGTTTTCTCGGGCTTCCATACAGACCAACCACCCGTTCTCAAGAATGATTGGCCTGGGCGTAGTTTTATTATTACGCAAGACTTCGTACCTCGTGATGTGGAGCGCGTAATTGCGTTCCACCGCGAAACGCCAACTTCTCCACTTGATAAAGTGTATGCAAACATTGTTAAATTGCCATTCACCAATGCGAATTTCGATTTCGACCCTACGCTTGCACCCGCAGTTACAGGAAATCCACCAATGCCAGGCATCACCCTTGCAGACGGCACTCAAGTTCATGTAATAACAACCGTTTCCAATGCAATGACAGAACTTGGTGATGCTGTAACAGCCTATCGTCCCGCAGACACCTTTACCGATGGCTTAGGAAACGAACTACCAGTAATCCACTTCCTAAGCGATACTGGTGAACTTGTTATGAGTGATGCAGTTCGCGACCTTATGAACGCCGCTGGTGGTTTAAATGTGGTTTATGAGAAAAACAATCTTCGTGCTGGTGAGTTAAACCCTATGGTATACTTCCAGTCTGCCGAGATTATTACCACCACTGAAAACGGAGTTACAACACGCGAAGCCCAGCATTTTCACGCCGCGTCACAGAATATCCAAATGGAAATTTCGCCAAGCGCGCATATTACCGTAAACTCACACGCCAGCAATATTTTGACTGCAAACCTTTTTGCAGACTTGAAACGGCTTTTCAATTTCGCCGATTCTCTAGTGGCTTCCGACCCGCGTGTAATTGAGGAATATTTCCGTGTTGAACACAATTTGGTTGATGACGACCTTGACAAAAATGTGTACGAGTTCTTGTCAGACGAGCAAGCCGCACTTTCTGGCGCAATGCACGACCGCATTAACAATATGCTGGAGCTAATCATGCGCCACGCAGGGCAAGCCCAGCGCGAACACACAGCCCTAGGCTCAAGAATGCAAAGGCTTGAAATGACTGGAATCCGCTTGGAAGAAGACGAAATTGCATACACCGCACTTCTTTCCGAAAACGAGGACACCGACCTTGCAGGCACAATCATGCAAAAAAATGCCGCAGAAGCCGCATTTGGTCACGCATTGATGGCAATTGCAAGAACAACACAACTTTCATTGGCAGATTTTATTAATAGGTAGAGGTGAGTTTATGCGTTTAACAAGTGCAATGATAACAAATAATACTCTCATGCATATAAACCGCAATATGCGTAATCTTGATAACGTGATTAGGCAAATTGAGACGGGTAAGCGGATTCAGCGTCCTTCTGACGACCCGATTATCGCAAGCCGCGCTTTGATGTTCCGCACCAGCGTGCATGAGAATTTGCAATTCCAACGCAATGTTGACCAAGGCATTGCGTGGATGAACGTAACCGAAACAACTTTTAACAATATCAACAAAGAACTGCTTTTTGAAATGCGTAACCTAGCAGTGCAGGGTGCAAACACGCCCAACAACCTAGAGCCTATGATGGCAATTATTAGGCAAATGGAATCACTGTTTGAGCAGATTGGGCATGAAGTAAACCAAACATTTGGCGGGAATTTCCTTTTCTCTGGCTTCCGTACAGACGAGCCGCCTGTGTTTACTGCCGACAACAATCGTAGTTTTGTAATCACACAGCATTTTAATGTTAATGATATTTCGCGGGAATCTTCATTCCAGCGACTTATCGTGCCAAACAGGCTTGGCATTTACGAGCCTGTTACCCACGAAATTAACGTGCTTAAACTCGCTTATACTGGGCTGGACACAATTCCGCATATACCTGGCTTTACCGTGGTTGAACGTAGCATCACTGATGACGACGCGTATCTTCCACCCGCGCCACCTTCGCCGCTTGTTCCACCTGCCCAAGCTGTCATTCATTTTGTACGAGAAACAGGCGAGTTGGTTATGCATAACGAAACCGCCGCAAACTTCCCACGCGAAGGCGTTAGCGTAACATTCCAAAAAACGGGCTTTAGACAAGGCGACATTAACCCAACCGTTTATTTTACTGGGCGTGAAATTGTTAATACTGGCATTGGGCATATTCCGCCAGGTACACAACTTGTTTACAACATTACGCAGTATTTTTCACGCTCATCTGCTATTGGGCCTGCTGTAGCTGGAATGTATACTTTCGACTTGGCTTTCCCGCCGTATGCAGACCGCAACAACCATGCTAATTTGTTGGATTCATTGCCAACAGGTGCTGATATTGTTGGCAACCAAGTTCTAATTCCTGCGCGCTTCTTCGACCTTAACCGTAATGTTTCTGCGACTTACGCTGTTGCTTTGGATTCACCGATTCTTCCTGCAACTGGGGCTCCGACTAACCTGCCCGCAAGGCATATCAAAGAAGACCCACGCGTACAAGGTGTTGAGCTAGTTCGTGCTATTGGTGTAAATGGTATTGCGCTTCCGCTTGACCAAATTGAACTTAACGGGTCATTTGATATGAATAACCAAGAGATTCAATACGAGTTTGCGTCACGCACTTTAATCACAGTAAACTCGTTGGCCAAAAATATTCTAACCGACAAAATGTATGCGGATTTCAGACGTTTCTTCCAATTTGCAAACTCACTTGTAATCTCTGACGAAGATGACCTTATCCGCCATTTTACAACACTTGGTTACGAACCCGAAGTTGTTCAGCGTGAAGTTTACGAACAACTTAACCGAGAAAGACAAATTGCGCGTGATGCTTTGTATCAGCAATTTAACAATATGCTGTTCTTGGTTGACCGTCACGTTGATAATTCTACACGCGAACAAACCCAACTGGGTGCGAGAATGGTACGCATGGAACTTGTACAAAACCGTTTGGAACAAGACGAAGTAAGTTACACCCTGCTTACCAGCGACAACGAAGACACCGATATTATCCGCGCCACAATAGACAGATTTTCTGCCGAGGCACTTTTTATGGCTTCGCTACGCGCAAACACAGGCATTATCCAAATGTCAATAGCAAACTTCCTAAGATAGGCGGCACAGAATAGGAGAGTTTCATGAAAAAATTTAACACCAAACATTTCGGGGAAATTAACTACGACCCAGAACGCGTTATACATTTCCCCGAAGGAATACCAGGTTTTCCTGAAAGTAAGAACTACCTGCTAATGTCCGAAAATGAAGATGAAGATATGTTTTTCTGGCTGCAATCCGTTGATGATGGCGATGTTGCTTTCACCCTAATGGACGTGTACAAGGTTTTGCTAGACTACGACCCGCAAGTGGAAGAAGACGACATTTTTGAACTAGGCAAAATTGAAAACACTCCGTTGTTGATTTACAACATTGTGGTTATTCCAGACTACACACGCAATATGCGCGTAAACCTTCGCGCCCCTGTTGTGATTAATCTAGGCACGGGGTTGGGCAAACAGGTAATCTGCAACAACGAGGATTACCCAATACGTTTCATGATTTTTGAAGAAATGGAGCGTGCCAGAAAAAAACTGGCCACAGACTAATAAATGTTGGCTCTCACACGCAAGAAGGGCGAATCCATTATAGTAGGCGAGAATATCGAAATTGTAGTGCTGGGTATCACTGGCGAACAAGTACGCCTAGGAATTATCGCCCCAAAGAGTATCGCCGTTCACAGAAAAGAAATTTTTGAACAAATCCGCCTTGAAAATAAAGAGGCAATGCAAAATTCTAAATTTAAGATAAAAGACCTTGGAGGGAAACTTTTGTGATGTTATAGTCCCTAATGCGAAGTTTCCCCCAAAGGGCGCAGTAAGCGAAGCGAATGTTTCCCGCGCCCTAGTCCCCTTCAAAAAACTTTATATTTGTGTTATTGCATGAGCGGAGAATTTTCTTCGCTCATTTCTTTTTCTTGGAGTTTTGCTTTTTGCAAAAGAGTTCTTATTTTTTTGGGCTGGTGGGTAGTGATTTAGTATGACTATCACCCTGCATGTTGTGCATCTTCTGTCGCGTAGTTCTACATTTTTGTGGGTGCATTCTTCGTTGTCGTAGTAGATGCAGCATTTGTTGTCGCATTTCATTTTGTACTCGCTCCTTTTTTTGGAATATGAGGCGGCATAGCCGCTTTTCGCCGAGGACATGATACTTTTTCCTATAAAACAGTGCCATATCCGCGCAACAACCCTGCAAGTTTGCACTATCTTCGTAGGGCGAATATGGCACTGTTTTGGCGGAAAAAGTATGAGTTGGAAGGCTACGCATAACGTCTCGAAGCCAGATACTGCTTTGTGGATAATTAAAAAGAGCGTGAAGGAGACGACGGCAAAACAAAAGCCGTCAACAACCTAACACGCTCGTAATTGTTTTTATCACAAAAAACGCCTAGTGACACTAGCTTGCATACAGGCGTTTCGATTTGAAATGGGCTGAGGACGAGTCAATTCTGCGAACGCCAGCAGAATTGACGACAGACGAAGCCCAATTTCAAACGAAATCGCTATATATATCGCAATAACGCCCTTACTCATACTTGAAGAAAGGGCTAAAATTCTGTATACTGCAAAGGTGTCGCAAAGGGTGGGGTTTTCCCCACAGGTGTATAGGTAGATGGGTTTGGAATCTCCTATCACTTCCTGTGTTCGTGCGTCAACACGTTCACAGGTCTTGCGTCCGTTTTTGTTTCTATCTCCCTTACATAATATTTTTAGCTGAAATTTTTACTTCCCTTTCGCTTCGCATTACGAAAAATGATACCGACCAACTCACGCGAATTTTACCACATCTTGCAATTATGTACAAGCGTCTTGTCGTAATTAGCAACTACCTGTTGACGTTAATGAATAGCTTTTGATAAAATAACCGACTAATCCCGCAAGTTATTTTTTTACAGTTCATGGCTTCGAGACGTATGTGTTAGCTTACAATGCAGGTCGGCAGCGAAATGCGGCTTTGCCGTCGCTGGTAGGAGAATTAAGGAGGATTTTTATGGATAACTTTAATATGGAACTTGACCCAATTGGGCAATATTACGCTTCGGTTATTTCGCCAAAACACCCTGGGCAGTTTATGCTTTCGGCATACCTAAATGAAGCGGTTGACCCAGACATATTGCAAAAATCCGTGAATGATGTTGTTTGTCGGCTTCCGTTTTTGAGTGGTCGCTTGAAGCCTAAATTTTTCAGTTATCATCATGAATTATTGTCCTCACCGCCTCAAGTTGTTTGTATGGG
>Ga0123355_10008398_pt1 | contig 15610 bp, 11 predicted proteins | sample TergutEmb28metaG_3_FD_89872 | JGI IMG/M metagenome (GOLD analysis project Ga0123355, IMG submission 89872) | Embiratermes neotenicus P1 segment gut microbial communities from Petit-Saut dam, French Guiana - Emb289 P1 | ecosystem: Host-associated > Arthropoda: Insects > Digestive system > Gut ... | reverse complement strand
CTTGAAGCCTGAGCGGTGGGGATCACCGCTGGATCAAGAGAAGTACCGGGAAGAAAAGGCCTGTGACAAGAGACATCCATATCTTATAATAATAATAATAATAATAATAATAATAATAATAATAATATATCTGATACAGTCATATAAAATGGACTAACCAAGTGCAAATTCATTAAACTTGTTTTAATTTTTCACTATAACTTCCACATGTACATGTTTCGAACCCGATGGATTGTCTTAAAGAAGAGATCAATAACCAGTACAGGTACGGTACAGTATATCTACATGAATGGTACACCCTGGTACATCAAAGTGTGGATTTGCTGGGGTCACAATTAAAGGCTTTATATCTATGTATAAAATATTCCAAGTTTTGCAATTTTTAAATATACCAATATCAGCAAACAACATAAAAAATCACAGTTTATGAAACAAATATAAAAAATATGCGAGTGTACATGGCCGGGTGTTGCGTTGAAAGTCTGCAAGAAATGCAATGCACTTTCTGAGACATACGAGGCTTATTCACAAAGTAAGTACCGTTTCGCTGTAAAAAAATCGATTAAGGTTTCGTAAAAAATTTTATTGTTATCAGATTCTACATTCTTCAAACTGTTTTCCACATATTCGCCGCCATTATTGAGGCACTTATCGTAGCGGGGCACAAGTTTTTGTATACCCTCCTCATAGAATGCGGCCGCCTGCCATGTTAGCCACTACTGACACTGTCATAGAGTAGAGTCCTTGAAATTTGAGGAAAGTGCAGGGACAGATAACAAATTGTGAAACGTCTGTCTTCTCGCACTATTTCGTTGACTTTACGCACCAAATCATCATTCACCAAAGACGGACGCCCACTTCGCGCCTCATCGTGCACGTTCTCTCGTCCTCAATTGAACATTCGAACCCATTTCCTAACCATACCATCACTCATCGCATTGTCACTATACACTTGACAGATCTGGCGATGAATCTCACTTGGTAGCACATTCCTACCGTTCAAAAAACAAATTACAAACCGCATTTCACAGTCGGCGCCCCCTTCAATTGTGTTAAACATGTTTAACGCACAGGAACAAACATAAACATAATACAAATTTAACGAAATGGCGTCTGTGGCTTTTGAAATGATAGAGGAAGTCACTGCACATGCGCAAAGTGACAGTCTCGAGGATGCGCGAGAGATATGCGCAGACGGTACTTACATTCCGAATAACCTACTTATATTGTACCGCACCGGTATTTGTTACAACTGTCTTCCTGCAGATAAGCCCTCGGGTTCGAAACGAGTACATGTAGAATATACTGTGAAAAAGTAACATTAAAATGAAGTGTAACAAAGGTGCGGTTTGTTGGTCTAAATTATGTGGTCATTTTATATTACACGGTAAAACAAAATTAATATCGTTTACAGTGTTTATCCTAATCCAAACGTACTTGCAGGTATGCAGAAATAGGAGACTCCTTAATTAGCAGTCAGGAAATGCTTACATGGCATGGCTTGACATATCTGGCTAGTCTGCTGTGTTATTACCCCTGGATTATTAAGTCGCCAGTTTTGCATTTCGATGTTTTGTTATGAATTGTCTAAAATAGGCTGGGTAAAATAGCGGAAAGGTTCATTGATTGATGGGCAGAAAGTGTTCTTAAATTTGAATATACCTGGTAATAAGTTTCGTTTAATTTATACAGAAACATGTAAATGCTCAGATGGCTACCGGTGAAATTTTTGTACAAATACAGGTGGGTCTTCGAGTAGTAGTGTGTTAATTTTGTCAACTATCAGCCATTATTTTAATGTGTCGTGGTGTTGAAGAATAAAGATCAACTTGATGTCACTTGCTACACGGATACCACTCCAACCCGACCACACCGAAACTCCAGCACACATCGAACCAAGAACAATACGACCAATGTGGTAATTCAACAGAATAGTCGCAAGCTCCTGATGATGGATATATCAATGCCCGAACCATGTTGAGCACATAAGAAGTGAAATAGAATAGCAAGTGACATCAAGTTGGTCTTTTATTCTTCAACATTCACAATGATGCACGGTCCAATAAACATAAGTGTCGTGGAGTATTTAAAAACACTACTGAATTATAAATTTCACAGCCGTTCTGTGACGTTTACATTTGAAAGACAGACAGTTATGGCGGATGTGATTATCATATATTTTTTTGCAAGTTTTTCCTTGCACATGCGCACCAAACGGATATCAAGCCTATACTTACTTACTTACTTACTCCATGGTGCAGAGTCCTTCTTGAGAAGCTAACTGGTGTGCAGCTAGTCAAGAAATTCTCCGCATTTCACGGAACCCGAAGTTTCATTACCGCACTCACAAGCGTTCGCCAACTGTCCCTATCCTGGGCGAGCCCTATCCAGTCCTTATACCCACATCCCACCTACTGGAGATCCGTCCTAACATTATCCACTCATCGACGCCTAGGTCTCCCCAGTGGTCTCCTTCCCTCCGGTTTCCCTAACAAGACCCTATACACCCCTTCTCCTCACCCATACGCGCCACATGCCCAGCCCATCTCATTCTTCTCAATTTTATCACCGGACAGTATTGGGTGAGTTGTACAAACCATTTAGCTCCTCGTTATGCAATCTCCTCCTTTCCCCGTTACCTCGTCCTTTTTAGGTCCAAATATTCTCCTCAACACCATATTCTCAAACACCCTCAGCTTCCCTTCCTCCCGCAATGTCAGCGACCAAGTTTCACACCCATACAAAACAACAGGCAAAATTATAGTTCTAAACCACAAGTGCCTCGACCCTACTTGGTCAGGCTAAACTTTCCACATCATGCTTTATTTGTCCAACTTCTTCAGGACAGTCATTTGTGTCTGATAGCTAACTTTGGCGAAATATTTCATGATGATCTCCGTTTGTAATTTTAGCTGTGACGTGCGAATATGACAAGTGGATTTGTGCCTTTGTTACGCGAATATTATTCTGTAATAAAATGTTGCTTCGAGATGGAAATTAATTAATGTCTCATTTCCTTGCTTATAATGAGAGTTTGGTAAAACAATTTAATTTCCTTCTGTGCAGAACCGTGTCGTAGATTTATATTGAACCTACCTTAAAAGTGAATTTCCCATTTTCTTTACCTTCTAGCTGGTTCTTACGTCTTGGTTCTTCATGGCACCAGATGCACAGCCTTGCCCCCATCAATTTTCAAAGCACTTTGTTATGTTAGCTCACACAAAGCAACACAGTTCAATTACCTTACGCGTCTATTCATTTCATCCTTTTTACTGTGTGTGTTCTCATAGTACCTTTCGTTGCTCTCCTCCCTTTTTGCGATACAAAATGTCGAGTTTCTCGTGGAATTGTCCGGAGTTTTGATTTCCAGGGAATTGTAAGACATTTCTGGAACATTACGAACGTCTCGTTTTCGAATTTTTAAAGACTTAAATCTTTACCGACGTTTCGATCGAGCAGTGAAAAATAGAATATGGAAGTAATGATGCCAGAGATATGGGTGTGAAACGTGGTCGCTGATATCGAGGGAGAAACGTAGGCTCAGTGTGTTTGAGAATAGGGCTTTGAGGTTATATTCGGGCCTAACAGGGATGAAGTAACTGGGGAATGGAGAAAGCTACATAATGAGGAGCTTAATGTTCTGTAATCCTCACCCAATATTGTTGGGGTGATAAAATCGAGAAGAATGAGATGGGCGGGGCATGTAGCGCGTATGGGTATGGGAGAGTCGTGTACAGGGTTTTGGTGGGGAAACCTGGGGGAAAGAGACCACTGGGGAGACACAGGAGTAGATGGGAAGACAGTATTAAGATAGAACTTTAAGAAGTGGTATGTGGGGCTTAAGGACTGGAACGAGCTGGCTCAGGATAGGGACAGGTGGCGGGCACTTGTGAATGCGTTATGAACCTTCGGGTTCCATAAAATGCGGAAAATTCCTTGACTAGCTGCAAATCAGTTAGCTTCTCAAGAAGGACTGTGCTGCATGGAATAAGTAAGTAAGTAATGATATCAGAGAGATAAGACCTACTTACTGCAGTAACTACCGGGAAATGTTTCCGTGTAGATTGTTAGATGTTACAAGGTTTCGAGTAAATTTACTGCTTGTTTCTTCAAGGTAAATATCTATTTTTATTCCGTCTACGAAACCAAAATGCCCTCAGTTCCCATAATTAATACTACGAGTGTTTTATTTTCTATAAGTAATTTATTTTTCATAGAATCATGTCTTGTAAAAAAAACAGGTGGTTTTGTGTTGGTTTTGTGTGTTCTGTCTGGCGTCATTGTTGGTTGCAAAGTTTAGGAGGGAATGTGGTAGATGAATAAAACAGTGAGATGGACGCTGAGGGAATGATAACTGACACGGGAAAACCGAAGTACCCGGTCACAAAATCCAACCCATGTCACCGGATCCAGCACAAATCCCGCACGAACCACGGCAGGTGCGCGCTGGGAGGCTGACGGCTCAACTGCCTGAACCATAGCACAGGCTAGAGAACTGCGCTCTTCTGGGTTGTTACGCAGCGAGTAGCCGTAATTTCTTACCTACGTTTCGGGACAACCTATCGGTCCCATTTTCAGGGGCCAGGAATAGAGGATCCTCTTGGATTCTTCAAATCTGCGGATAGGACCGATAGGTTGTTCCGAATTGTCGGCACGAAATTACCACCCATCGCTGCGTAATATCCCAGAAGAACGCAGTTCTCGTCTTCTTAGCGGCGGACGCCTGAAATCACGCATGGCGTGGACTTGTATTTGAAGAATACTCAAATCTACTGATATGTTACATAGTTACCGACCTTTTGGGAGTGAAAATCCTTCATATTAAGAGTCAAGCAGTGCATGAAGAGTTTACCCTGAAGGTGGTAGCAGTATGACTCTCCGAAAAGTCGGTATCTACTACTTGATATGGTGTAACATCCTAGGAAACTTGAGTAATCAACAAAAAAGCTCCATGATAGCCTGATACATATGGCCTCTTATTAATTAATTGATCGATTAATTGATTAATTAACTTAATTGTTCATTTAAAGATGCTCTAAGCGTTATATTGTTGCCCCTTCATACATGGAACTAGTTAGAATGAATTGGAAAGGATCGGAAATGTAATGACCGTCGAGTATTGTAGAACACTGTAATGTAATGTAATGTAATGTAATGTAATGTAATGTAATGTAATGTAATGTATTTCAAGTGTGTAACGTATTCAGACTTTGATAATTGTACAGGGTTATTCGAAATTATTGTCGGTTTTATAACAACTGCCACCTCGTTCTCTAGATGCAGCCCAATGTGATTTGTTTCTATGATGTTACGTCAAGGATCAGGTTTATGTTCCTCCTCTTCCCACAAGTATCCCGGAACTGAAGGTACGAATCAGAACCGCCATTGAAACCATCACCGCTGACATGCCACAAACAGTTTGGAACGAACTCGATTATCGTGTTGATGTTTGTAGAATCACAAAGGGTGCACATATAGAGCACGTGTAAGGTATGTAACAAATATTTGGATTGTTGTTCTATTAAAAAAAATAATACATATACCCCTATCTCAAGTGTATTATGTATGTCAAGTTGTTAAAACCCCGACAATCATTTCGAATAACCCTCTATTTCGGTCTCCGAAACATATGCCGCGGACTGTTGTGCTAGTATCGTTTTTCGGTCCGAATTTGTTGTTTGAGCGTGCGCACTGCGAATTTCCTGGGGACGTCTTTAAGCATTGCAGTTGACACACAGTTCCACTTTGTTTTCTGTCCCAGAAAGCATTTTATGTGAGTTTATTGTGTCCAGCTGTGTTAAGACTTGCTAATGCTAACTGATCCTGTGTGTGTGCGATTTGGTTTAGATGGGAGACGATACAAACTGCGGGTCTAGTGCACACGAGGTCTATGGCAACACAAAGGAAAGGATGATGAATGTTCTGAAGGACTGGGGTTTGTAAACTGTAGGGTACAGTTTCACCGTTTTAGCTAAATGTGTCACGTCTGGAAGAGATGGGTAATATGCAAAAATCCTGTGATGATGAGGCTACTCGGGAGGCCTAAGAATAAACAGAAGTTTAGATTGCATGACCCCGAAAATGAAGGTATTACAATATTCCGTAACGTCGGGAAATATTCGTCAAACGACACGGCGTCACATCCCAGAAGACTTGAGTCTTCAGCACCACCGATTTGGGAACCTCAAATTTCACTTTCGTTTTATCAAAGTGAAAAGATACTTGACGGAATTAGTACACTTATAATGACAGAAAAATACCCTGATGACCAGAAGAAATAATAAATCTTTTAAAGGCTCAGGATTGTAAATTGTAAATAGTTGTAAAGGTCTTGTACACGGAAATTTAAATTTAAAATCAGAAGGATAATCATTCTTTTATGTGGATTTATAGATGTACGGAGAAAATTCCATGCCCAAACTTCGTGAGGTGGTAGGGATGCTAAAATAAAGAATTTTATGTTCATGGTTCCATGCATCGCTGATCTCTATTAATAATTGTCCAACGAGATGCAACACAAAGCAGTTTATTTATTGTTCTGCAAGTTCACTGTACATGTTTCGGGTGTCAACCACACCCATCATCAGGAGTACACAAAACTGTGACTACAACCTCCGGTACTGGTCATATTTCTTGTGCAGCTACCTCCCTCCAACGTGGCCAAGTTGGCCACGTTGGAGGGAGGTAGCTGCACGGTACCGGAGGCTGTAGTTACAGTTTTATATACTCCTGACGATGGGTGTGGTTGACACCCGAAACATGTACAGTGAACTTGCAGAATAATAAATAGACTACTTTGTGTTGCATCTCGTTGGACAATTATTGATATAGCTAAAACAAAGATTTATTTTCGAGGAACTGTATTTCGGAGATGGGTCCTCGCAGCGCTACGGACCGTCAAATTGGGCCTGACTAAGTTTGGAAATCAAGCAAAACCACTGAAGTATCGTTAAAAACAAATTGTATTTCGTGCCAATTTAGAGCAGATGTTCAAACGTGCGGCCACCGACCGATACACAGCCGACAGCAATGCAATAGAGGCTGACGAATGCACTCAAAAATGCCAGGTTGCTGCCTGACTGTTGCTGCTGCCTCAGCAATACGAGCAATAGGATCCTCTTCAGAATCAACATCTCACCGCCACTTAACAACGATCGCTGGATTGGACGGAGCGGGACAGTGGCTTGGCTTTCCAAGTCACCGGACCTCACACCAAAAGGACTTCTTCCTATGGGGCCCACATTTAATCCCTGAATTACACGTCGCCAGTTGATTCTGAAGAGGATATTCTTTTCCTGTATCGTTGAGGCAGTAGCAACCTGGAATTTTTGAGCGCACATGTCAGTCTCCGCTGCGTCGTTGTCGGTTGTGTCTGGAGGCCGGTGACCGTAAGTTTGAACCTCTGATCTATATTGGTACGAAATACAAATAGTTTTTTCAAAATAATCAATAGGTTTTGCTTGCTTTCCAAACTTAGACCCAATCTGACGGTCCACAGTGCTGCAAGGACGCATCTCCGACATACAATTTTTTGACAATAAATCTTTTGTTTTGGCCCCCCCTCTCGCCTCAAGAAGTTTGGGCATGTAGTTTTTCCGCCCCCTGTTTACCTCGCTTCGCGGTATTGTCATTGTAGTTCATACTCTTAAGCGCCGAATTGTGCAGTGGCGGTGAATGGTGGATTATAAACAGCAGAGAAAGAAACAGCGGTGTACTTATTCCCAGGATTTATCTGCAGGGACTAAGGAAGATGTCATCCTCAATCTAGATGGCCAGTGTCCTGGAATAATTCGAAACAGGCACCCTCTTAGTGCAGGTCGGAAGGTTAGCAGCTTGAGACACTTTGACCTTTGGCTGTCGCAGTCTTTAGAAGCTAAATATTGTCTCACTTCACAGAATTCAAGAGCTTCTGCGTTAGGCCTGAAAGTCAAAGTGTTCGTCACACGAATCCACACGTCATGATGTTTCAGCGTTGGTCTTTAATTCCTTTGTGACAAAGACACGTGACATCTGACCACTTTTCATTTGAATGTGTCTGTGTGTTGGTCACTGGCTCGGAACCTTGCAGCCAATTTATATCTTGGTAAGGCCTCACCCAAACACCCACTCGCCCTCTCAACCCCCTAACTCATTGTCACACTAGTTCTCATGTGGATATGTCAGGAGTTCTCCTTTTCTGCGTCTACTAATGGCTCCTTTGAAGCATTGGGCTTTCTAGTGAGATCCCTGTTCTAATGGAGCTGAGCCGTATGAAACCACAGGGTGTAATTCAATCCTGGAGTTTCATATGCTACAGGGTGTAATTCAATCCTGGAGTTTCATATGCTACAGGGTGTAATTTAATCCTCGAGTTCCACATGCTCTCAGATTTAGTAACAACAATTTCAGTAGTGACGTAATACTGAATTTAAAATGTAATGGTGCACATTTTGAAAAGCTTCGTCAGATATGTATTTTGAAAACGAAGAAATGTTTATTAAAATTTTGAAATAAAATTCGAAGACTAGAATAGTTTTTTTTTTAATTTTTAATAATTTTTAGAAGCTTCGTCAAATATGTATTTTGAGAATAAAGAAAGGTTTATTAAAATTTTGAAATAAAATATGAAGACTAAAATAATTTTAGTTTTACAGGCCGAAATTAGCTACGGGCTATTGTGAATGGGTTTTGAATTGCGAAGGATTTTTTTTTTCCGTTCCCGGAAGAGTTCAGAGAAAGCGGGAAATAAAATAATTATTTATTTAAATGTGCTGATTTAATGCGATGTCTGTCATTATAAATGCTGTGTGCACACATCTCAGAGCACTACGTACCAAAGGGTGACATGAATCAAGATCCACACTCGAGATCCGCAAATATTAGAGAACACACTAAAAAAAAAATTTAGTCGCCATGGCGATCTGGCGACAGGAATTTGTACAGCACTACTCGGAACTGTACCTTCACTTGCACATACGTCGTCATGACATCGTACGTAATTAATCACGAGCGAATCCTTGCGCTTATAATGGCAGCTAGCTGTGCGGTGAAGCGAACAGGGCCATAGAATGTAACTCTGCTGCTACCAGATTGCACTTTTCGCACCGCGGACTTGTTGCGGTGCGGGTCTTCTGGGATGTGATCTATGCGCCGGGTTAGTGTTTTACGACGTCTTGAAATTCGTGTTGCTTTTATCTTCAGGGGTTCATTCTTGTTGCATGCAGACCTCAATACGTGATAATAAACAATTAGCCTTCCTTCAAATGCCATCACAGCGCTGGATCTACGAAACACAGTACTCATATACAGAATGTTCCCCATAAGGTTTGCGAAACTCCACCTGTTTCTGTGAGAATCATTGTCAGTGAACGCTGCTGTATCAAGTCATCACCGATAGCCAACCATCACTACGCTCTGAGAATTCTAAGCAAGGTACAGTAATTCCTGTGTGGGCCTATTCCAGGCCACTGGGTTTCCAGGAGATTGAGGCTCCCATATTTCTAGACTTTCGACAAATGAAAGTGATGAGATTGTCAGCCCTACGCACCGACCGCCTTTACCTCCGCAGGAAATATTCCTGGTGCTGATTTCTTTTGAGGATGAGTCGACCCCAGGGTCGTGATGCGGCTGGAAGTTTTATGTCAATGAAAAATTCCAGTGGCACCATCTAGAATCTAACCCTCTACTTCCAGACTTGTAGCGCAGTGCCTCAACCAATACAAACATTCTGATGTTCCAAAATATAATACGATACTGTACGCTGTATCAGATCTGTTGAACTACCCTTCCAATTACCTTCTCGCTCTCTGGCAAATAGTACCCCTGCCGCCCATAATTTTCTTTTGAGATGCGTAGAAGTGTGCATACAGAAAGTTAGAGTTCGTTTTGAGCAGGAATCAGCAGAAGGTAACTGGAAATTGACGTTCTAAGATACTGTATAATCAATACTAATTTTTTCCGTGTCGTAGTGTAACTATGCAAACTTATATAAGTAGCTCAGTGACATGACATAAAATCGTATCTTCCTTTTTAGTATTATCCGACACTCAATTTTCATGTGATGCTATACATACAGTTGAGTACGAATTAATTGTTGTTTTGTTTTGTGTTGTTCTGCGAGCGTGTTGTAGAGTAGTTAAAATCTTAATGGATTTAGTTTGAACAAATCCAACAAGTTGCAACTGGATGCAGAGATTTATTTACTGTTAAATTACTCTACATGTTTCGGGCTTCCATCGCGCCCATCATCAGGAGTACATAAAACTGTAGTAGCAGCCTCTGGTACAGATAGTATGATTTGTACCGTACAGATCATACTATCTGTACTAGAGGCTGCAACTACAGTTTTATGTACTCCTGATGATTAGCGCGATGGACGCCCGAAACGTGTAGAGTAATTTAGCAGTAAATAAATATCCGCATACAGTTGCATCTTGTTGGATTACTTCAATCTAGAATTACAATGCTCGAAACTACAAATACAGGATGAGTCTCTCGCTAGAGGCCCCAAACTATTGTCTATAAAAAATCATGTTACTGAGATAATGGCTTGAAAATTTATATACCTATACCGGAAACGATGCAAAACAGGACCTGTTCATAATCGATGCTGAAACTGGTCTCCTTTCACATCCAACCACACTTGAATGCATTTCTTCAAATTCTGGAATACTTTTCCCAAAGTGTCGAAGTAGACGGCTTGAATGCCTTGGCGTATAGCGTCTTTGAGTTGTTCGATTGTGCGAGGTGTATTTTTGTACACTTTGTCCTTCAGTAGACTCCAAAGAAAGAAGTCGGCAGGCGTTAGATCGGCTTCCCCTTGTCTCTAACTTTTTAACCAATTTCTGGATGGAACACTTCGATGGTGCACGTCTTTCACCAAATTCCGTTCGAAATGCCGTCTGGCATGCTTTAAATGAACCTGTTTCCCAGTATTTATGAAAGAGAAACCCGCTCTGTTCGACTGTATACATAGAAAATAATTTGGGCCCTCTAGCGAGAGACTCAATCTGTATAAGATATGATGTACCGAGGGCACTGAGTATTAAGATTAGGGACTTCCACTCTGAAGGTGAAGGTAGCGGATTGCTCCGAAACGTTGGTGCCGTTCTATCAAACTACACGGCGTCACGTCCATTGAGACTGTAGCTTTAATATTTTAATTATGTACGTGGCACTTGAAGTGAGGAATAACACATGGATAAATTGACAAGAATGGAAAAATGTAGCTGTGCTGAATTAAGCACCACGCCTTGAGGATGTATGAGTTGAGGTATAGCATCATACATTCTGAATTTCGGCACTGTATAGAGGTGAGTGATCAGCATGCCGCGGCCTTTTTAGTGGGTAGGAAACAGCCTTGGATGTGAATAGGGTCGCAGATCTGTGCTAGGTGATTTGAAGAATAACAAGATAGGCAGCGTATATATGATGTAACTCTGAGGCGCTTTCGTGCACCATTGTTGCAATGGAAAAGCAATATGTATTACGTATTCTGAGAATGTGTTTGTTGCCTTAGGTGTCCAGCATGGAATACGCATGCGCCATATTGTCATCTGTGGTCTGTCCGGCTGTACAGTATTTTTCCACATTATCTCATAAACGCCACAATTTTCGAAAAAAATAGAAAGTTATCAAACATAAAATGTTTTGAGTTTCTCCACAACTTTTGTGTGGCAGATTTTTTATTCTAAGAAGAAATGAGCGAGATATGGTAAAAATGTATAATGGTATTCACATAAAGTACCCGTTATTCTTGGCAGATTTTAATGAAACTTGCATTTTTTCGACATATTTTCTAAAAAATGTTCAAATGTCAAATTTCATGAAAATTCGTCCAGTGGGATCCGAGTTGTTGCATGTGTACGGACGGACGGTTCGACAGACGGACAGACAGACGTGACGAAGCTAATAGTCGCTTGTCGCAATTTTGCGAACGTGCCTAAAAAGACCTCGTGCCGCTGTCGGGAATTGAAGCACAATTCCTCAGTTGTCCAACCCGTAGCATAATCGATATGCCAGCTGAGCTGCCCTGATTCTTGCCAGGAATGGTAGCATGTTTCAAACGGAGCTTTTGGATGCCGAATTGTAAATCCTCGTCAGTCCACATACATTCCACACATAGTCCGAGTGGGTTACCGTGATCGAAAACATCAAAACACATAAATGACCATTGCACGAGCAGTCCTTTGTGACGACTTTAATTAGATTTTATAACAATCCCGGAATTATGTGGCACAACGTCTAGGTTTGTTTCTCTCTTTTTGCGTCTGAACCCGTCACTACCACACAGGTGACGGGAACGAACATGTGAGTACACGTCTTCAGGCGCTGGTTCTTCGTGAAACGACAACATACAAATGTAAGCGTGTAATTTATATTTTTTTAGAAAAGACGTGTTTTATGCTACGAGTATTTTTGTGCTTAATATTATTCCATTTAAAATGCAATACTATACGGGCTTGTGCACGTGTGTCCTGGTGGGGGTGCACTGGACAGACACCTCCAATACCGCGTTCTATCAACTAACTGAATTAGCCACCTTGATTCCAAGCAAAAAGGCGCAAAAATGATGATTAATAAGGAATTTTATGAAGTAAGTTACGTGATGCCGGTCCCAGTAGCCGCGCGGTCTAAGGCGTAAAGTCTGCGGCCGCTCGCCTGCTGAGATCGTGGGTTCGAATCCCGCCGGGGGCATGGATGTCTGTTGTGAGTGTTGTGTGTTGTCAGGTAGAGGTCTCTGCGACCAGCTGATCACTCGTCCAGAGGAATCCTGCCGACTGTGGTTCGTTGTGTGTGATCTAGAAACCTCAAGAATGAGGAGGCCATGGCCCGCGTTGGGCCGTAGCGCCATAAAAAAAGTTGGGTGATGATTATAGACGTTTCCAGATTCTTATTGTATGACGTGTCTGCAGCCGATAAATCAGTTCTATGCGTAGTAAATGCCACTGGTGAGTGCCATTTACTGCCCTCTTTCCTACGTCCGCCTGTACGCATTTAACAGTTGGAGAACCGCCGAATGGATATTCATGGAATTGGATGCTGGGGAGCTGGGGATTTTCACGAGATTTTTTCGAGTCGTTTCAGTTACCGTTATTTTCGGACAGACGTAGCCGACGCTGTATACGAAAGCCCATGTACAGTACATTCTTGCGCGCACCTGCACCGTGCATGGTCCTACCCATCGCCCTGCGCGTAACCCTTTGACGCCTAATGACGACTATAGTGGTCGTACCGCACCGCTAACCTCTAAACGTTGCATTTTATATATTTATTCAACACATATATGTACTGAATCATTTAAACGTGGTATATACTCTCCGTTTTTTTCCTCTTCAAAATGCAGTTTGTTTCATAAATCTAACGCATTTGGTTCCTGTATTATTCACATTTTATATAGAGGGTGTGCTAAAATTAAAAAAAAAATAATTCCGGCGCCAAAAGGTGAAATGATTCTTTCGTCGCTGTTGCTAACATCTGACTTAGCTGCAGTTACAAATTCACTTGTAGAATGTACGTGAACTTGTAAAAATACACGAGATACTGGAACAAGGCTTGTTAGTGAAAGTTAATGATTTTCAGTATGATTGAATGTATAGTCGGTATAGGGATTAGGCTCAGGGACCGCAAAATTTCGCTTCGATTCCTGGCAGGGCCAAGAGACTTTTATCTTCCGTAGATCTTTCAGACCGGCTGTGTGGGTCACTCAGCCTCTTACTGAATAGGTACTGACGACTCTTTTCTCGGGGGCGCGGCAACTGGGGCCTTAAGCTGACAAGTCACTATATCTGTTGCCGAGGTTAAGAGTGAGGGGAGCTGTACCTTCACTCCCCATATGCCTTCATGGAGTGCACAGGGAGAGCTTTACTTTGCCGTACCATATTCTGGTGTCCGATAGAACTGGGAGTGTTTGATTGTAGATCCGTTGTTATGATGCGTAGAAAACTGACACTATTTGTTGCCATTTAAACTACTTTTTGCCAGTGTTTTGCTGCAGATCGTCACAAGTTAACATCCACGAACTGTAAATCTAGAGACACTAACAGAACGATCGCAACAGAATAGCATTACGCCGTCGGATTGTCCAACTTTCTTTTTGCCTACGAAACTGCTAGCATCTCATGCTATACCTGTATTATCTCCTTTCACCTGCACCTACTGCCAAGATTAAGAGTGACTGGAGTAGTACCTCTAGTCCTGCTGTAGAGGAGTGGCCAGAGGCAACGTCACATCTAACATGTCTGTTGTGGCAAGGCATATAGGGGAGTAGAGGTATAGCTCCTCCCATTCTTAACCTTGGCAGTAGGTGGAGGTGAGCAGCTAATTTCACACCTCTGCCGCCGTACCCCCGGAAAAGAACCCCGGTACCCACTGAATAGGAGGCTTGATGGGCCGCAGAGCCGGTCTGAAAGTTTTAGACAAGAGAAACATTTCTTGCCTCTACCGGGATTCGAACCCCGGACCGTTCAGCCCTAGCATAGTCACTATACCGACTACGTTTTAGGAATTCGGCATTTGGTAAAGACGCACTGAAGAGATCAATCTTTTATCTTTCAGAGTTGTTTGTTAGCACGGTCGCTATATGTTTAATAGAAGTCCCACGATATCTGTTGTCTACTCAATTTGTTATCGTGACTTCGATTTCTGTGGCCATCACATTACGGCTCGACCGTCTTCACATGTGGGACATTCAAGTGACCGGTTTTAATGTCGCGTATGCTATTAATTTAATTGTAATGTATAGAGCTGTTAAAGCGTGTGTGATACAGCTTCACGTGTTTGCGTCTTGTTGCACATTAATATACTGTTGATACCTGTTAATTGAGAATAATTGAGGTTGACGTCACAGGTATATTCACACAGTCAATTAGAGCAAGCCACCATTTGAATAGGTTGTTTGGACTTGAAAGCTGCTGCTTGTTTAAGAGGATGGATGGAGGGGTGCTTATGGAAAGTGTGGAGGGGGTTGGGATAAGCCCAAGTCTCTTCTATTCCGGACAGAAGAACTAGTAAGGTGGTTGTCTCATACTGCCTAGTCTTCCCGTTTCTTATTGCTTATCTGTCTCCACGATCTACAAATCCCTGCTCCCACCTGTCTGGTATAGTGATGTGCTGCTGGGGCAGAAGAATGTAGCGCAGTTATCAAATCTTAATTCATATTCCAAAACTCGAAGAGCGCAGTCGCAAGCTTTCAGCGGTCACATTAAATACCAGGGTGTCTAGTGGCAATGATAATGGAAAAGGGCTCGCAAATAAATTGTGGGCTTGCAACTGGAAGCATGTTTTGCAAACATGTGTCAGAGGAGTGAGGCACGAATTTTATGCATCGACACGCTTCCCGCACTCTGCGGCAGTGCTGACAAACCTATGGCACGCGTGCCCTTTTCTTGACACTCGGCATTCACTGCTGCCCCATTTCTTTTTCATTTCTTTCGCCCAAGCATCGTCTGTATACTGTGAAGTGTTTTATATATATATGTATATATATACGTGTGTATATATATATATGTATACAGGGTATCCCAGGAGGAATGTGCCAGACTTCGGGAGGGTGTTCCTTATGCTAAAGTATACCGATATAACCCAAAACACCTATGTCCAAAGTTGAACGGTTACGGAGATAATGGCCAGT
>Ga0123355_10008397_pt1 | contig 15611 bp, 10 predicted proteins | sample TergutEmb28metaG_3_FD_89872 | JGI IMG/M metagenome (GOLD analysis project Ga0123355, IMG submission 89872) | Embiratermes neotenicus P1 segment gut microbial communities from Petit-Saut dam, French Guiana - Emb289 P1 | ecosystem: Host-associated > Arthropoda: Insects > Digestive system > Gut ... | reverse complement strand
TGTGTAGCACTACATCTAAACCACCTGTTTGCTGTGTTGCACTACATCTAAACTACCCGATTGCTGTTTAGCACTACATCTAAACCACCTGATTGCTGTGTAGCACTACATCTAAACCACCTGACTGCTGTCTAGCACTACATCTAAACCACCTGTTTGCTGTGTTGCACTACATCTAAACTACCCGATTGCTGTTTAGCACTACATCTAAACCACCTGATTGCTGTGTAGCACTACATCTTAACCACCTGACTGCTGTGTAGCACTACATCTTAACCACCTGACTGCTGTGTAGCACTACCTCTACACCACATGATTGCTCTTATGGCTCGGTCAAGGAAAACTTCACCTCCTGCACCGACCGAATATCTCCGGCCGCTTCCTTCCCTTTTCGTTAAATGTAGTTAATTTACTGATCTCTTATAGTCCCAAAGTTATCCCGTCAAGTTGCCGTTTTGTATCATAAATTCGGCCGCAACTGATTCATCTTCCATGCTTGCTGATTTTCGAAATCATTTTGACTGGCTTCTCACAGCGGGTTCGATACCAGGGTATTGCATTTAAGATTTTTGGTGGAACATTTTCTCTGTGTACCGCCAGCCCTTGTTTTACCAGCGTTTGTTTTACACCTTTTTCCTCTCATATCCCTTACAAATTAAACCCCCTTTTTAATTTACGCCCTCTCATTTTCGGTGTAACGTTCTTTGGCTAGCTGTGTGCTGTAACGCTAACCCCTTATTGTTGAAGATATTGTCATTTTTCATTAACGCCTGTTTTATTTTCGGCTAATATTTTTCAGGGATGTGACTAGATATTGAAACAAGGTGTGGGTGTACATCGGTTTTTTATCTTGTCCTGTCAGATCACCAATGCTCCGTATTCATCTACCACCGACGCCATACAGCGTCAGCAAATGAATCACAAAAATGTCATGTCAAAGGAAAGTTGTAAATTTGTGATAGCTTTCCCTCTTCCGATGATAATTTACCTTTTCCACGTGGCACAAAGTCAGTCTTTAAGGACCTCTTGGGGGTCCTTATTTCGAACACCGCCTTCCAAGCGTGGTAATACCGTGATCATTTCTGTGAGTCAGCTGGACATATTTTGGCATTTCCTTTTTTGTTACTGGTGCACTAGAATAAATGGATCATGTACTGGAATAATAATCTGGAAGTTTAATTTTGAAGCATTGTGTGACTTTATAAACTGTTTAAACCCAGCGACTGTGATCCTCCGAAGATGAGACAACTCCCTCGAGGGAGAAATTTGTATCTTGGACCTGATATATGGCCTTCCAGGTTCCTATGTGCGTCCGGCCTACACACGCCACACTCAGAACGGTATAAAACAGGCAGCAGGGTCTGGCTATAGAACTTAGATCTTACTGCCGACAGTTACTTACGCCATGGATCAGAGTCCTTCTTGAGAAGCTAACTGGTTCTCTGTTAGTCAAGAATTCCCCCACATTTTATGGTACCCGAAGGTTCATTACCGCATTGACAAGTGCCCACCATCTGTCCCTGTCCTGAGCCAGATCGATCCAATCCATGCTTTCTCATCCCACTTCCTGCAGATCCATCTTAATATTTTCCTCCCATTTACGCCTAGGTCTCCCAAATGGTCTCTTTCTTTCAGGTTTCCCCACCGAAGCCCTGTATACGCCTCTCATCTCCCCCATACGCGCTACATGCCCCGCCCATCTCATTCTTCTCCATTTGATCACCCGAAAAGTATTGGGTGAGGAGTACAGATCATAAAACTCGTCAATATGTAGTTTTCTGCACTCCCCTGTTACCTCGGCCCTCCTAGGACCAAACACGTGTATTCTCCTCTGCACCCTATTCTTATGCCGAGAGTTACGGAATGTACTTGATGTTAAATCGAACTTATTTTGTTCCAGCAGCAAGTAGAGATTAGTTTGTGAAAGCACCTTTACACTCACCACATGGATTAGATATTTCCTGTATCCTATCATCTGCGGTTTCTTCTTGATGTTGACAGGTCGTCCTGTTGGTCACTGCCAATTTGTGGCAGTTATTATTGTTTCGTGTCCTTCTTACAGAATACAGGATAAATTATTGCACTTACAGATTACACCTTCAGGAAAGCTACGAATAACAAAGTGCGAAGTGTTTTAACGACATTTCTTCTGTAGCACAGATTATATATTGTCGAATAAGACTGGACCAGGGGTGCACAAAGCCCTGGTATCGGGTCGCACGGGCGACTAAATTTCTGTACTATGGTGCATGACATTTGTGGGTCATCAGTTGGAGCGTGTCCCATGTCACCCATCTGGCGCCTAAAATTTTGAAGTGGCTTCTAGATTTTTGGAATACTTGTGCATCCCTGGATTAATGATGAGCAGGAAAGTGGCGACATGAGGATACGACACCGTGATTGGATGAATGGACTAAAATAAAAACAGGAAGACCTGAAGTGTTCAGGCAGACACCAACCGCGGGGTGAAATAATACCAGTCGCCTGTCTACATGGGTGACTAAATTTTATTCGGTGGCGCCAAATATTATGAACAAAATTATTGCAAGTTTTTTGCTCACATCCGCAATTGCCTGTCAGTTGAAATGGACCGAGTACAGAGCGCCAGGTGACAGGGAGGCTCGCAGGTGATTCAAGAATTATGGGTCCTCAGTGGACATGGACCGGGTACAGAGCGCCAGATGACAGGGAGACTCGCAGGTGATTCAAGAATAATGGGTCCTCAGCACGGAACTTGCTTCATGTCACGTGTCTGGCACCTGGAATTTGGAAGTGGCTCTTAAATTTTGGAAAATGTGTGCGCCCCTGTTTATTTATGCATTTATCTGTGGCGTAATTAACGACGCTGTCGGTAGCTTAGACCATATAACATCTTTCGTTTCCTGATTTATTTAGCGACAGTCGGTGGATAAATAAGTAATATATATATATTTGTTTATTTATTTATATACATATGTAGAGACATGGACCTTGTAGCTCAGTCGGTATAGCGACTGAGCTGCGGGCTGGACGGTCCGGAATCGAATTCCGGTGGGGACGAGATTTTCCGCCCTCCAGAGCGGCCCTGGGGCCCACCCAGCCTCCTGTAAAATAGGTACCGGGTCTTTCCCGGGGGTAAAGTGCGGCCGGGACGTGCTGCTGACCTCTCACCCCCTTCTAGTGCCGCGGCTAATGGAAGAGTAGTGCTATACCTCTACCCACCCTCTGGGCCACACCTGGCCTGTAACGGGATCTTTACCTTTTTACACACACACACACACACACACACACACACACACATATATATATATATATATATAGAAAGAGACAGAGAGAGAAAGAGTTCTTAATGATTGGATTACAAATATGCAATGAGTCTGACAGGGTGTAAAACGAAGTGGTCGTAGCCTAATTTGACGTTTTGTCCGGGAATTATCCATTTGCCTTGAGGGGATGATGGAAATAACAGAATGCTTGTCAGGTTTGCTTGTTTACGAGACGAGATTTGATCAGTGGACATTCAAAATGTGAAGCGGTACCACTGAGACGTTCTATATTACAGAAAGAGAGGTTGCAGTCGGAGGGTCAGGGGTTTGATGCTCCTTTATGCTAATAATCACGTTTCTGCGTGGCTCAAGGTACATAAAACATTTTAGTTTCAGCTTTGGTAGCTCAGCTGGTTCTGGATGGAACGGTGTAAAGTTAAACCTGTGACGACTATGAAGAGTGTGATAGTGCATTCACTGATTGACTGCTCGAGGTTCTGACGGCTATGGGCATTGTCTTTGCTACTTCTGTGACGTGACGTCGTTTATTCTGGCAGATGCCTCCGGAACGCTGGTACCGCATAACACTTTTCAGTTACTCTCAGTGCAGTATTCCTTAAAGAGACAGACCAATTTTGTACCCATTATTGTAAAAGCACGATATTTTCCAATTGCAGATTTTGAGTGTTTCTGAGCCATACATTTTATATTGGTGACGGAAATAACAGAATTGTACCAAGCCTTATGTAAAGGTAAATCAGTCCCATTAGAGGCTCGAGGTGTCCAGAGGGTTCCAGGAAGTTAAGGTTTCAAGATTATGTGACAATGGCCCAGGATGGTGGTAAGATTGTCAGCCTTACGCACAGGCCGCTTTTACCCCCAGGAAATATTCCTGGTACTCATTTCTGTCAGAGGGTCATTCGACCCCAGAGCCATAGTGCGACCGGAAGGATTATATCAATGAAAAATTACAATGACACCTTCTGGAATCGAACCCGTGACCCTCCGATTTGTAGCACAGCACACCAAACCTTGTGTAACATATATTAATGTGCAAGTTAGGAGGGGGTAGGTACGTCAAAACACAACTGTCTCTGTATCTGTTTTATTAGGCTGAAGACATGTTTCGGCCTCTGTGGGCCATCCTCATGTCACAAAAATGTATAATGAGGAAAAATTATACAGTGTAAGATCATTAGTTGTGGTACGTATTCTGAACTTTCTACGAGATCTCTTCATGTGGTTTATCCGTATTGAAATAATAATATGTTCGACTAGCAAAGTGGATAAAGTACATGTCGCCAGCCTAATAAAACAGATACACAGACAGTTGTGTTTTGACGTACCTACTCCCTCCTAATGTGCATAAAACACAACGGGGATGATGCATCTAAAGATAATATGCAGGCATTTATGTTGACGGGTTTCAACTTACCGGTAAATAGGAACGATTAGATCACCCCTTAGTAATATATAAATATATAAAATACAGTCAAACACTACTTTTATATATTTATTTATCACTGTTCATTCTACACCACGATGATGTATCACCTGAAAAAAAATACCACCCCTTATCGGCTGTCTGGCAGCTACGATATAGCGTAGTCAGTATACTGACTACGATACGGGCTGGACGATCCCTGCAGGGGAAAGAGACTTTTTATCTTCCCCAAATCGTCCAGGCCACTTTTTTTGGGCCCACCCAACCTTCTAATCAATGGGTACTGGAAATCGTTCCCGGGGATAGAGCAATTAGGGCTTTGAGTTGACCACTGACCTCCATTTATTGTTACGGTTATTTGACAGAACTCTGCCTTTACTCCCTTATACACCATCATGCCATAGAAAGGGACAGCATTACCCTTTACCTCCATCCTCCAAATCTACAGGCCACCTCCGTCCGTAACCTGAGAACGCGCCATGCCGTGATGACAGAGGGCCCACTTTTTTCCGACGTTTTCCTGCAATGAATCTGATACTACAAATATAGCAAGGTGCCTTCGGGGTCGAATATTAGAATACTGAACAAAAACCAAGTCATGTATCTGTGAACGTTATCAGCGGAGTCTATAAACATTAACAGGAATGTGGCAGGCAATTTTGTTGTGTAAGATACGAACAGAGTTATTTCAGAAAACGGAGCCGCGAGGTTGATGCAGTATCATCACGAGACATAAAAGAGAACCTGTCCACACGAGGCAGCATGATTAAGATACGGAAGGGCATTACACTGTCCCAGAATTCTGATCCACGTTAGGGCATGTCTGTCCGTCGCAAGCGAGGTTCGGGATGTGGTGTACAAGTTACAAGCAAAGTATGAAGGTATGTACTGTATACACCTTGGCGTCCGCAAAGATACCGGTATATTAAAACACTTTATTATCCAACAGATACAAAAATATGTAATTCGTAGATACAATTAGAATTACTATAAAATATTTAAAATTGCTCCAACATGTACCGGATCACAAGGGATCCATCTTCAGGGAGCTGTATACAGTGCTTGGCTATTACAGTGATGGTTCTATCTAGCCCGTTGATAATGGACGTAGTCGGTGTTATGGCAGCATATTTGCCCGTGGTGCATGTGTGTACTGCACAGTCTAGAGAGGCATACCGGTACATATCCGTCAGACATAACACTTATATTAAAACCTAAACTCAGTTACATATTTCGGCTCGTAAGCAAGCCATAGTCGGGCTGTACAAGGTTGTATAAAGATACAATGCACAACTATGTGGGCTACGCAGAGTTGCTTATAGGTTTTTAATAATAAATAAATACATATGACGGATATTTATTGGTCTTTTTGTATACGTAACACAACGGTATGACCGGGTAGCCCAGACAGTATAGCGGCTGACTACGGGCTGGACGGTTTGGGATCGAATTCTGGTGAGGACGAGATTTTCCGCCCGTCCAGACCGGGCCTGAGTTCCACCCAGCTTCTTGTAAAATGGGTACCGGGTCTTTCCCGGGGACAAAGTGCAGTCGGGACGTGCTGCTGACCACTCACCCCTTCTAGTGCCGCGGTCATGGAAGAGTACTGCTGTACCTGTACCCACCCTCTGGGCCACACCGGGCCTGTAACGGGATCACATTACCTTCACCTTTCTAACAGAACGGTATGAACAGCTTTGATTATCCGCTGTCATAACATGTGGCGATATGTAGTCGGAATACTGAGAGCGTCGTTGAATTAACAACAAATTATTTGGAAAGTACTGTCCTGTCTGACGTCACGTCGTGTAGTCTGGTAGAAATTACTAACGTTTCGGAAGATTATATTGCTCCCTTCTTCAGGATACATAATTCACTGCGTCACACCTCAGGTAGACAGTAGTCTACCTACGGACCGTCGTTTATAGCTCAGATATCGCTGGATGTGTCTCGGCTATCTGAATAATACCTAGGGGAAGTAGTCACACTTTGATTGACACTGTCAAACTTTGTACACACATTTCCGTCACGTAGTGGTCCACAGTTCGTGTCTTGTCCCTGCCCAATCCATTACAGTCTCATTCTGACCAGTTATGTACACTGTATCTCGCAGTTTGTCTCTTGCTTTCTTCTTTAATTTAATTTTCAACTGTACCTTCTAATGCTCTTTTTCACTTCCTATGGCTTACACTCATTTTCTTGGAGTTTGTATTTCATGGACCTACCCTCCGAAGATTACGACATTCAGGAATGTAACACCATGTACCGTATATTCTCGAATCCAATCCGCACCCGAATCTAATCCACACCCGAATCTAATCCACACCCGAATCTAATCCACACCCGAATCCAATCCGCACCCGAATCTAATCCGCACTAGTTTTTGCCGATTTCTTAAACGAAAAAAAAAAGTTAGTTCGCGGTTCTAATCCGCACCTTTCCTTCAACCGTCCCTTGCCTACAAAGCAGACTGACTCAGTTATGAGTGATGACGTCGAGTCTGATGAGTAATAAATTATAAATATAATATAATATATTATATTATAAATAAATAAAATAATAAATTATTGTAATTTATTGATATTACGGCATTTACAGCAGCTCTATCATTTTTCCAAAATCCAGCACACGACCGCGAATCTAATCCGCACGCGATTGTAATCCGCATATGATTTTTAGCCCTCTGTAAATGTAAAAAGGGTGCGGATTAGATTCGAGAATATGCGATACTTTGATAGATAGGTGCAGTATCACACGGCGTCAAGTCCCAGAAGACAGCAGTTATCAACATTGCTACCTAAGAACCTCACAACAGTTTTGACGTGCTGCTGAATAGAGGTCCTTTTTACTAGTAGTAACATCCATTCTTATGGGCAACATATGGAACAATAATGACATCGCCGCGAGTCGGAGCAATCCTAAACACTGTCATGTGAGGGCGATAAAGATGATGATAATACGTATGTATAATTTTGTTTTATTTACAAATACTAGGAAAGTGAAATAAACTTTGTAACTTATAGTGACACTAATTACGATGTTAAGTGGGTCCCTGCCACCACGGCAAGGCGCGTCCTCAGGTTGCGGATGGAGAAACGACCTCCGATATGGAATGTAGCTGTGAATATATTGAATAAGCAGTCGCGGAAACCGACAAGGGGTGGTCCTTCAGCTTTGGGATTGAGCGAGGTGCTAACAACTCCTCACCGTAAAAACATATTAAGAACCTTTCATAAAGAAAGCCTGGACTGATAACTTAGTACGACCTAAGCAATGGAAAAGGGACATTGGAAGACCCAGGCTTAGATGGGAGGATTATATTGAGTTGGTTCTTCAGGAATTGGGATGTGGGGACATGGACTGAATCGAGCTGGCTAAGGATAGGAATAGGTAATGAAGTAATGAGGTAATGAAGTAATGAGGTAATGAACTTTCGGGTTCTATGAAATGCGGGGAAATTTCTTGACTAGTTGAGACGCGGTCAGCTGCTCAAGAAGGACTCTGCTCCATGGAGTAAGTAAGTGAATGACACGAATGTGCTGGTGAAATGCGAGTACTGTCTTACACCAGCGTTGAAGTCTCCAAGCTACTGACTAGTGTCTGTGTTTAAATTAATGCCCATACTGTGTGTCCTAGTACGAACTACCTAGCATACCAACCAACCAATTAAACCCCATACAGGGGAGACCATTCTGAGAAGCTACTACTTGCTAAGTTACTCAAGAGTTCCTAGACAAGTGCTTGTCACACGCCTCTGCCGAGGCGAATGAATGTGGTCCACATGCTGACAATGATTATTTCTGCGAAGGTTTATACACGTATTTATCTGAATTGTATGTACACATCCAGTGTGTACCTCAAAGGAAACACTCTGGGTCTCTACCTTCAGGCCAATCCGTTAATGCTGTTACTAACGTCATCGCTGTTTACTCTCAGAATCATACACAACACGTCAACCTATGGCGTTTATACTCTGTGTGTGTGTGTGTGTGTGTGTGTGTGTGTGTGTGTGTGTGTGTGTGTGCGTCAAAAGTAGTTGTTGCAGCTGCAAATTATCCATAGTTTTTGTCTCCACCTTCTAGGCCCTCGCTTCCGCCATATTTCAGTGTTATATTGGCCATTATCTCCTACTGAAAGTCTCGGAACAATCGCTTCTACATTTTGCTCCATAAGAGGCTAGCATTTGTTTGAGCACCATGTCTAATTACAGATGCTAACATGAGAGATGTGGCTTATTATGTAAACCGCGGAAGTATTTGTTCTTTGTTGCATTGTTTAATTACTGTAGGAACTGGATGTGTTACTGGTATATAGTGCTTGCTTGGAGACAATTAAAAAGCTCCAAAATTCCTCCAGTCTATCAGGCGACATTCAAAGGAAGAACCTGATTTTTTTACTTTTATTTTGTTATGTAAAGCAAACTTTTTAATATTTTCAAAGTAGGCCACTGTCACTCGGTACGAATATTTATTTGTTTATTTATTTATTTAGCTAACGAGTCTGCCAGTATCACAGATAAAATGGTCTCTAATTTTAGGACTGTAGGTGGATAATCGATTGCAATGTATGTCGAAGGAAATTGCTATGACACAATCAGACTTACCATGCACATTCTGCTGTTTGGCTGTGTGCAATCTGTGTAGTTGATAAACAAGTTTATGATAAAAGCAATTAACAAGTGTCACTGTATATGTCCTAATGCGTGCGGTCTTTAGGGGTTCATTAACTGAGGTTCATATACGTAATGCTTAAGAGTTGGTTGCTACCTCAGAGAAAACACACTACATCTGTATTGTAAACAGAATTAATCGCTGTTTATTGTGGGAATTGTATCAAACACACATGCAATTAGGAGACTTGTAGTGTTAAAGCGGGCGGAACTTAATTGCTAACACTGTGGTTTGTGGGTTTTGGTAAACCATATACAAATGATAAACAGAGCACGGTATTGGAACAACCGAGCAGCTAATTTTCACGTGGTTGGTTGGCGGCATCTGGGTAGATGGCATCACTGTCGTGCTGGTCTGAAGTAAAAGAATTCAGTATAAATCGGAGCAAGTAAGCGAGTGCCTGAGGAAATGTTCAGACATTCCAGTCGGTGCAGATAGCAGAAAGCTTGTGCAGTCTGTATCTATCAATCAAATCGTGAGCAGCTCATTTAGAAATTGTTGTGGAGGTAGAAGGTTTGTCCTCCACCACGCCTCCTTACTTACTCCTGAATCGAGCCATTTAGCAGCAATTATTGAGTTACTCTCTCCCGGGGCCATTTTGTTCAGTGGTTCCCACTCACATGAACTGGACCCGTTGTCGTCATTATCAGACACCGACCGGCTTTCAGGGGTGCACAGTAATTCTCGAAGCTGCACCTTGTGCAGGATTTCCTTCTGGTATCGATGAACCAACGACATAGTTCGCTACTGATGCTTATTGGACCGTGCATTTTTGTGATAACCGCAGAATAAAAAACCAACTAGATGCCACTTATTATTTTATTGTGCTTGTTATAGGCTCAACATATTTCGGGCATTACTATACCCATCATCAGAAGCTCGCGGCTATGGTGTTGATTACCACATTGGTCGTTTCGTTCTTGGTTTGCTGTATGTTGGAGCTTAGGTGCGGTTAGGCTGGAGTAGTGTCCGGGCTGCAGGCTAAAGCACGACTCGTGCTTTAGCCTGCAGCCCGGACACTACTCCAGCCTAACCGCACCTAAGCTCCAACATACAGCAAACCAAGAACGAAACGACCAATGTGGTAATCAACATCATAGCCGCGAGCTCCTCATGATGGACATAGTAATGCCCGAAACATATCGAGCCTATAAGAAGCACAATAAAATAAGTAGCATCTAGTTGGTTTTTTATTCCTCAGATATTTCGGTACCTCTGTAACCCGTCCAGTCGACCGTATGGGACCCAGTGATTTCCATCTCTTTGGACCGGAAAAGAAGCACCTGACTTGAGTAGCAAGGAATTTGCAACAGACGCCGACGTGAAGCAAGTTGTCGCCTCTTGGCTATAGACACTTGACAACTTATATGCTGGCATATAAGTTGTGGTGCCACAGTAAGACAAATTCTTTAACGTCAATGGGAAGTACGTGGAGGTCTGATGTGTAACGTCTGTGACCCATGTTCCATTTTTTCATCGAAGCCAGAATAAAGGTCTGGCGTCAGAGTGTTTGTTACCTTTTTTTTTGAAGTAGCCTATACATGACTGAATAACTCTTTCGATTTTTAATTGGGATTAGAATTGCCGAACGATTTTAATAGAGACGCAATGTTGTCGCTGTTGAGTAGGCACAAAATTGTAAATATAATTTGAATAATATTTATGTTTCAAAATGCGTGACTTCTGGCTAGAAGTCCAAAAGCATGCGGGAGGTTCTGCTTCCGGCCAACTCGAGCGGCGTTTTCCGTTGTTTTCTTCGCTCGTAACACAAATACTGATTTGTTAGCCAGGTTCCACACTGCACCGCGCGCTCCTCGTGCATCTCTTCCAGTGTGAACATCAAAAGTCTGTCCTAGTACTCTACCATAATGATTATTCTGAATTTGTTTATCCAGTTTCATACTCGCTCCCCATCACTTTATCTTTCGTATTTTTCATCACTTTACCGTCTGTCCAGTCTGCCATTATTAGGGCATTCCTACAGATTTCTTTCAATATGAAGTGCGTCTCACTACCCCTTCCGCATTACCTGTCTCACGTTTGGAGGTTTATTTGAAGAACCAGTTGCGGTGTCTGTGCAATTTGTCATCCGTGCCTATAAACTGTTGCAAGAATCTAGCCAACAGCCACGCTATAAATCAGTGTATCTAGAACTTCTTTCCATGGAGTAACCCCTAAAATAACTCCTATCTATGACCACTTTAGAGAAAACTCAAGAAGGCGTTTTTAACGCACGGAAATTACTGCAGTTTTGCCAATTGCTGGACAAATATTTCCTCGGCATTTCGAGGTGTGTTGGGAATTTTTTCGAGGTATTTTTGAAATTTTTATTTATTTATTTCACGATATCTCGCGGAACCCATGAAGATGTTCTGAGGAACCGTGGTGGGACACACTGCTGTGATATTGGAGTTTTCGTGAACTTGACAAAAAAGGCTAAGTCCACACCTAAAACTGTTTACTACACCACATTTCGTATGTACTGGTAGATGATGAATATGCTATTCTGTCAGTAAGCCAGTTTGTGCAGTCAACCGAATGGGTCTTGCCAGTCAACCTATGTGTTCGTTTAATCAGATAAGCTTGCCATTTTCCAATCCCTCTCTCCTTGTCTCTCAGAATATTTTGTCCCTTTGAGGTGAATCTGTCTGATGCTTGTGGTCCGTACGGAATCACCCAATTTGTTTGTGTGTGTGTGTGAGCCAAACCAAGCAATCAGTCGGTCTGCCCGATACCAAGCAATCTGTCAGTGTGTCACTCAATTTGCAGCCAGTCAACCAGAATGTCCAGTACTTCTGCTCCGAGCGATGTGCTCCCTCCAGCCAGTGACCGCCCATCAGCCGCCATATTGAAGACTTTCTGCTTTGTGTAAAATACGATGAGGTCAGAGCTCCAGAACTTACGCCGCTTCTTCTTCGTAAGTCGCTAACATAGAGGGACATTTTCACCTTTTTTTGCCGTCAAAAGTTCGCGCACTTATGGACATCTGGTGCCAGCGCCCTTGTGTTATATTTTCTATGTTAGTGTGTCGTGATGTGCAGCGAAACGCCATTATTTATTCTTCTTATTATTAGCCTACTATTATGTTGCAGTGGCGGACTTCTGTGTACATATTGATGATCTCTCGGGCTGCACAAAATGTGACGAATCCCTTGAACATTTAAGCGACAGTTTCTCAATAAGTTTTCTGCTGCATGCCGCTACATTTTCACCTCGTGAAAACGCAAATGTTCTGTGTAATCATTTACGTGCTCAGAAGAAGGACTGGTATTCAGGGCAATACTTCCGCACTAACTACGTCTAATTTTTGCCTCATTTATACGTAGGTGAGTTACAAATTACCCGGATAGATTTTTAACTTTCTTTTTTTTTGGCTTTATTTCTCATTGTGCATGCAGAAACGTGTGGCCCGGGGGACCAAGTGGGTTGAAGATAAGGGTGACCATGTGGAAAAAGGAGGCAACTTTACAGACTGAAATAGTATTGTACTGTTATAGAACAATATTTTACGGCTATATTCTGACTTACCGTTAGACTGGACTACTGTAACGCCTAAAGATAAAGCTGTTCCTCTCCTTGTTCAAGCACCACGCCGTGAAGGCGTATGGGGGAGTGGCGTCTTAGCTTCATGAATTCTTAGCTTCATTCTTATGTGGAGGCGAGTGATCTGCTCCGCGTCCTGGTCGCTTTAATCCGAATAAGAGCTCTCGGTACAGCGGTGGCAGTGCGGGACCGGGAAACATTCTAGACGCGGTGGAGAAGAGGAACGGGATCTACGACAACCAGAAACCGAAGGATTTTAAAGACCTCTTCTTGTAAGAGAGGAACATTAGTTGCGTATTTATAAACGAAGTGCGCAAGAGCGGAAATTTCGTTTATATAGCTGGGCACATACGGCTATCTACGTAGATACGTTTATTTAGTTAGTTTGCTGTAGTAATTTAAATAGGCTTTATATCATCCATGATTCGTTCATTATTAGTGTATTAATATTAGTTGATATATACAATGAACTACTGGAATTATGAAAGTATCACAACCAATCCGTTGGTGTAATTACAATCATAAGAACGAAAATTTTAAATGTACATAAGTATAAGTTATTACAGTAAAAATGTGTTGATATTTGTTTGTATATGTGGAATATTTCATTTAGTAATGCTGACTACCGTTTTGCCTTTTTATTATACTGGCTTTTAATTATTTAATTTCTATCAATATATTATAAAATGTGGGCCAGGTAGCTCAGTCAGTATAGAGACTGACTACGGGGCTGGACGGTCCGGGATCGAATTCCGGTTGGGAGGAGATTTTCCGCCCATCCAGACCTGCTCTGGAGCCCACCCAGCCTACTGTAAATTGGGTACAGGGTCTTTCCCGGGGGTAAAGTGCGGCCGGGGCGTGCTGCTGACCACTCACCCCCTTCTAGTGCCGCGGTCATGGAAGAATAGAGCTATACCTCTATCCACCCTCTGGGGCCTCACCGGGCCTGTAACGGGATCACTTTAGCTTTTTTATGTTATAAAATATCTTACACTTACATATCTTACACTCACATATCTTACACTCACATATATTACACTCACATATATTACACTCACATATCTTACACTTACATATCTTACACTCACATATCTTACACTCACATATCTTACACTCACATATATTACACTCACATATATTACACTCACATATCTTACACTCACATATATTACACTCACATATCTTACACTCACATATATTACACTCACATATCTTACACTCACATATCTTACACTCACATATATTACACTCACATATCTTACACTCACATATCTTACAATCACATATATTACACTCACATATATTACACTCACATATCTTACACTCACATATCTTACACTCACATATCTTACAATCACATATATTACACTCACATATATTACACTCACATATCTTACACTCACATATCTTACAATCACATATATTACACTCACATATCTTACACTCACATATCCCCCTTGTTACAGGATGGTGCTTTACTAACTGAAACCTACGTAGACCATCCGATCAAATGTCAACACATTCTTATTGTAATAACTTATATTTATATAGTTTTTAAACTCCTGGTGCGTATGATTGTAATTACACCTATGTATCGGTTCTGATAATTTCATAATTTCACTTCGTAACTTTAATGTATCTAACCGTTGTAATTTAAACCCCTGAAGATGGCCACGTGTTTGGCCGTAACTTGTAAGTGTTCATAGTGTATATACAGTAATTGTGTATATACACTAATTTCAGTATACTTTTGTGCGTTTGTTGTTTCCATTGTTTCACGTAATTTTAACAGCAACAATAACTGCAGTATTTTTTTTACAGTTTCGTCTACACTCTTTCTTGCATAGTTATTTTTTCCTAGGGTGATGGGGTTTTGGAAAGAATAGTAGAAAGAAGAAAAATCTTTGCAGTCAGCGTCGCTGGATTATAACCCCTGGCTTGTACCAATTACAGAAGTGGGCAGGCTATCGGAATATGTACAGGCCTACCTTATATATTTTCCCACTAAAAAAAATTAACATTCTGTACCCAGGTATGTGAAATAATGTTTGACACTGATATTTTTTTAGGATTTGTGATTACTAGGTTTTCTTATTTACAATGTATATATTTATAGAAATATTACGGGCTGGAAGCACAATTTCATTATAACCACTTGTTTTCAAAGAATAAAAAACAATGAATGTTTCATTCTTAATTCAATCCGTGTTTCAGACAGAATGCAACTTATGTATGTTTGGAATAGACATTGGCTATTACCGGGTGTTTATAAACAACGAACTCGGTTTAATGTTCGTTGATCGTCTCATCAGGCGGTTCCTGAACTGTGTGGCACTTCGCCACCTGGTACGTGACAACATAACCTTACGCCGGGCAAATAGCAGCTCGTCAGTGTTTTGTTATGTAGACAGTTCGTAAATTAAATACCTTCGTTTTTTTTTAATTTTCAAAGCTTATTGATTAACACACCCTACCAACTTTTTACGAGTCTAGAAGTAGTGACTGTTACCGTGAAGAGGCTAAGTTGGTTTTTTTTTATGGAAACGCATTATGTTTACTGTGAGGTGGGCAGTAAATTGGTTACACCATCTTATGTTTATTGGACCGTGCATCATCTTGATAGTTGAGTAAAGAGAGACCAACTTGATGTCACTTGCTTTATTATTTCATTATTTAATGCTCAACATGTTTCGGATGTTAATACATCCA
>Ga0123355_10008396_pt1 | contig 15611 bp, 12 predicted proteins | sample TergutEmb28metaG_3_FD_89872 | JGI IMG/M metagenome (GOLD analysis project Ga0123355, IMG submission 89872) | Embiratermes neotenicus P1 segment gut microbial communities from Petit-Saut dam, French Guiana - Emb289 P1 | ecosystem: Host-associated > Arthropoda: Insects > Digestive system > Gut ... | reverse complement strand
TTCAACTTTTTTTTTTTTTTTTTGCTCTTGGGAAGGGGGGAGGGGGGTGGTCGGCACTGCAGCCCAGCAGCTCCCCGACCTCAGGTGCGACAATGTTGGTAGCAGCGTCACACAGAGTCACATGGATGCGATGTACCATCACATCTATGTGAGTGCTGATGCCACCTCAGTATCAATCTAATGCACAGTCGGTTTCAGCAAACATCTTTGTTACCGTCACTTCTGTGGTGAAGGCAGTGGGAATGTCTGAAAACACACAGACTGAAACACAAAATACTGTATTTCTATGAATGTAACATCTATTACTTCTCCTTCAACAAACATCCTAAAAAAATCGCTTGTATCTACATTATACACACACACATTCAGAGAACATAAAATTATGCAAATTAAATCTGAAACATTCAAAACAGTAAACAAAAGATTTTCAAAAGTGTCTACCACACTGGCCCTAGTTAACTGTATATATTCAAAAACTTTGAACAAATATTAAAAAAAAAAAAAAAAACACACATTTTCCTGTAACAAGAAATGTTTAACATACCTTTTTCTTCAAGAAAAATAATTGTTTTTAGATACCTGTTCAGAATTGGGCCACACTATAGTTAAGGTCTCACTGTGTCAAAGAAAATATTGTATACAACTCAAGCACGGTAGTAAGTTTTACATCATTAATATCGTCTGTTAAACTGAATGACATTTACAACAAGAAATAACATTATATTGAAGCCCTGCAGAAGATGCATTTGCACCTCTACATTTATTTACATGCTTACATACAAATTATTTTATATAATAAAACCAAGATCTAGCAAGTAAACATTAATTCTTGGCAGGACAATCTTGAACTCAACAAAAGGCTTCAACAAGGTTACACTTGCAGTACATGCCAGTGTGTCAGTTACCGGGTATGGGACTCGGCAGAAACGTGCCAGTCAATTTATGAATAAGCAACTTAGTCCGATGAGTTGTGCTTTAACAACTGTTGCTGAACAGACAATGATGAAACAGTTCGCTTGATGGAAGTGTTAACAGCTACTAAAACTGAAGCAAAATTTCAGGCTTCCACCACAGTGTAGTTGAAGCCTTCACTCTTCCAGAATTTTATGGAGTGTAGGTTGGTAGAAGCTTATGATATTTTGTTTCCAATGGGCTGCCCCAGTAAGTCGGTAAGCAACCACCAGCCTATGCTGCATAACATCTCACAGCAGTGGAGGCCTCTGCCTTATTGTTCATAGCCAGCTACAATCCAATAATTCCACAATCTACAGTGTCTAGGGGTCCCTCCCTGAAGTCATAACTGAACTTGAGTGACATTACAAAGGCCCCCTTATGAATGCCCATTGGTCTTGTTAATAATATAAAAAGTCTATGGGTCAGTGAATGAAGGCACTACAGAGATATACATACAGATCTGTACTCAAGGCTGAAAAAACCCCCACTTGTCTGCTCATCCTTGATGACAGAAATCAAGCCCAAACAAAGAATTTTTAAATCTATTCATTAGTACTCTCTCCTCAACTCTTTTTGTTTCATTACAGGTGTCAACAGCAAAAACAAAAATACTTTGTACATAAATTATGCAAAAGTCAACAGTTTATGTATTTTTGTACGTTATATGGAGAAAGTAATGGGAATTGGAATATTTGACTGACTGGTGAAATAAACCAACATTTGTTGGCCCTTGCCTATGTCATGTCACTTACGAAAATTGCCTGCGGCTTACAAATATACTTCAAGTGTCAAGATACTAGAGTGTTTCAATGAGTTTGTGCGGAAGAAACCTAGCTAAAAAGACAACATTTGAACCTCTTACAAAATTTCAATTAATGGCCATCACACAGAAACCTTTAATGGATAAGTTGTTGGAAGACCAGCTATTCTGAAGAGGTTAACTTTAACATCTTCAGAGAATTGCAGACTTCACAATTAGGAAGCAAAATGTAATGAAATGTGTAATGAATCAATGGATGTGAGTCCTTGAGAAGCTAACTGCCACTGAAGTACAAAAGGAAGTCCCCACCTTTTATCAACCCAAGAGTTCATAATGGAGTAAATAAAAAAATGTATGAGAAATTCAGTCAGCGAAAGATTAAGTGACACTAAGAGTATAAGGAAATAATAAGTGATCACAGATAGCACAGAATTATACACCTGACTGATGTTATAAGGCCAAGGACATGTCAGGAACAGTCTTGCAGTCTTTTGAGGCTGGTGCAGGCAGTAAGTTCCCTAATGCATAGTGACGACAAGAAAGGACTTCAAAGATTTTTGTGAAACATGTCACTTTTTAAGACATGTCCAGAAATGTCATGTCTTATGATTTTATTATATGACAGGCTCATGAACGTTTAACTGCAAGAACCTCAGTTCTCTGAGGGACTGCATAGGCTGACACAATACATGGCAGTAAAGTCACACCAACATGCTACGAGAGCAACTTGCTGACAGCATACTTCATTTCCCTGCTGACTGGGTGAGAATAACACAACCAATAAAAATAGTTTTCCATCTCAGATGTTAGAACAATCTAGTACCAACAATTTGTCACAGAATTAACACAAACACTGCCCTGTATATTTTCCCCACATAACAGAATATCCCTGCCTACAAAGCATGAAAAATTCATGCTGCAATAAATATATCACCCTTTTAATAGGCTTCCTCATCACAATCTTCAACAATTTCACCCAGTTCCCATTTTTTTAATATGTTTAACACACGCAGTAAGGAAATAATGCTCTGATGTCCAAGTTTGTAGCCACATGTAGGTTCCATATGACATGATATAGGTGGCTTAGTTGTGATGTATCTCCTACCATATTGGTTGAGAAGTGGACTGTTTTTTGTGCAGCTTATTAGTGTCTGAGACCAGCTTATAATGGATCTTTGTAATAACAAAAGTCCGTGTCAAATGTGTACATTTGTGCTATCCACTAACACGGGAATTCCAAGTCATTGTTGATACATAACAAAACTCAGGACCTGAAACAGATAACCTCTTGGTGCATGTGTACCCTCCAACACAAAGAAATGCAGGTTTAATGAAGTTTAATGAAATGTATTGTGACTGGGTAGGTGCTCTAATTTAATTTCAGAAATTTCAAGTATTTTGCATGCAAAATTGATTTAAATTTTGAACTGATTTCAAACTGTTGTGTACAGGATTTGTCCTGTACAGTGATTTATTTGAAACACTTTAAAAGTACAGTTACTACATCAAACACCAGCAAAAAACACATGCTGCTATCAATTTATGAAAAGCTGGACATTATGAGTATAGTGGTTGTGTATTGCAACCGTCTGAAAGAACTCATTGTATAATTCTGGATTTCTGCATAAACCTTACATACAGTTGAAACAATTTAAAAAGCAATATTTTGTCTCAAAGACAAAAACTGAGTTGGAAAAAAGATAGAAAACAGTAGAATATGATGGCTGGATTCATCTGGATCAGGATAGGGACAGGTGGCAGGCTCTTGTAAACATGACAATGAACTTTTGGCTTCCATAAAATGTGGGGAATTTCTTAACTAACTGAGAACCGGTTAGCTTCTCAAGAAGGACTCCACTGCATGGAGTAAACAAGTCAGTATAATAGGACATAATTGGTTTATATGGGATGGTTCCAGCAAAAATGGGCTGTGCCTATAAAGAAATGTCTTGCCTGTATTCAAGAATGTGATAATATCACTGAGGAAGTGAATACTTAAAATGTGATAGTTGAGTAAAAAGAGACCAACTTGATGCCACTTGTTTTATTATTACTTTATTCATATAAAGTAATAATAAAACAAGTGGCATCAAGTTGGTCTCTCTTTACTCAACTATGAAGATGATGCACGGTCCAATAAACATAAGATTCACTTAAAATGTGGTTTGATTGTGATAATGAATCACTTAATGCAGAATTTATATGAATAATATTCTAGTAAACTGTAAGTCAATTCCAGGACAGAATTACCAAATGACAATATGTTCTCAGGCTTACCCTTGAAGACATTTTCCCAATTTGTAGAATCTTCCCAAACAAGTCAGAAGATGATTTCACTGTACTACTTAAAATACTTTAATTAAACCCACATAATTAAAATTCAACACATTTTTAAGTTTCAGATTTATTCTCCATTACCCTTGGGTTAATATAGTATAAATGTTTGGCACCAGAACATGCCATAAACGTTCCAACAACAGCCCAGTTTATGCTTTAGTATCAAGCTACAAGGGGCAACTCATGCAAGTGGTGTGACCCTGAGGAGGAACACTGCTCCTTGATACTCAGTTGACCATGGAGTGTGACTTGGTGAACAGAGTGGTTTGCATTGTATTTGGTTCAAAATGGATGAATCATTTTTGATTAACATTGAACAAGAAATTGTTGAGTTTTTGACAAATAAATATAAAACTCCCATCAGAATTCACCAACAATTATAAGCTTTTTATGGTGAAGATACTTCAAACATGAGTACTGTGCATCATTGGGTGAGAAAATCAAGGGACATTGGTAGTAATTTGTAACTGAATAAGCAGCCATGGTCTGGAAGGCCAGTTGCCACAACTCACAATTTGAACAGTCAAATTAAGACTTATTCAAGAAAATTGACAAATTTCTCAGACAGCCATATCAGAAATGTTAACTTGTCTAGCTTGTGTCATTGAGATTTATGCATGTTTGGGTTAAGCCACACCCCACACTGACTAGTGTTGCCAGGTCAGCAGCCATACTGAACATCTGATTTGAAAGTAGTTCCAGATTTGGCTTCTGGTAGTTCGGAGCTTTCAAGAAATGTGTCAGAGACAATTGTTCCACATGTGATGAAGGAGTTCAAGATGCTATGGCAAAATGGTTTTGAGAACAGCCTGAAGATTTCTATAGTGACAGGTTCGTAACACGTTTGTTAGCACTGGCAGCATTGTATTGAACAAGAAGCAGGCTATGTGGAGAAATGAAGTACGGAAACAAAGTACATATTCCAAGCTATACTTTGTTTTTTGTTTCATTTTGATACCTTGTCTGGGTGAAAAGAGACAAACATGGAGGCATTACTTTCTGAACAATCTATGTAGAGTGCAGGAATTAACATTTTCTGCATTTATATCTAGCTTCATCTGCTAGGGCACTATTTCAACAAACCCCAGAATTCAATGAAATGTGATATAATATTTGAATCTGAAAACATGTTACTATTTAAAACTATCTCCTGTATCAAAATATGTATTGTATTGAAATGTGACAATTTAAAATGCCTGTCCTCTCTTTTCCACTAGTACCTGTAACATTGCGATCTGTCAATAGTCACTCTCCTGCTACACTTTGTGTATAAGCGACTCAGTCCAGTGATTAATTAAATGTTTATGGTCCATGAGTCTCACAGCAATTAAAATGGAAGACAGATCTGTTCGAATGCAGCAGGTGAGTTGAATGCTATCGCCACCCTGTCTCTGGGGAATCTTGGGTTGGATTCTTGGTTGGAAAGCCAGATATCCAAAAATCTTTTGTAGTATTCAATCCTATCAAATTCCAAGATGTAACCCTCAAAGAAACCACATCCATTTCCTTCCACATCCTTCCCTAGTCATCATTCAGAAGAAGCATAAAATTCATTGCCATGCCACTGAGAAAGTCATTAATAATTAATAAACAGCAAGATACAGCCGTTTTTATGCTTTGGCTATCACACAAGCAAGAAACTTCTCCTGCCAACACATCCCAACATGTAACATGTTGACTGCCGCTGTGCGCTTCACAACTTTACTGCCACAGCAGATACACTAACTTACAGGCTGCATGCAACCAGTGGACACATGATGCATTATGCAGTGAACAGAGGCTACCACTATAACATTAGATAAAGCACTGTAAAGGACATAACCATGTGCAATATGTTCCAACAGTTTCAATTCAAGGCACTGATTTGATGAAATATGTATTAAGGTCTTTGGCCTGGTAACATCACTCAATGATCAAACAATCTGAGTGTAACTGCTACATTTTTCAGGCTAGACTGCATGACAGACAGTCCCTGTCTACTGACACACTCCTCAACATGTGGAAATGTCTCTCCAACCCTCAGAGACAATGCAGCACCCTCAAAGCTGCTGTTTCCCAACCAGGGTTCTGCATGGCCCTAGTGTTCCACAGATCATTGTTAATGGTTTCAAAAGAGATCATGGCATGAGAAAATAAAATTTCTGAAACACTGTGAAAAATTCCAATCCTATGAAATATCACGGATATTTTTGTCTGGAAATTGGCAATACTGCAGTAATCTCTGCACACTATCAACTGCCTCTTTGTTCGCTTCATACTGCTACACAGCCCTCTCATCAGTGATAACAGGAAGACTCCCCAATATAAACTTTTTTGGCCTGTAGATGTTTCCATTGATAAGGGTTCCTTGGGGTATGAAAATTTATTGTAGAGGTCCTTCCATGGGATAAAAGTTGGGAAACACTACTGTAAACCATCTTACTGGTACCATATCCACAGCAAGAAGGCATTTTCCTTAATGTGTGACTCTCACACCAGTCAGCATGGGAACAGGTAATTGATGTTTGCTCCTTGCCAGATCTGAAAACTTGTATGCCCATACCCATCCCTCTGAATTTGTGAGGGATATACTCCTGAGATGATAATGAATAGTGAAATTCATGAATAGGGTCATGAACTCTCATTTTAAGTAAGTGAAGGGAGAGTTTTGGTTTGTGCAGGAGCAAACTGCATGTTTCAGGTCTTGTGCTTCTGTTTTACAGTTGTTTTAGTAGTGCCTTCATAGCACATATTTTCCTCCCAAAACAACCAGTTTTGTTTTCTAACTTGTCACATAATATAGTCATAATACAAGCATAAAATTACATATTTTTTAGAACACATTAGTTTCAGAAAGACTATGTCTCACGATGGTACCAAAGGCAAATCTTTCAAACAAATTTGAATACTACGTATTGAAGAGGTCTTAACTATGAACATGCAAAAATCACAAGTTTATAAATATGGAAGGATGGCTGTACTCTGTTTATTTCATGACATATGACAACAGCTTGAAGGCTCCAAAGCTGTCACAACGAACAAAAAACTAATCCACCAAGTGGGCAGAAACAAAGAAAAAGGAAATTTAGGTGAGAGGGAAGTTGCCACACAGCAGTGGATCCAAAGATTAGAGCTTCTGGAAGGTGATACTGTATAGTTTGTTGCAAATTTTCTAACATTTCAGAGTAACTTACTGCCTCTGTTCTTCAAGGTATTAGTTCCCCTGAAAGACTGATAAATATTTACCTGATTATGTATTGTCATATGTCACGCGAAGGTAATGTAATAGAAACAAGTCATATAGCAGGAGTGTTATGGATGGGGAAGGTAAGGTGAACATGAAGGACAGTATCTGACAAGATATTGCTCTTACAAATACTACCAAACATGTTGCACGATAGTCACAGAAAATATGAATGAAATCTACCAGGTAGACTGCCTGTCATGTAGTTTAAAAATACAAATTACGGCGCACACACAACCGTAAAATGATAAGGTGCTGAATATGGATATGAATTATGAATCACAATTAAGTCAGGAATTTTATTTTATCCAGACATTTGTATATCAAGTTCTGAACACACTGAGTTTATAATTATCCTTATGACTGAATATAAATGCTCTCAATATAAAAACTAAGGTTCAAACTGCTTAATCATAGCAGTTAGGCACAGTCCAGTCACTTGATCCATTTTGCTTACAGTCAATAATTGCTGCAGACAAGTATGACACGAGCAGTGACGTGACTGACTAAAGGCTCCATAGTGCCAGATATTCTATCGTTAAGCAAAACCACATCTGAGGTAGCTTCAGAACGACACTGGCTATGAGATGAAAAATCCAACATGAAACAAGTATCAAGAAACATGAAACTGCCTTGCAAGGAAGAGGGCAATATTAAAATTTTATAAGTAAAGCATGCCATACAATTTTATATGGTTGTTAAAAGCAAATAAGGAAACAAAAATGTTAGTAAAATTTAAGCAGCAGAAATGTAATTCTTAAGATCAATAGGTGTAATAGATTACACAAAATTAAAAATATAGACATATGGAGCATATTAAATATTTATTTAGAGTATTATGCGATATGACTAAATGCAAAGTAGTTACGTGAGATTGAGGCTTCCTTGCAGTGACTGTGATGATTCTGTGATGTGATATTGTGTAGCCTGGTAGAAAGCATACCAACATTTGGGAGGAAGGTATCTACCAAACCTGATGGCATCACATCCCAGGGAACTGTCATCTTAAGAAAGATATTGTTGAATTATATCAGGAAAGAAAAAACAAAGAATATTTTCTGTTTTTCTTGGCAGATGTAACTTGATCTGCCATGTGACTGGATCCGTGGAATAAAAAACTTAAAACGCACTTGCTGTAAATTTAATTCAGACTAGTATGTACTGCTGCCCTTGCTGTTTAGTGGTTTTGAAGAAACTGCAGAGTCCATTCTATCATTTAGGACTGTCTGGAACAGTCACTCATTCAAATAAACTTCAGTATGTACACTGTAGAAGCATTAAGAAGTCACCATATCAACATCTTCAACAATAATGCTCTAAAACAAAGGTTTTCTGTCCATAAAGTGCACTCACTAGAAGTGGTCCACCAACACTGATACACTGTTTGAGCCTATGGATGTGGCTGGACCTCCAGTATCAATTGGCACACTCTGCCAACTGGATGGCCTAACCAACTGACCACCAGAAGTCTCTCCAGATTTGAGTGCAAAACTTCTGGGACGATGGTTAGTGTCTGACGTCTGGTTGGGGGGTTCACATGTTGCCCAGTGTGGCAGACGAAGTTCAACAGGATGACAGAACTTAAGTCCATGTGGCCCACACAACACCAGTGGGCTCAGCAAAGTCTCACCTGCACAACAAATTTCAGTCACTATTACGCACGGTTCTCGAAGGCAGCTGTATATCTTCATAATCACAATAGTACGTGTGTCTGTGTGTGTGTATGTATGTGTGTGGTAGGGGGAGTCACCTGCCTGTATGCATGCAGAATTCTTCCCTCAGAACTGCACAGTCAGTTGAGAGCTCAGCATGAACATTATGACACATGATTTCACTCTCTAAATTTCTTTCACCTAAGTGACAGAAGGTATTCATCAATCTCCCAAAATAGCCCCTGAAGCTGAACATATCTGTCATGTATTTATGAATGGTAAGCGCTCTGTGCAAAATGAATATCCTTTGTTACATTATTTTTATAAATAGACACAAAACCAGCATGGTAAATATATGAAATTTGTATTTCATTTTCAGTTTTGAATATCAGCCTCTTATGTGTCATAACAATACTACACATAAAATCGAGAGTCCAAAATATGATTTTATAAAAATTAAACAGATAAAGGTTTTGGTGCAAAATGAAAGTGGGTCCAGGTGCATCAAATTGTTGAAGTGCGGTCAGGTGGGGTATTCTGCAGCTACACACATGGGTTTTGCACTAAATCCATTAAATGTGTTGTATTGTTTTCCAATAGGCCTGTCCATGTTATGGATGTATATGTATGTCCCTTGATGTGTGAGGTTAGGTTATGGATATTCGTAATGTGAATGCAGAGATTCTGGAGTGACAACAAGATGACACTACTGCTGCCAGCACAAACTTCTACCAGTATGTGTAGACTGGGTACAATCTGCTGGGTCATTTCCTGTTTGGAAGGCTGTAGTAATGGATTGTTGACTGATGTATTGTTCAGAAGATGTGCATGTTGTTCCATTTGCAATTTTAATGTACCTGAAAAATGGCAGACTTAAAACAAAAGCTTGTCTGCATCAAATTTTGCTTTAAACTGAAGAGAGGTGCTATAGAAACTTTCAACACATCGAAAGTAGCTTTCGACACAAAAGAACACAGGTTTGTTGGGTAATTTTCCAAGTTCAAAACCAGTGTGACCTCTGGAAAGATGATGAACACTAAGGACTCTCCCAAATGAGCAACACAGATAAATATGTGGACCAAGTAATGGAACTTGCTCTGAGAGCAGAAGAATGACTATCCACAAAGCTTCCAGCATGTTGGGAATTTGATTTGTGTCAGTTCAGAAAATTTTTAAAGACAATCTAAACATGCACTGGATTGTCACAAAATGCATTCCCTGCCTGCTTAGTGAGAAGAAGGAAAAATGTGTCAGCACATGCCAGGACCGTCAAGAGAGACCTGAAAGAAACCCAGAATTCCTTTCAAGGATAATCACAGGTGATGAGATGTGGGTTCAAATGTACCACCCAGAGACCAAGCAGCAGTCATCTCAGTGGACCAGTCCACAATCTCTATATCCAAATAAAAGGGCAACAGAAGTTCACTGAGCACACTCACTGTTCTCTCTCTCTCTCTTTTTACATTAATGCAGTTGTGCATTATGAATTTGTTCCACAAGGAAAAGTTGTAAACCAAAGTCACTAAACTGACATCTTATTGTGCCTGCAAGAAAATGTGTAACAAAAACACCCTGAAAAGTGAAAATTAGATGATTGGTTTCTCCACTGTAACAATAACCCTGCTCACTCTGCTTTGTCTGTGCATGAATTTCTGGCTAAGACAAAAGAATGGCCATTCCCATCCTCCCTATTCACCAGACTTAGCACCATGTGACTTTTTCTGTTCCCAAAACTCACAATGGCATTCCATATGATGAGCTTTAATGATACATGTAACCATGATTCAAATAAAATCAGGGGGTGAAACTGTTGAGTTTGAAACAAGCACTTCACAAAATGCATTGCAAGATGGTTTAATCACTGGGCTCACTACATAAAGTCTGAAGGAGACTATTTTCAAGCAGGAGAAAATTTATAAAATTATAAGTGCTCTTCGTATGGATATATTCAGTCCAAATCTGTTTGATCACACCACATACACGCATACATACTTTGATGTGTTAGGTTAGCTTTGGTTATAGGAATCCACTCATACATCCTTTTTAACTATAGGAAAACCATCAATCACAACACTTTACATATACTGATCTGACTGTGCTACATGTTTCCGCTCATGTACAGGGCCACCATCAAGCAAAAAGTTACTAAAGAAAAGTTATCACGTAAAATGCCTTATCTATTTTACAACATGTGTGTTTGTATTGGGATCTTACTCTACATATCATAGAAAATACAAAACAAGCCAAAATGGTTGATTACAAAAATGTGTACAGAGAACAAAAATATTAAAAAAATAAAAGGGTCTCTATAAAACTCACTGAATGTTAAAATAGGTACTACCATACACACTTGCGAAACTTGACCAGTGTTTACTTTCTCAACATGTGTATTCCTTAGGATTAATGTTCTGTTATTATCACTCCTCCAGTATTTTTCATTATTATTTTCTAATTAGCTGTACTTCATAAACATGTACTATAAAAATAAGTACAAGTGAAAATAAAGTATTAAATTCCGTGCATAAGAAAGATATTGTGAATTGGAATGTAATTATTGATCTTATGTAAGTGTATATACGCTTCATATACACCCTGCTGTTTTGAGGCCTTTGTATATTGTCACTGCTACAGAAGTACTGAGTAAGTTGAGAGGTTAATGGAGTATTCATAAACTCAGTACTGACATCAAAAATTCCATTTCAACTGATCGTATGATGGTTGTCCAAGTTTTTTTTTTTTGGCGTCCCTGAACATACAAAATCCCTCTAGCATACTGTGGTAAGGTCCATTATTAGATACAGGTGTTACCTTCACTGTAATATCTGTTGTTCCCACAGAATGACCATTATTGAGTAGGTGCTCAGCAAAGCTTGGTTTTCGGTAGAATATCCGAAAAAAAAAAGAGCGAGAGAGAGAGGAACAATAAGAACAGAACATTCCTCCTAGGCAACACGTGACAGAGAAAATAAACACAACATCCCCAAGGTTGGCATCACTGACTTAGTTTCACAAGTCTGCTTGGTAGTACCAATTCTAACATTCCATTAGCTGGAACCTTTTTAAATATTTTTGTTCTAAACATGCATTTTTGTAATCAACAATTCTTCCTCATTATGTGTTTTCTATGATGTATAAGCAGAGATCCCAACTCAAACACACATGGTGTAAAATAGAAAAGGTATTTTATGTAGCAACTATTTTGTTTAGTAACGTTTTTCCTGGTGATGGCTCTCTACACGAGCCAAAACATGTAGCTCAGTAAGATCACTATATGTAAAGTGTTGCGATTGATACTTACTTTTCCTGTACTTGTGTACCGCTCTCACAATGGGATGACCCACTTAAAAATATACATGCTTTGACACTTTATACCTATAAATTAGTGAAAAGAACATTTACCACAGGAAGTTATGTACAGCACATTATAATTATGGATGTGACAGATGTGACAAGAGTTTGAAACCAACAGGCACACTTGTTGCACTCCAAAGATCATAAAGCTTAACAGCACACATACTTTGTGAAGAAACACAGTCACCTGTAAATATAACACCTATAAACATAGAAAAATGCATCACACACCAGTGGGGTGAGAATGGGAGAAGCAACTGACTACCAGAAGCATTGACATGACATGTGCCAATGCTATGAATGGTAAAAAAAAATTGTAGTAAATTATCTGAATAAATTTGGCACTAATTCAATGCAAGTTGTAAGACACAGCCATGAGGTAAGAGTAGCTTTGAGTTTGTAACACTTGCTAAAATGACAAGTAACTGCACTGTGATGTCAGCAGCACCTCTAGCAAAGATGCAGATATTTGCATTCAGTCTGAAAGATTTAAAACTGGCCATAACCCATTCCTTTTATGTTCTTCAAAATTCACCGTGCAAGGTTTGTGAACAATACAGAGTTTTCAAACATTAAAGCAAGTGATGTGTATTGTAACCACTGTCCTCTAAATGCCATGTTTCTGCTGTGGTGGGAGCACTGTTCAATGTAAATGCCCACAGTGCGACAGTGTTTTCCTGCTTGGGTGAAAAAGAATTCACATTCAATGGGTCACTGTCCTGTTTGTCCATTAACCATCAACCTTTTTTGTCAGGTCCTTAAATCCCAATGTAGCCACTGACAGCCAGACTAATTTTCATTTTCAAATTACAATTCCTGCACCTGTGTGGAACAGCGTACCTCCCTTCTGTCCATTAAGAGTTACGTTTAATGGGATGCAGGTATCCCATTCGACTGATGAAGGTTAAGTAAATCATTGTTAGGAGGAATGTGAAGGTATTATACCATCAGTAGCAAAGCTTACTAATAAATCCTAATCTAAGCTAGGCCAGTCCAGTTCACATGCACATATTTAACACATTAAGATACAATTTACAGTAATATCTACACCTTAATGCCACACAAGTCCATTTCCATGAGGCTTCTCAACCAAACAACATTTAATTTATTGTTTCTAATGTGCATAACATGCCCTTCTGACTTTACATGCTTCATTCATTCACTGCATGAAGTGTAAAAGCATAACGCTTTTAACATCATAACTTTCCCATTTCTGATGTTAATTGAGCTCTGCTACATTTCAATAAACTCTGCAGCAGTTTGCTCTAAATTCATACTGTGTACCTACTGCCTTATTAATACATTAATGTTTGCACACTGTTGCCAAATTTGAAGCAATGCACATTTTTAAAGTGAAATAAAAAGTGATCCATCTGATATATTTTACTTTTCAGCACTCATCTCACATAACTAAGAGAATTTGAGAGGTATTTCATGTTAAACATTACTCCTTCACACAAACAGACATGCTGTCCTAGCCACCATAATGGTCAAAAACATGAAAGAACTTTTTTTCAAATTTCATTTCCCTTTGTTCCCATTAATTTTTTTAATGGTTTGACAGCCCTAGTGGGCCTAGGCCTCCTTCTGTCAAGGTTTTGTGATCACACTCAGACACACCACACTTGGTACAACTCCTCTGGACGAGTGATAAGCCCATCACACAGACCTCTAGCGGACAACACACAATAATCACACAATACCAACATCAGTGTCCCTGGCAGGATTTGAACCTGCAATCCCAACAAGCAAGTGGCTGCAGACCCATGACTTTGACCGTGTGGCCACTGGGATCGCCCTCCATTAACTGACTGAGATAATTATATGTTTATCATGATGCCTATCAACTTCCTACCAAGCAACAAACTACTAGCATCTGTCGGGAAAAAAAGCCTTAAAATTTCACGTACAACCAAAAGCAATTTCCACTGGTCCAGATGGTTCTCCTGCAAGACAGATATGCAGCTAACTACCATGGAAGTGTTAAAAATGCCATATGAAAGAAATACACTTTGTCTGCTAGTACATGCTCTTCCCCTTCTCACAATGGCTGTGGGACAGCACACTTCCACACAAGAATGCATGCAGGTGGAAGCTTACCTTTCTCCTGATCGAGCGGGGACAACATAGAAGTGTCACGACACACTTTGAAGTAGATCTCCTGCTGGGAGCCAACTGGGAGAGCTCCTGGTGGGATAATTATAGCCACGCCTGTGTCTGGGCTGCTCAGTGTCCCCCCCTCATGGGTAAACACCCCCCTGGCCGTGGCCAACACCTCCTCACCATCACCCCCCTCACCAACTTCTCCTCCACCCCTAAGGTCATGTGAAAACACCAGGTTAGTTCACCATACACCCCACATCCACACCACAAGCAACCCAGGGACAGATCAGATGGAAGGAATAAGAAACCTGCAAACTTCTTAAGCAGATGGGGAAACATATGTACACAAGTAAATTTAGTGGCAAAGAAAACCCCATTTGCTGCAGATTATTTGGTACACAAGGCACTTCTGAATAAGAACAAGAAGGCAGTGTTCTAAGGAAGCAGTTCTCAGTCTTTAATCTGTGTCCACATACGTGACAAACTAGTGGCCTATGGCCACAAATGGGGCCTATTTAGTAAGCAGTGAGTGACTGAGTCATGAGTGAACTGAACTGAATGTGAAAAACTGAGTGCAGTGTGTTATTGGTTGAAACCTTGAAAATAGCCAGTCAAAGCACTGCTAGCCACATCCATGTCATTTCCTCTTTCGTCTATCCCTGTCATCATGCACACGAAAAAATGCTTATTGAAATAATAAAAAACATGGGATTACATTTATGTCATACTGCTTTGGAAGCTGTATGGTGCTTTGCTTGCACACGACGCATGTATACATGAGCTGAACGCTTCTCCCTCTCCATCCAAATGTGAGTTTAAGGCTATGCCTTTCAGTGTTCGACAGTACAGTGATAATTTTAGTATTCAGCTACTGAACCTTTTTGTGAATGTTCAAAATTCTCACAACATATCAGCATGTCACAACACAAAGTTTGAGAAGTGCCGCTGTAGAGGTGTGAATTATGCAAAAAGCAAGTAAACAAATCTATGTAAACATGGCTACAGACCAATCTGAACAGACAAGTGATAAGATTACACCCAACATTCAGTCAGCAAATCACACACCACAGTGTTTAACCCTTTATATACACTAGTATCACACAGCTATGTAGATACGTAGGTGGGTCCATAAGTTTCCGGCCTGACATACAAAGACCGCGCCAAATGCAAAATGCTCTGAGGGATATATAGAGCCATCTATTGTGAGGTTACTGTATCAGTTTCAGGTGGC
>Ga0123355_10008395_pt1 | contig 15611 bp, 12 predicted proteins | sample TergutEmb28metaG_3_FD_89872 | JGI IMG/M metagenome (GOLD analysis project Ga0123355, IMG submission 89872) | Embiratermes neotenicus P1 segment gut microbial communities from Petit-Saut dam, French Guiana - Emb289 P1 | ecosystem: Host-associated > Arthropoda: Insects > Digestive system > Gut ... | reverse complement strand
TCTATCCCAAGCTGTTCAAAGTCAATCACATCATCACGGTTCTTGCCACTTGCTAGTTTAGACAGCCGTGCTTCAAGAGATTTCTTGGTTTTGGTAAGTTGTTTTACCGTAAACCTGTCACCCTTGGACGCTTCAACCTCCCGTATACCGTCCTCAATCTCGCTTATCTGTTCACGGATAAGACGTTTTTGTCGTTCGGCAGATAGCGGTATCTTCTCAAGTTGAGTATGCCCGATAATGACAGCATCATAATCCCCTGTATAGTGTTGGGAGTCAAGAAAACGATGAATCTAGTTGATATATTAATTATTGCATTTTCTCTGTGTGCGTTGATTTTGTCAATTATCTTCGTGTATATAAGCAAAAACATAAAAATATATAAACAACAAAAAAGGATAAAAATCGCAGAAAATTATAGAGGGTACTATGGGCGAAGCGGACAAATTAGAACAGCAGTTATTTTGGCAGGAATTTTGTTATTCGTTGGAATAGGATTTTCATGGAGTCCGGGATTACTTGATATTTCAACAACTATTAACGTCTCCACACCAAGCCAACCAGTTTCACTAATCATTGCTCATCCCATAGGACATTCAAATGCTCGCCCTCACATCTTTCAAAGTAGCCCTTATATGAATGTTGATTTTCAAATTATAGCGAATGAAACTGATTTTTCTGCGATAGTTAGCATAGATTTAACAAACACAAGTCAAGGTGACTTTGCGATAGTCTATTTTGATATACACAATATTGGTATATTAAATGCCCGTGTTGTAGACATGCAATTTGAATTCAATGGTTTTCGTACTGTGAATTATCCTCCCGAAACCCAGCAAGAATATTTATCAAATTTGCTGTTTAGCATACGAAGCAATGTGTTCAGCATGACTGATGTTCGTATTGTTGCTGGAAATAGAATGTTTGCTTATTTGATGATTGAACGCGGAGGGCTTCATTTTGATGATGATAGTTTAAATTCGTTGAACTATCAGTTTCTAGTTCACATATATTATGAAGAAAGCTAGGTGGTCAAAGTGAATACGCTGAAGCTTTCGACTGTCTTTATGATTGCGTTTGCCTTCATGCAAATTATATATTGGCAAGGTTCAATCGAATCTACACTTATGCATCATTTAATGCTCCCTGTTGTATATGCAGTTTTTGCTGTTATCACATTTGCATATACAGGATTGAAGAGCCGTTCTGTTTCTTATGCTACACGAGGTAATGTTTTTGCTGTGAATATATCAATATTTTTTCTATATTTAACATTGATATTAATATTGTTTTTTGTTTTTGGAGTCAAAGAAAACTCTGGAATGTTCACATCAATATCTACATTGAACCGCATCTGGTCAATTGGTGTAGTCTTTTTTTTGCGCGAACTTATTCGCTATAAAATAATGCGTAACACAAGTAAAAAAATGAGTATGCCTGTAATTGCGATATTAACATTGACATTTACAATCGCAGAAATTCACATTTATTATCCTACACTGATAAGTGTTCAAAGCAGTTTGCTTGTTATGATTGGAAATATTTTGCCTGTACTTATAATTAATGCCGTGTTCTCTGTAATCGCTCAAAAAAGCGACTTCTTTTCAATGCTACTTATTGGTATCGCTTATTACTTGTTTCCTGCGTTTGCGCCGATTCTGCCCGCAATCTCCAGAGTTGCTTTTTCTTATGTCTCAGCTGTCATGGGAATTCTTAGTTTATCTGCCTTTATCTTTGTAAACCGAGATAAAAAAACATCCCGCCACATTAAGTTTAGTAATGTTAAAAATAAAATATCGGAGCGGAAAAATTTTTTATCTGTTTCTAATATTTCATCAATTTTATTCACAGGCATTGTATTTGCATTTTTATTAGGTCTGTTTCCTTACTATCCAATGGTAGTTATGACAAATTCAATGGCAGGCACATTTGATAGAGGGAGTTTCGTAATAATTGAAAGACTGTCTGAAATGGATATTTTTTACTGCTTAGAAGTTGGACATGTTATACATTACTCTAGGGGGTATGTAGATTACTTTCACAGGGTAGTTGATTTTTTTTATGATAACAATGGCATCCGAATGTTTGTGACTCAAGGAGACAACAGCGACTTCCCCTATACTATTATAACTGAAAATGATGTTCATGGGCGAGTAATAGCAGCACTTCCTATTTTAGGCTATCCAGTTATTATAGTTAGGTATTTTTTGATGAATCTATAATGCGAAAAGGGGTTTAATATGAATCGAAAGACTGTCGGTGCAATATTGGGTGTTATTGGAATTATTGCGTCATGTGTATACTTTGTGGTATTAATGTTTTATTTAACACAAAGTCAGCCTACGTCAGAAACATTCACTATGTTAGGTCGGCATGACGTAGTGTCTCGTGTTTATTATCAAGAAAATATTTTTTTCCCTGAAGGTGAAATAAATGAAAATAGCTTTTTACTTTCATTTACAGAGTCCATTGCATTGGAGAGTAATTTGCATTTGAACTTTAGTGAACAAACTTATATTATATGTACATTTGAAGTTATTGAACGATTTTCTATAACTTCTCTAGTTGGAGGTGTGAATACGACTGTTTTCCGCCAAGAGTTGCAACGAACCCTCGTATCCTCATCGAAAAATGCAGAATATTTCTCTTTTATTAGTGAAAAATTTTATATTGACCCTTGGGAGTATCACCGTATATTTACTAGGTTTCTTAATACCCATCGCAATCAAATATTGTTTACTGAAGGGGCGATTATTGGCGCACCTATTTTTCAAGCTGAGCTTGTCCTGATATTTATATACGATTTAGTAATACCAGATGAAAGATTGAATGAACGCACACAAAGGATTGTTCATATTCCTATATCTCAAGAATTGTTTTCTCTACATGCTACGGGTGCAACAGGGATAAATATAGTCAATGAGCTTGTTGTTGACTCGGCACAACCAAGCCTTGTTACAACAGGCTTTGCCTTTGCAATTATTGCCATAGGAATAACAACAATTCTTGTGAAGGCTGTTTCTATGTTAACACAAAGTCCTCATCAGAGTAATAGAGAAGTAGATAAAAACGTGAAAAAATATAGAGAACTTATCGCAGAACTGAGAGAGCCTATACTTGACATTGAGTCTCTGAAACAAGCAAATGTGCGCGACTTTGAAGAATTGGTAAATATATCAATGATTCGGGATAAGCACATTACCTTTGTGAGAGGAAATGGGAAGGCTGAATTTAGCGTTTTCGATGAACCATTCGTGTACCGTTTTGAAACTGATTATTTTGAAGATAGTGATTTAAAAATTGTTTCCAGTGATGATTCAGTAACAACAGATGATAATGATGATGTTTAAGCTGAGTTCACAGTAACAAAAGCGGAAGTGAGAAGAACAGTCTCACCATCTGCAAATTTCTAGCAACGATAAAAGGCTCTCACAGGGACGTAATGCCCTCAGAAAGCCCCTATATTCAGCGGTTTTTGCCCAACTCCCAATGACAGGAAGGCAAGAATCGCTATTTTGCTTTGTATAAATAAATAACTCCGTCTACATAGAACCGACACGTGCCGAATGGTATGGGCGGTCGACTATTCAACTAATGAGTAGCCTCCTACCCAATTTCTAAATTATGAAAATACATAAACGTCAAACCAACCCTTGACAAACTCCATTCTGGAATCGGGGGCAAGTTGGAGGGTGGTCTGCATTGGATTTTCTCATAAAAGTCCGAGGTATGGGGTTTGCTGATGCTGTGACTACAATATTATACGCAAGGGGAATTGATTATTCATAACCCCAACCGCAATCACCCTTGCCAAATCTACAGCCTAAACCAGAGTTAATTCCTCCCGAAGCAACAAGGTTTCCCACAAAAGTAGTTTCATATCTACAAAAGCTCTACAAAAGCGTGGAATCTCTCCAGAGGTTATTAGTCGATGCCTTGAATTGGGGATTTTATTTGAAAGTCGCAAATACCAAAATGTTGTTTTTGTTGGTAGGGATGAACATGGCAAGGCGCGTTTTGCTTGTGTACGTGGAATTTCTGACGATTTTAAGGGTGATGTAGCGGGTTCTGATAAACAGTATAGTTTTTCGTTACCGTTACCCATAAAAAATCCCAAAAGCCCGCAATTGTTGGTATTTGAATCACCTATTGATCTGCTAAGTCATGTCACATTACAACAACGTGGCTACTTGGATGATGGACGCAAATGGGCTTCCGCAGACGCTCATAGGCTATCGCTTGCGGGTACGTCTGATGTTGCATTGATTGCATATTTAGAACGCAGTCCCATGATTGAACAGATTTATCGTAAGCGTCAAATAAACCCACGTCTAGTCGTAGCCGTGGGTTTATTTGACGCTTACATATAGGTGCAACTGTTTTGTTTATTCCACGATATTCCCCAGATTTCAACCTCATCGAAAAGGCATGGTCTAAAATGAAATCTATTTTACGGAAATTAAAGCCACGGACTAAAGAAAAACTGCTTCAATCTATGAAAATAGCTCTTGATGGGATTACCTCATTGGACGCTTTGGGGTGGTTTAGCTGTAACGGATATAGCGTTAATGTCTAGTGGAAATGCTACACCATGCCTAACACAAACCAAAATTCCACAGCATATTGATAACATCAAAATCACAAGTTGCCGTAACAAACGAATCCTTAGTTCTACATCACGTAAGACAGGATTTACGCTTAAAAACTCTCGGAGAGAACTATTTGCTTGAGTAATTAAATCGCTCCAAAACGAAAAGTCGCTCCAACGAGTGGGGATTAACCAAGCTGGGATTTGATTTAATAGAACTGGCAATAAAATTGCAAGTAATATAATAACACCGAAAAAAAGTGGTGTGACAGTCATTGGGTAATATTTTTTTAGCCATTTAATAATTAATATAAAAGCATATCCAATTGGAATTACAAGGGGCAGAATAGACATAAATTGTGCAAGATTTATGGCATTTCCCGTTAAAATATAATTTGGTTGTCCAAGCCCAGAAGCTCTTGCAAAGTCTTCTGCTTCGTTGCGAGTTATGCCTCCCCTGTCATAACCTGCCCAGAGTTCTACCGCTGTAAAGTTTTGGCTAGTATCTTCTATATGAAATGATATTAAGGCAAGGTCAAGCATACCCCTAAATACACCTCGCACAGTCCGCCATTCACCATCTACATACAAAGACATGCCAACAATGTCAGTGCTGCCCCATAAGTTATGTGCCAATTGTTCTGATAGGGCAATTCCATTGTTGTCTATGGAACTTGGGGCAGTACCCGTGATAAATTCCAATTGCCACACCAAAGAAGCATCACCAGAAAAAAATATGGCGGGTACTTGGCTCTGCCTTAAACCAACATCAAGAATTGCATGAGTTTCAGTCCAAAATGTTGGCCAAAATGCATCCGTGTTTATGGAATGTTGCCTTACTCTAAACGCCTCATGCCCAGATATAGGCTCATAAAACCTAAGTGATGTTGTGTGGAATTGGGAAATTGTACGAGCTTCCCAAAAACCCATCACAACAAAAATTGTAAACAAACACCAAATTGCTATAGTTTTCATATCAGTCTGCAATCCTTACACGGTTGCCCGCAGATATTGCCTTGTTGCTACCAACAATCACCAGACTGTCACGGGTAACAGGTCCTCGTACAGACACCATATCACTATCGGAGGCAACAATGGTAACATTAACTCGAGTTACAACGTTTTGTAGACCAAGTATGGTGCTGCGTTCTTCCATTACATATAAGAAATATCCAGAATTATCAGAATTAAGCGCAGAAATAGGCACACTCATATCATAATTGGCACGATGTAGAACTATTTGAACATCTGAACGTTGCCCAACAGTCCAGTTGTTGCCAGGCAAAGCTATTGTTATAGTTACTCTGTCGTTTTCGTCAGGTTGAGATATTGCAGAAACTACACCCATTGTGGTGGGTGTGAAAAACATTGAACCCCCACCTGTTGTTACTTCTGCTTCATTTCCAATTCTAAGTCGCTCTGCATCCGTAGCGGAAATTTGAAGTTGTGCCTCAAAGCCGCCTGATATATCACGAACGCCAACAATTGGTGATGTTCCTGTTGTAACGCCTTGTTGCGTGGCAAAAGAAACAACACCATAATTGTTTGCATACAAAACACCATCATTTAGAAGCAGTTTATCCAAAGCATCTATTGTTTCTTGTTGTGCATCTAAATCTAGGCGCAAAGTTGAGGCAGTTATAAGATTTTGAGAAGCTGTGTCAGTGTGTTGAGCTATACTGCGCTCATGGTTTTGTTGTGCTGTAGTTAATGATATTTGTGCGTCTTCTACACGCCTTGCAGCGTTTAAGCGCGCATCTTCCGCCCTTGTTATTGTGTTTTGTAAATTTGTTTCAGCTCGTTCAATTTCTAAATTCATGGAGTTTCTGGCATCTTCCAAACGACGCTCTGCCGCCAGTATATTGTCATTTGCACGGTTTTGGGTTGCTTCAAATGAATTTTGTGCAGATGTCACACTGTTGTCAAAATTACGCTGTGCTTGCTCTAAGTTTGTTTCTGCATCTTGCAAACGCCGTGCTGCCGTGGTTGCGTTGTCATTAGCACGGTTTTGGACTGTTTCCAGATTTGTTTCTGTCCGTTCAACTTCTGCTTCCGCCCGTTCAATCTCCGCTTGTGTTGAATCGTCAAAACCTTGTTGGGCTTGCTGTAGGCTTGTTTGTGCGTCCTCTACCCTACGTGCGGCTGGAAGGCGGTTTGATTCAGCAACATTTCTTGCAGTGGTTAAGGCTGCTTCTGCGAGATCATATTCTGCCCATGCAACTTCTAGCGCGTCATGATTAGGGAAGGGTGCATTTGAAATATTAACTACAACTTCTAATGCCCTATCTCGTGCTATTTCGGCGTTTCTTATATTATCTTCCCCTTGCCGAACAGTTGCATTATAATCATCTCTTGCCCGCGCTAGATTGCGCTGGGCGTTGTCAATTGCTGTTCTGTCCATATCTCTAGGATGACGTGCAAGCAACTCATCTAAGTCTTCTTGTGCTGTTACAATGTTTTCTTGCGCCGTTAATATATCTGTTACTCCTTGGGCTATAGTTGTATTGTAATCTTCTAATGCACGTTCATGATTACGTATGGCGTTTTGTAATGTGGTATCGTCTACTTCTACATCTTGCGCTGTCTCTATATCTGTTTGACTTTGTTCAATAACTGCATACAAATCCTCTAATGCCCGTTGATAGTTACGCATTGCAACAGGCAACATATAAACTGCTGTATCATTTGACAATAATAATTCCAGTGACTCTCTTGCCGCTGAAATGTCTTCTTGGCCCTGCCTTACTGTATTTTGGTAATCCTCTTGCGTCCGTGTTAAATTACGCCTTGCGCTATCCACTGGACTTGCGTCTATGTTCTCGCCTCTTTCGAGCCGTTCTAAATCAAGTGCCATTCTTTCAAAACTAGCAGTTTCTCTAGCATGTCTTTCTTCAACTTCATTTAGATTAAAAACAGCAATCGCATCACCTGGTTCTATTTGCTGTCCTGCACCAATTAGCATTTCTGTTATTATAAGCCCAGAGGGCGCAGTAATATCTAGGGTATCGGCTGTGGAAACTGTTGCAATTCCTGAAATTGAATCTATAATTTCGCTTCTGATTGGCGTTTCAATATCTACTCTTGCAAGCGTTGCACCACTTGTACCACGTGCGATTAAGGTAAACACAAGTAGCAAGATTAAAAATTTAACTATATTCCCCGCCGAGCGTCGTTGCTGGGGATCTGAATTTCCTAACCATGTTCTAAACCAATTAGACATAGGTTTCATTTGAGTCATTCCTTTCTAAAAACAGTGGGGTTTCACCCCACACCCCGAGAAACTTTTGAAAAAGTTTCATCAAAACTTTGACAAGAAAAACGCGAATGCGTTTTTCAAGAAAGGGGTTAAGGGGATTCATCCCCTTACAGGGTGAAGGGACAGCGTCCCTTCTGGGAGTTTGAGGGTGAAACCCTCAATGTCTTATATCTATAATAACTACTCTTTAATTCCACTAGACTGAATTCCTAACTCAAGATATTTCTGCCCAAAGAAGAAAAATAGTGCTGCGGGAAGCAACATCAGCAATGAAGCTGCCATAGCAAGCCCAAGTTCTTCTGCAACAATCTGTGGCAGAAACAGTGACAATGGCCATAACGACGGGTCACTTAAAAATGTCATGGGTTGTTCAATTGCACCCCAAACTTCTAAAAATCCCAATACAAGAGCCGCCATAATGCTGGGCATACCAAGAGGCAATCCAATATGCATAAATGTACGCAAATACCCTGCGCCATCTATGTTAGCCGCTTCAAGTAACGCATAGGGTACAGCATCAAAACCCTTCATCATAATAAATACAGGAAATGCAGAAAAGGCAAAGGGTAAAATAATAGCCCAAACAGTGTTCATTATACCCAAATTATCAATAACAAGAAAATTTGGAACCATTGTTACCTGAAAGGGCATAAGCATTAGGCAAATATAGATTGTAGCTAGAAGTTTACGCCCACGAAAACGGAATCTGCTTAAAGCCCATGCCGCAGGCGCGCCCAGTAACAACTGCCCTAATACAGATGGAATTACAAGTCTAAAAGTGTTCCAGAACATAGTGAAAAAATGCGGAGTGTCTAAAAGCAATGCTGTAAGTGGTTGCAGTGTTGGCCATGAGGGTAATATTGGCCATATAGAGTACCCTTCTGCTCCTGTGAGTGCAGAACCTATAGTTCGATTTAGTTCTTCTATAGACATGAGCGAACCCATTAGCATAAACCAAAGAGGCCACCATACCAACAAGGCTAGGATTATTAATAGTATATAAATCGCACCCTGTTTAAGTTTGGGAAAGGTTTTTGTTTTAGCTTTATCCATTATTCACCACCATCTAAAAACCTCCGCATCAGTAGTATAATTATAAGAAGTGTACCCGCCATCATAGTTGCACCAGCACTAAGTCTACTTATATCCAAATTTTGAAACCAGTTGTTAAACAAATGCTGCAATAGATACATAGAATCATGAGGATATGCCCCTGCAACCAAATATGCTTCTCTAAACACCCTAAAGCTGTTTAACAGCGACAGAATGGATACAACCCCAATGGTTGGTAACAGACAAGGTAGAGTAACAAACATAAAAGTTTGCAAACGACTTGCACCATCTACATGTGCCGCCTCATACAGTGAATCTGATATGCTGTCTAATCCAGCCAACCACAAAATCATATTGTAACCAGTGTTTTTCCAAATATATGTAAACACTAGCACCCAAAAAGCAGATGACGACCCCATAAAATTTATTGGTTCAAACCCAAAGTTCATTAGAACCGTATTTGCCAGCCCACCATTGTTAAACAACGCTTGCCATAGTAGTACAATACTTGCTACAGGAATCGCCATAGGCAATAGGAAACTAGTTTTAAATATTTTGCCGTTGGGCATAACAGCACGCACCAAAAGTGCGACACCAAGGCTTATAATCATAAGCAATGGAATACTAATTGCAACAAATCTTAAAGTATTTAATGTTGCAAGTCGAAACGCCATGTTATTAAATACAGATATATAACTCGTAAACCCTACAAAGTTTACCCCACGCACATCATAAAAACTTCGACGAATTGTATCTATAAAGGGGATTAGAAAAAATATTGATATACCTAAAAGGCTGGGTAACATAAAGGCGAGGGCGATAAAACCCTCACCTTTACCCATTTTTAGAATAGGGGGCTTTTTACGAGCGTTCTGCAAGATAGTTTCTAATGTTCTGTTCAACTTCCCTCACAGCCCCTTCTATGTCTAAACGCCCTAAACAGAGCCTTTCTGTGGTAGTCCAAATCATTTCACGCAGTGTAATTTCCAAAAAAGATGGTGTGCGAAGTTGACCTATGATGTTAAATGCACTTACATCAATATACATATCTGTGTTGGCAAGCTGTTCATTTAAATTGTCAACTTGCTGTGTAAGTCCACCTTCTGTTATTGGCAAACCTTCTCCATGATTTATGCTTTGCACCTGTATGGACAACATAGTATTAACAAATTCTTTTGCAAAGGCAGGTACATTCGTGTCGGCAGATATTCCCACAATAGTGGATGGTTGCCATGAACCCTGCGATAATCCTGGAAAAAGTGCTATATCCGAACTTGCTCGGTCAAGAGAAACTTGCATTGTCAGTAGGTGGTCTATTGTAAATGCGGCAAAATGTGTTGCTTGCATCATGTATTGAACCAGAGAACCTGGAATGTTTGGCACAGCTCCGCCTCCACTGCCTACGGCTATAAATGCATTTCCAATAAGCCCACTATCTTGTGGTTCTGTTAAATTATACTTATTACTTATGGCTTCCACTGCCGCAAAAAACTCATACAATGCATCGCTGTTAAGCTGGTTGTTATCAATAATTGTAGAGGCACTTGTTAGCCACAATAACTCGAAGAGTTCTTCCAAGTTAGAGAAACTTAACTCTGAACGGTCTTCTTCTGGAACACCTGCAAGCATACCACCCCTTCGTCCTGTTGCAGATACAGAGGGATTTCCGCTTACTACTCTATCAACAAGAGAATTTAGTGTTTGTACTGTTTGCAGTTGTCTTTCATCACCCATAATAACTGGTAGTTTAAATTGAGTAGGTACTACATAAAGCCGCCCTGCTGTTTGTGCTGTAAATGGAGCAAGCAAATTGGCTGGAATATCTGAAGTGTTTATGCTTTGTGACATATCCAGTAACATTCCCCTACCAGCATAACTTTCAATGGGTGTTCCATCCAAAATTAGTATGTCTGGACCACTTCCGCTTAATAAACGGGTATTTAATGTCCTTATTGCATCAGAGGCAGACATTGCACCATCGCCTAGGGCTATTTCATGAACAATGTAAGCATCAGGATTGTTACGCCATAATTCACTAATTGTTGCACGAACAGTAGCATTATCTTCAAGTGACCAAACTGTAAGAATTTTATCTGGATTTATACTTGCATTTGCATCCCAAGTGTATCTAAAAAGGCGGCTTTGCCCGTCACTTGTGATATTTACAATAATACTTCCGTCATCAAGGGTTAAAATTGAAGAAACTGTCTCACCCAAGGCAGTAAATGCAAAAGCTGTACCATCAAGTAAATTGTCTACATCACCATTAGCACTGTGGCGTATTATTGCCCCGTCTTGAATGCTGTGAAAATCCCCTGCTTGGCTAACAGATACTGCATTAACAGATGGAAGTTCCTCAATTAATTGACCAGTTGTTATATCATGTGTGGATATAGTTTGACCGCCGCCAAACATTTGAATGAATCCACCTCCACCGCCACTATGTCCACCGCTAGGAGAAGTAAACTGAGTTACTTGACCACGTCCTCCCCCATGACCTCCTTGAATCCTTGTGCTGCTCTCTGTGCCACCACCAACAGTTGTGGAAAACTCACCAAACACAGCATCTAAATCAATATTGTCAAGAATTGCAGACAAATCGCCACCAGATTCAACAAGTGCAGAAATATCACCAACTAAACCATCAATGGAATCCATATTGAGTCCGCCCCCCAAAAATGGAAATGAAGAAGTATTGTAGCTAAGTAAAAGCTGGTTATTTTCCAACGCTTGCAACAGCGTTACATTCACATTTCCCCCATCACTAATGGCATTGTCTATTACCTCTAATGGAAAGTGTTCATGGCTACCATCATCTGAAATGTTTGCCAAACCTTCGCTAGGGATATGTGCTAATAATCTGCCATCAGGCAAAAATGTGGCTGTTCTTACATTTTCAAAATTGTTTGTGTTGCGACCTGGACCTTGTGTTTGCGTCCAAGTTGTCCCGCCATCTACACTGTCATAGCGTGTACGAAGCCCATTGTCAAAGGCAACCATTGCACCATCGTGAGTTTGAAGAGAAATAAATTCCCCCGAAATTGGTGGGGTAATATCTGATTCTACATAACGCCCTGTTGCACCAATTGGCGTGTCATTTCCCCCGCTACAGGCAACCACAATAAGTAAGGTGCAAAGTAGCATTACAACACCTATGATCTTTTTCATACAAAACCTCCAAAGTTAGTGGGGGGTTCTGCCCCCCAAGTCGTTGTTATGAATGTATTCTACATTATCAATTGTGGCAAAGTCTCCGAAAAAGTGTGGCAAAAGTGTGGCAAAATCAGTTTTCTATATCAATCGGCAAACATACTATGGTATAGTCATTGCACTTAGAAATTAGGATTGGAGGAACAAAATGCAGAAATTAATATATCTAGCGGATGATGAAAAAAACATTAGAAACTTGGTAAAAGCCTTTTTGGAGAAGGAAAATTACCTAGTCGAAGCATTTGAAACAGGCGACAAACTTTTTGAAGCCTTTGGCAAAAAGGAGTGCGACTTGGTAATACTTGACATAATGATGCCTGGCAACAATGGATTGATTATATGTACAAAACTTAGGGAAATTTCAGGCGTGCCAATAATAATGCTAACAGCAAAGGATACAGAAGAGGATTATATTTCTGGGCTTTCGCTTGGTAGTGACGATTATTTCACAAAACCATTTAGCCCTATAAAACTTGTTATGCGCGTAAAAGCAATGCTCCGCCGGATAGAGATGGATAAACAAGTTGAAAAAAACACTGGAGAGGCAAATTATGAAGATTTAACCATGTACCCTGATAAATTAACGGCATATTGTAATAACGAAATACTGAACTTAACAAAGACAGAATTTAGTTTTTTGGTGTATTTGATTGAACATCAAGGTAAAGCAGTTTCAAGGGAAGAATTGCTAAATGCAATTTGGGGCTATGATAGCATCGTTGAAAGCAGGGCTACAGATGATACAGTAAAGCGTTTACGCAAAAAATTAGATGGCGCAAGCAGTAAAGTTTCTGTAGACACTGTGTGGGGTTATGGGTTCAAATTAGGTGCAAAACAATGAGAAGCATTAGAACAATCCTTGTGCGTAATTTTGTTGGGGCGATTTTTGCAATATTTTTAATCGTCTATTATTTGTTTAATGTCGTAACAAATAATTTCATAAGTGCGGAAGCATATCGCGAACTTTCAAAAGGTGTTTTTGATATTGAAACATTTAATATTCACAGCGGTCTTTTCCATCTTATGACACCTATTGAATCAATGCCTTCCGATGCATCAGCTATTTTCATTGAACCATCATCAAATATTATCCATTCTGCACCTATTTATTCTGTATCTATTGATACGCCAAATATTATCCACTCTGTACCTATTGATGCACCAAATATTATCCATATAGATGATATGATTATATCCAGATTGCAGTACGCGCGTCCACTAAGTCGTGTAATGATTAATGCGGATGGCATTATCATCAATGATAATAACGAAATAATTTCGCCAAACATTCATTTTTTGGGTGAATATGCAATTTCAGAAATAATGTTCCTATCTAACTATTATGTGCAGAACAAAAACTCTTTTGAAAATTCAAATATGGTAAGGGTTTCAGGGAACAACAATACCTATTATTTAATGGCTGTATCATTAACATTAACAGATGATTTAAATTTTTCAGTTTTATTTTATACTGACATAACCTCTGCAATTTTGTTTATGGGAAACATCAATCAAACACTGGGAATTTTATTATTTGCCACAGGCATTATAGGAGTTTTAATTTCAGCGTTTATGTCCTCACGAATACAGAAATCAATTGTTAGGCTTTGCAATTATGCAGAAGTTGTGGGGCAGGGCAAATTTGAAGAAAAGGTAGAAATTTTTGATTACAAAGAATTTAGCAATTTGGCACAAAGCATGAATAATATGTCCAACATGCTTAGTGCATATGAAAATGACCAAAAACAATTTTTTCAAAATGTATCTCACGAATTAAGAACACCACTTATGTCTATACAAGGATATGCAGAGGGTATTTTAGAAAATGTACTTGAAAAAGGCGAGGCTTTGGAAATTATACTTTCAGAGAGTGCAATAATGGCGGGGCTTGTAAGCCAACTATTATATGTTTCAAGAATGGATAGTGGGTTGGACACGCTTAATATTACATCTGTAAACATAAAAAATCTACTGTATGATTGTGCAGGACGTGTAAAAATTTTAGCCGAAAAAAATAACAAAGAAATTTCTTTTGACTTCCCAAGCACTGATACAGAAATAAAAGCAGATGAAGAAAAACTTCAAACAGCGATTGATAATATCATTTCAAATTGTATTCGATACGCAAAGTCTAAAATTGAAATTAGCTATGAAATTGACAAAGAGAATCAATCAATTACTATTATCATATCTGATGATGGCAACGGGATCAACAATGACGACTTGCCACATATCTTCAAACGATTTTATAAAGGTGCAAATGGTAATTCTGGTCTTGGGTTGGCAATCAGTAATGATATAATAAAAAAATTGGGGGGAAAGATTATAGCGGAAAATATTTTTACAGACTCTGACATTCCGAGTGGTGCGAAATTTGAGATTATAGTGACTCTTGATTCATATGCACTAAATATGCACTAATTTACCAAGTGGCAATGTAAATAAAATGGATTTTATTTTGAAAGATATAAATATTTTTCTCAAAAGAAAAACAATTATGGAAGCAGAAGTCTTGATTAAAATTTATATCAAAATATGTTTGCGAAGCAAATAATGCTTAGGAATGTAAGCATCAAATAAAACCACGTCTATAGACATGTTCAAAATTCTCTACCAGCGATTTCAAAGTGACGCACTACAAATATTAGCGATACTAACGGAAATGAATGGTGAAATCAGACAGGTGAATATATCTGAGTAACCAAAAAGGGCTGTCCGTCGTGAAAGCCCTTTCTCCAGTGTGCCACGCATGGCGAATATCTAGGTGATTGAAATTCACTATGGAGGGCTGGTCATATTGCTTGAGCAAATATTAGACAGAAACAACCTACAACACACAGAATACGAAAGAGTAAATGCAAACAAGGGTGTGCATGGAGTTTCGGGTTTTTTGCACAAGATATGATGCTGTATATTTCCCAAACTCTCCCACAACATCTAACAAAACATCGAATTCTTCAGGTAAAATCAAATCACGCACGTTTCACCCTAATGGTTTTATAGGATTTTTTCCGCATATCTTGTACTTGTGATGCACAACAGGAATAACTGGTCCCAAGTCCCGAGCCTCAATTAAACCATCAAAAAGAGGCTTTCTAGTTACGGCAAGGCAATGCCCTTGTGCAAAATATAGAAGTTTATTGAGTTTTAGATTGGTAATATCACTTTCTATGCCCTTTCCAAAAAGCTCAATGAAAAAATCTGCAACATCAAATACATCTGCCACTTGTGAGCCTCCATTCTGGAATCTTGATTCTGCAATTCAGCCACCAAGGAATTCTCGTCACATCACTCCTCCCTATTTTCCTCTAAAACTTAGGATTAGGATAGTTGATGTAGTATCTCTGGTAGTTGGATTTGGAGGGTGATTACTATTGGGTTTCTAGCTGCATTTGTCAAGCAAAAAATCAGCCACTATTATAATTTAAAAACCAGCCATCTAATAACAAAGAAAAGGCTGGTTCTTTTATTTCAGTGGAGATATTCTGTTAAACAGTGGTGGCACTG
>Ga0123355_10008394_pt1 | contig 15612 bp, 9 predicted proteins | sample TergutEmb28metaG_3_FD_89872 | JGI IMG/M metagenome (GOLD analysis project Ga0123355, IMG submission 89872) | Embiratermes neotenicus P1 segment gut microbial communities from Petit-Saut dam, French Guiana - Emb289 P1 | ecosystem: Host-associated > Arthropoda: Insects > Digestive system > Gut ... | reverse complement strand
TCAGGTGTATTACTGTAACATTCTCAGTTCCACATACACCATAGTCAGAACCTTATCTGTGCTATATTTCTGGTACTGTTGATCAGGTGTATTACTGTAACATTCTCAGTTCCACATACACCAGTCAGAACCTTATCTGCTCTATGTATTTGGTACTATCTATCGCATATATTGCTGTAATGTCCTATGTTCCTGTAGTTGAGTCTCAAGTTGGTTGTATTTCTTTTATCTAGGTGTGCTGTCCAGTCACAGTGCCTGCAGTGTTTAAGGTCCATATTCAACTGCTTTAAGTTGGGTATCATTGGTTTTAATTCCACTGGAGGCATGTATATATTTTCAATGTTGCTGCACAACAGCTATGACGACGATGACAACTATGGCAGTGACGACAACTGACATAATAACAATAATTATCATCATTATCTTCTGCTTCCTCATCATCATCATCTCCTCCTCCACCTTATTCACCACCGCCACCGCCCTTATTAATACCTTTTTAATTTTGTTTCAGTTAATTAACTTTTTTTCAAGTGATGGTCAGCGTATCTTTGATATGGTTCTGTTTGGACCAATGATCATTGGAGGTCCTCTTGTCATTGTATTTGGAGTATTCTATATACTTTGGCTACTTAGTCCATGGGCTCTCCTTGGATTGATAACATTCCTTCTGTTTTATCCAGCTCAGGTAAGATTCAATTAAATATGTACTGGGTTTAACCATTATAGCACCAGGTGGCATGTTCAGGCATTGATGTGATATTTTATTCTTGTAGATATAAGTGTGTATGCATGAGGGTTTATCCACAAGTTCCCAGACTCAGTGGCTAACAAAATATGTGCTTACCTTTGTTATTGATCATTGTTGTTCCCTCCAAAGTAGTCCACTTTGAAATTTATCTAATGAGTCCAGCATTTTTTCTCCTGCTAGTAGCACCACACAGACTGTCTTTTTGGAATTGTGGTTAGGATGGTCATCACTTATACCCAAAATTTATGGACATCATGGGAACAACAACCTTGTAGCTGCAATTTCATTGTTGGAAACAATTATAAATCACAAGGTATGCCAAATGAGGTTTTGAAAGGTGGGTGGGGACCACAGACATGTTTTTATTTACTAAAAATTGCTCTTGCTTCTGCTTCTTGGGTAGATCTGCTGCTGTGTGTTAAAATACTTCCTTAAACTTTACTGGTATGTGCCATATGAGAGGTGTAACCTGCAAGCAATGGAAATTGTACTTTTTTGGTTTTTGTTCAAGATTTTGTCAACTATTTCCATCCTTTCATCTGTGTTAAATGTGGAGGGACAACCTGGATGCCTGCAATATTCAGCAGCAGCTTTCCGATGTTTGAACAGAGGAAACAACTCAGTAGTGTGTGTTCTTCCTATGGCATTGCAATCACAGGACGTTTTGAGCATTTCTGAACAAAACTGAACACAAATGTTTTGTTTTTGAAAATCAGACGTTAGAAAATTGTAGCTCATACTTAACACACTCAACAGTAAACCCCTGGTGAAAAGCAAGACTGAGAGTATGGCTGCAAAACTCACCAGACTGATCCACTAACTCAGAACATAACAAAACTATGGCAGTGGCAGCCAAGGTGCACTGGATTAATAGTGAGTTTGGGGACCTGTGGATATGTGTTCTTTTATACCTTATGGTCTGCGGTGTTATCACATTGTGTTGTAGTCTGCTGTATGGGTACCAGTATTTTGAAGAAACATACTGCCACTGCCTCCAAGGTCTGTGTGCCCAGTAGATGGTGGCAGTATGTTGGCACCCATCTTCAAAACTGCATGGTTCCATTACCCATAAAACCACACTGTGAATCTTCACTGCTGTGAATAGCCTGAAATCTTATTGAAATATCTGTTTACAGTATGGTATATCACGACTGATGGGTTTCTTGAGAAGTAAAACTGTGACCTTGACAGACCAGCGAGTGCAGCTCATGACTGAGATTCTTCATTGTATCAGATGTATTAAAATGTGTGCATGGGAGAATTGCTTTACCGAAAAATTGCTGAGTAAGTCTTCAGTGTATTTGTTTTTTTTATTTGTTTGCTTACTTGCTGAAGATTCACTTGCCCAAACACCCACCGACCCACCCACCAACTTACTTGCTAACCAACTAACTAACTAACTAACACACTCACTCACTCACTCAGGTACTTACTTACAGTTTAACCCTTTAACGCCAAACGACTTCTAAAGACATGGCGCAGTGAGCCCTGTAAATTGCCAAACAACTTATAAAGATGTTGCAAACAGTGTTTCAAAGTTTGGAGGAAATTTATTCACCCCTATCCATTATACTGCAGTGGCATGCTAAGCTGCAGGACCCAGTGAATGTCAGGGTTTCTTTGTGGAGCCAGAATGTACCCCCTCTACCTCCTAAATCCCTCGACAAACTATAATTTATGTGTCAACACGTGGTAACTGCATATTTTGTCTCAGCTACCTAACACATTCCAGACACTGCTAGGTGTCTTTATCGCTTGCTCTGGAGTTCACTGTGGGTTGAAATTTCAACACTGGCCTATGAAGCGTCCGCTCTTTCTTGACCAGAACAGTTGTCAGTGGCGTACTCTACCCATTTAATTCAGACGAAACTGATGCTCAAAAATCAGAGATATCCACGAAAATCGATGTTTACAGCTACAGGTGAGCCCACAGACCTGTCTCTCATAGTGCTTGGGTAATCTGTAGGGGTTGTGGGGTAGTAACATGCAACACACTGCCATCAGTCTACTAAAAACATTTTGGGCACCCTTGTTCAGCTGGAATTTTATTCAGTAGTCACATCATAGCTTTAGATATGTTTTGCTGTCACTGTAGAAGGCATTCATATCTTTAGCTGCATAAGGTTTCTGCATCTTTGACCAATCATACATAGTGTAAACAAGGCAGACGATTGTAGATCTCAGAGCCATGGCCGGGAAAAAATATAAAACTTGAGGAGGAAGCCATCAGTGAAACTCTGGTAGCTGACACTGACTCCGAATCAGATGCTGAGGCTAGCGATGTTGAAGACTATTTTGAGGCAGAAGAAGAAAAAGAGGAACAACAACAATGACTAAAACAACAACAACAAACACTGGGCAGTGAAATCATCAACCCAGCTGCGCTGCTGTCTGTGCTCTTCTCGCGGCCAAAGATAGGAGAAGATTGTATAAGTTCACCAGATGTGACATGGGCCTGTGCGTGGTGCCTTGTTTCGTGGAATATCACACAAAAGTAAATTTGTAATACATCACCCTGTTTATTAGTACTGTGTGTCATGATAAAACAGTGATCCAAGGTGCCACAGACCTTCTGCAGCAACCAGAATTATGTGAGTAATGAACTATTTACATCACATTTTCTACAAAGCATGTGATTCACTGGCCTAAATTTATTATAAAAATAGGTGAACATTTTTTCCGGGATTAACCGATTCATAAGCACAGTGCAAAATTTTATTTAATTAAATTTGAAGGAAAAATCTATGAGGTATGCTTTCTTTTCTACGAGTAAGCATTAACATTTAAAATCCCCAGTAAAAAATCTTGGCAGGCTGCATTGCTCAGTGGGATTTAATTCTGGCATCAAAGGGTTAATATGTTCCATATCCATGCATTAATGGATAAATCAGTCTGCACAATAAAACCGAAAAATGCACAGACATGAAACATGTTTATCACATGTTATTCATTATTGACATGTTTGAATCGCTGTTGTGGTCATCATCAGGCTAATATACAGGATTACAAGGAGTCATAAACAAACTGTTACAATGCATAAGTGAACCACCCGCTGTTAAAAACCAACCTCACATTTCTTGCATAGTCATTGAATTTCACCTTATTAATTACTAAAATTTGATGCAACTAAATTTCTTTAAAAAGTTGGGTGTATTGCTTTATGTTGCAAATGTGAACCCTGGGTTTTCTATGGAAGTGTGTGCTGTAAGAGGGAATTCCTCCTTATAACACATTATGATTAGAAGATTAGTGAATAATGATTTGGAAAGGTAGTGGTTGTGTCCAAATTTTAAGATACTCTTCCAGAAGTTACTTGGAGGGACTCAAGAACACCATGATTACTGGGAAAACTGAAGTATATAGAGAAGAACCTGTTGCAGTGCCATTTTGTTCATTGCAAATCCCACATGTATTGGTCTGGGATCAAGCCCAGACTTTTGTGATGAGAGACAGGAACTCTTTGCCTGAACCATGGCGCAGTCCCATAGACTTTTGAGCTGGGAGTGTTATTAGTGTGTTGTATTCCGAAAACTTGTAATGCTGAATTAAGTGTAGTGTGTTGCATGAGTGTATTTCACTGAAAGTAGTTTGTAAGTGCGTTGTTCCAATATTGACTCTTGGCACTTCCTCTGTGTATGTAGTTGTCAATGGAAATATGTTGGGAATTCTTATTTAGTGCTATATTGTCTCCAGTAGTTCTTGATAAGTGGACAGAGTGGTAGTGGGAGCAAGACTGCCACATTGCAGTTGAGGTTGTTGCTGTCCTGAGATGTTGCACATCAAAGATTGGTACTTTGTTACTGACATTTCAGAATAATGTATGAATCCCATCTTCAAATATTAGCCCTTTGACGCCTAACGACCACTATAGTGGTCGTATCGCACCGATAACCTCTAAACGTTGCATTTTGTATATGTATTCAAGAAATATAGGTACTGAATATTTTAAACATTATATATACTCTCTGTTTTTTTATCTTCATAATGCAGTTTGTTTCATAATTCTAACATATTTGGTTCCTGTTTTATTCACATTTTATATATAGTGTGTGCTAAAATTTAAAAAAAATAATTCCAGTGCCAAAAGGTTAAGTAGTCGAAGAAGAATTGGTTGCTTAAACTGAATGTTTCATCATGATTACTATTTCCAGGGATGTGACATCACGTAGCGTAGTAGAAAGTTTGTGGTGTTCTGCAAAACAGTGGAACTTTGTACCACCCTACACCTCACATCCCAGAGATTATGATCTTTATGGCTACCACCACAGGAACCTACAAATTTGAATATATTTCATGCGTATGATAAGTTGGATGTCAGATAGGGCTGAGTCAGAGAATAAAGGCAGGCAGAAGATTGTTCATTAAAACTTATGACAAGTCATTGTTAAAGACATATATTCTGCCTTCACATAATGTTTGCCCTGTGAAGTGTTTGACATGAGTTGAGACTTGTCTCTGGGAAGAGTAAAATAAGTTTTGGCAGAGCCACTGAGTTGGGGTAAGAAAATGCGTACATGTGATGATATTTTTATGCACCTCATGTTCCAGTCTTCATTATACCTCCCAATAATGTGATATTAAGTGGATGATGCAGAATGTGATGAAGTGTGATGTTTTCTGAGTTGTGTCACATTTAGACATGCAGTATGGATAGCATCATTTCAGAGAAACTTCTCGGCTCTGCACATTTGAAGTACTTAGAGTCAGATATAGCCAAGTCTATCATATCATATCATATCATATCATATCTCCTGCTTCCCTTCTGGGATTTTGATGAGGCATGATCTGCATGTGCTCCTATGTTAATCCATGTCATTCTTCTCAGCACATCTGCCCAAAAAGTTTGTATTTATTTGTCATATTACATTGTTTTATAACCCAGATAGACTGCAGAATATTCACTGCTGTGAAAAACTTCGCTCTTAAATTTTAATACTGTTAATGCTGTGTCAGGTTACATTAATGTTTGGTTTAATTTGCTGTCTCCATCAGGAATCAGAAGGAAGGAACATGCTTTCCTACAGAGGATAGCATATTGCCAGAGTCTAAGTATATCCATGGCACCAACTATTCCAGTTATAGCAACAATTGTCACCTTCTTGGCTCACATTGGTGCTGGTAACAGTCTTACAGCAGCCCAGGTAAAATTCAGTCTTATTACCTTTCCTTTGTTTTACCATCTAGTTTCAGTTTATCATTTATCGTGATCATACTAACAAAGTTGTGTCATAACCATGGAAACTGTTGTTGTGATGTCACCCAAACAGTATTCTGTCAAAACAATAGAAACCTAGTAAACAAGGCAGCCTGGGTGCAACTGAAGTCATTCACAAATGAAGCCGTACTGTAAGAATTGAAACTTGGTAACAATGGGAACCTGAGTGTGACTCAAACACAGGTGCATTTGTATAGGGTGATAGATCTGAACTTGTTTGGGTATTATGAGGTTGTACTATACTCTTAGGATACTGCAGTCATGCGCTGCATACCGATGTTTCAGTCAACGACAGACTGTATATACAATGGTGGTCCCAAAAGATTATAATAATATATTATATTATATTATGTTATATTATATTATATTATATTATATTATATTACCATTGTGTTACAATTGCCTACAGTATTCAGTACAGTAACATGCTGTATGGGTTTGTTGCCTAGGAGCAATAGGCTATACCATATAGCCTAGGTGTGTAGTAGGCTGTACTAACTAGGTTTGTGTAAGTACACTCTGTGATGTTCCTACAACGATGAAGTCACCTAATGATGCATTTTTCAGAACATATCCCTATCATTAAGCGTCACATATCTGTACTTGGTAAGCAGTCTTATGGTGTTAGGATATTACGTGATAAACATGTCTTGTACTGTTGATTATACTACTTGGTAGTAGGTCTTATAATGTTAGGATATTACTTGATAGATAGGTCTCTTAATGCTAGGACATTATATGTTAAGCAGGTTACATACTTTTAGGAATTACATGATAAACAGGTCTTGTAATGTTAAGAAAATTACATGTTAAGCGGGTTATGTACTGTTAGGAATTACATGATAAACAGGTATTGTAATGGTAGGATATTACATGTTAACCAAGTTATGTACTATTAGGAATTACATGATAAACAGGTCCTGTAATATTGTGACATTACATGTTAAGTAGGTTATGTACTGTTAGGAATTACGTGATAAACAGGTCCTGTAATATTGTGACATTACATGTTAAGCAGGTTATGTACTGTTAGGAATTACATGATAAACAGGTCCTGTAATATTATGACATTACATGTTAAGCAGGTTATGTACTGTTAGAATATTACATGATAAACAGGTATTGTAATATTATGACATTATAAGTTAAGCAGGTTATGTACTGGTAGGAATTACATGATAAACATGTCTTGTAATGTTAGGACATGGCTGGGTCTCACAGTGATGGATGTTAAGATTACTTTATTTTTGCAGTTTGAGGTTGTATAATCTGGTAGATGGGTACACATGTTTTGGATGAACCTGCTGCTTCCATATTTAGGGTAGAAAAATTGGAACATTTCTATTATGGTGAAGATTATGGCAGCAGGTGCCTGTGAAAGATTGATGCCTATCTACCAGATTATAAAGCATGACATTGCAGGGGATCATAATATTAAAAACAACTGATATCATAACCGCATGTTATGTTCTGTGTGCTATGTCTGTTACGTTGTGCATGTGTCTACAGGACAGTAGTTGTGTTACATGGCTACCTGTCGCAGTAGTTACAAATGTACACTGTCTATAATCAGCAAAATGGCAAGTATCTTTCTCCTGTGGTGTTAGATGCAATGAACTACATTGTCAGCTGGGCATCATCTCTAGAGACCTGTACTTACCTGTTGACAAAAGTTGAAATCATTACACTTCTTTTTATATTTTACTTCTACAAACTGCTTAGCTGTTCCAATTTACTGACAACATATGACTGTTTAAGTTAACTTTCAATGTGAGAAATACATGTATTTGTGAATTATTATGGCAGAGGATTGATTTTTTCATTTATTTCTGCCAGACACCACTAAGAACTTTGTAGTGAAAGGATGTATGTTACATCCTGCCATCCAGGTGTCTGTTTCTCTCTGTCTCTGTGGTTGCTTGGCTGCCGTAACTTTCATATTTTACAAGAGAATTTCCACTGCTTTTTAATTCCTTGCCAGTCATTTAATACATCAAGTTGCCAGTGTATGTTGCCGTGATGGATGATAGAATGTTAGGGACTGGTACACACTCGCACATGCACAAGGATGTTTTGGAAGCTGTTTTGCAGGAAGGTAACAGTTTGACACATACTGGTAAGGGAGCTGTGTGATGCACTGTGATTAGAAGCTGGTGCAGTAGTCTGTCACTTTGAAAGTGAATGTGGTCAACTATGAGTGTATTCATTCTGGGTGACAATTAACATGGAAATGGAGCTGTTTTATGCACTGTGGTATACTTCTGTGATTTGCAAGTGTGTTTCTCTTCCTTTCAGACCATGTTTGTTTATGGAATTGTGCAGCATCGTGTTTTAAAATACTATATTCTTAACAAATACTTGATATTCACGTGCATTCAGTAGTGGTGTTGAGGTGAGCTTTTTAAAGATTCTTGTAACAATTTCTGCATGTTTTTTTCATTGTAATTCCCACTACAATGCCTGACTGTAGCCTTGTATTTGGTCTGTATTCATCAAGTAGAAGTAATGCAGCATATTTTCCATGTTTTTTATGGACTGGGCCTGTATATAACTTTCATGTACTTCAGGGTAATTTATATAATTTGGTCATGTGGCTCCAGGTGTTTTATTAGGAATATATATATATATATATATATATCTTTTAAAATTAATTAATGGTGTACTTGTGTGTGGACACCACCTTGAAAACCATTTTTCAAACAGGTTGTAAAAATAACATTAAAATTATTCTAGTGATTGGATAAGGCAAAATGCATTTGTGTTTTGCTCAGGGCCCGGGTCGTATGATGTATCGATCCAGCAAATATAAAAGCATGTCATACTATGAATTTAAAATGAACCAGTCATCAAACAAAGAAGTGTTAAAGGTTTAGCTTTAAAAAAGTCCATTATTAGGTGCAACAGGACAGTTACTTCTGAATTCATTTTTCATTCTTCTCTTTATACAGGTACCAGTCCTTCTTGTCATAAGACTATCCTTAAACGTCAATGTGGTTTGCTTATATTACACCTAAATGTTCAGCATGTTCCATAATATGTTGCTGGTTCTAATATAAGATTCTTCCATAAAAAAGCATGCAAACCAAGCAAGTACAGTTCGTTTTTTGTGGTGTGACGCAGTCGTTCTGCACCCAAGAAGCAGGAAGCTGAGGGTTGAGATTGTCATGGCAGTGACTCTAAAGGAAACATTCATCTTGGATGCCGCCTCCCATCCCCTGCCCTCCGTGACATGTCTTGAATACACTGTTTCTCACCATGTTTCCACTTTGTCTCTTCCACTGGATCCATTTACCAAACAGCATACCATCTCTCCATTTCATATTCCAGCCTATGGTTCTGATATACAAAAAATTATGTTAAAAGTTAGTAATGCACAGAGTGACATTAACATGGCCTTTTAAATGTTTAGAAGGGTGCTCATATGCATACTGTGTAATTTGATAATTTGGCAGTTATTTCTTACAGTAACAACATAGAGGGTTGCACCATGTTGGGGGTTAGTTGTATTTTTAATTTGTAGACACACATACAACAGTAAGTTGCCTTTTTCTATCGTTTTGGCATCTCTGTTGTCTTTTAATCTATTTACATTCAGGCTTTGGAATTTTTTGCTTTCCGGGGCTTCAGAATTAGCTTTAGCACAATTTGATAAGTATGAATGACAGGGGTCAGCAGTTTGTAATGATCAGGTAACCATTTGAAGCACAGTAGTTGTTAGATGTACCACATGTATTAATGTTCCAAAGTCTTTGCTTTACCCACATATTGTATTTATGTTTTTCTTATAATTGTCAGAATAAACAAGATTTATTGCCCTAACTTGGTGGTCTTTGTAAGGGAGAACCTCAATTAGGGGGTAAAAAGTTGTTTGAAATGTGGTATGTGTCAAGAGGACTTTATGCACTTGAATGCCTCTTCCTTCGCTGAGCAACACTAGCAGACTAAGAAGACCATTCTGTGCATGTGGACTGTTTCGGTTTTCTTTTCCCTAGGTTTGTGACTTTGACTGTTTTGTGACTTTGACTTCTGTGGATTTGCTGCAGTGAAGTGGCTAAACCACTAGAGTGAAAGTTATGAATATTCTTTATTGTTGCAATTTCAGTATTCAACAGCAGTTGATGCCTGTAGCTAGAGTTGTTTCTTATGAGACTTTTCAGATTATGTAACTGACATTCTTTTGCAGGCATTCTCATTGATTGCTTATCTGATGCAACATGTGTACCCACATCTCAGGCACAGCTGTGAATATGCCTCGAAGATTTGTGTAGGACGCAAAGCAGTTCATAGATTACAGGTTTTTTAAAACATGCCAATTACACACGCACTTGTTTCTTGGGTAATTAATATGGTATATGGTGGAATATTTGGTATTTTTTCTAAGCTGCTTTTGTATTCTTCCCTTGTTTCTATGTAGAATGTGTTTGCAATATGCAGCACCATCGAACATGACTGACATGTTTTCAGTACTCTCACCTTTTGTTTTATTTCTTATTGCATGTGCTATTTCAGGGGTCTGGCCTGTAGATACTGTCACCTTTGTATCTTTAGTATCTTTAGTGGAAGATAGTAGTAATCATTGTATGGTTCCAAATGTTAACCTGGTTGACTCTATGTATTAAGTATGAGGCTTTCATGGTTATGAGAGTAAATAATTGTCATCGACATGTGAAATTTGTGTTACAACACCATTGCACCTGAGGTTAGCAGCAAATCCAGTTTCCAAAACTTGTTTCATTCAGAGTACTAGAAGATGAACAGATTTAAGAAGTCCCATAATACTTACTAATTATATCTGTAAGTATCCCATCTTCTGCTTCGCAGGCTTGCTTTTGGTAACTTTGTTGACCGGACTAGCCTGTATGGCACTAATACTGATCCAAGAGAGCTGTGTGGCCTATATGAAGGACTGATTGCTGTTTAGATTTCAGATTATGTGGTTACTTTTCTCATGGGTATAAATGTTTGTAAAGTATAGTACTTTGGTTACAAGTAAACAGGCTTTTGATATCTCAGTTCAGGCTAACCTTTCGACAGTTTGCAGACATCTCACTTCAAGAAGTATGGGTAAACAGTGTTCAAGCATTTCATTTCAGGGCAAATGTAACAGCAGATTATGAACATCACAGTTCACGAAGTGTAAGCTAGCAGGTTGCACATGTCTCAGTACAGAGCTTGCATGTCAGCAGGTTCCAAACACCTCAGAGTGTAGGTAAAGAGGTTGCAAACATCTCAGTTAAGGATGTATTGGTGAACATACTGTTCACATCTCAAGACGGAGGAGTATTGGTGAATGGAGTTTGAACATCTCAGTTCATGGCATACAGGTAAATGGCTTGTGAACATCTCAGTTCACGTAGTGTAGTTAAAACAGGTTTTGAATGTATCAGTTCAGGTCACAGAGGTAAACAGGATGCAAGTGTGTCACTTTAGGTCATACGTGTATACAGATTTTGAATGTCTCAGTTGAGGGTTTACCTGCCAAGAGGTTGTGAACATCTCAGTTCAGGTACAACATTAATATTCTACTTGCCTGTTTTCACTGAGCGCAGTGGCTTAGTCTCACCATGTTTTTTTCTCTGTTACTATGCGCTGGATTGCGATTGGAGTTGGTAGAGAGGAGCTACATTTAAAGTTACTACAACTTTCATTTTTGGCCAAATCTAAAGTTCCCATGACCTACTCCCACTTGGATGCAAAAGGCTCTTTTCTGCAGATAATTCAGGTGGCCCATTAAGCTGACTACTCTCGTCCATCCAGCCCAAAGGTGTGTAATGTCTGGACTTGGATCTCAACCTATATGCTGTCATGTGGGTTTGTATTTTGCAGAAGAGGCCCACAGCCAACTTCATAATTCCGTGCATTTCTGTGAATGGGTAATGTAAGGTTTAGTGTTATTACGTGTGTTTTAGATGTGATGTTACTCATGGAAAACTATTTCAGGCATTCCCATTGGTTTCTCTTCTCAATACTCAAATGCGGAACTCACTCAACATTTTGCAAATTGGCACACAAAATATATATCAAGGAATGGTTTCTTTCAAAAGAATAAAGGTAAGACTTGATGCTTTCATGGCACATCAGTTGTCTAAAATGTTCTTGGGCTGTTAGTTGCATTGTGGGTGAGTCAGAGTCCAACGTTTCGTTAGGCTGCTCTTTGTCCTTCATCAGGGGTAGTGTGGTAAGGAACTGCTGGTCATTGATATATGTGTTGAATTTCTCAATCTGTCCGTCAGTTCCTCATCCTAATTGGCCTCCTACTCTCCAGTATGTTGAGCTGTCACTGATTTGGTTTTTTCATGATCCCCTGTAGCTTTACCTGGACCTTGATCCTCCTGTCTGTTGATTAGTTTTCTTCTCAGTGTTCTTGCTTCACTGGAGTTTCATACACCATTTTCTGGTTGCTATAGATGCTTGATTTTGGGATTCCAAACATGATTAAATTTGAAATCTTTTTCCTACTGAAATTATTTGGATGTAGTGATATTTCTTTCTCTTCATGACTGGCTGGTCCATGTAGCCTGATGCCCATGGTACCTCAATATTGTGAAGCGTATTTCAGTGACCCATTTTCTTACTATCTTCCACCACTGTCAGTTTGTGTTGTTGATACAACCATAGAGTCAAGCATGTACTTCCTGTCTTGTCTGTGACAACTGTGCTGTTTGTTGTACAGGCACCTTCTGACATCAACATGGTGTGTTTTTTCCAAATCAGTTTTAGTGGTCTTAAAGTGTTTTGAGCATTTTGGGTGGGGTGTTTGCTGTCTGTGTTTTGAATTTTCCCAGAAAACTGCTAATCCTAGAAGATTTAAACAGAACCATACACAAAGAGGAAAAAAGATGGTGCAGAAGAAGAGACCAGTAGCTGCAACAATGTTACTGTTTCAAGGCGTCCTTATACAGGATTATTAGACTTCTGGAAAGACTTGACAGAAATGCAGCATACATCCAAGCCAGAAAAAAACTGATACACTTTAAGATCACTGGAAGATGATGTAGCTCTGTAGGTGTGAGTAGTCCACAACATACCATATGAATGTAGGAAGGTGTATTTAGGACAAACAGAATCTTTTATAGAGTGAAGAAAGAAAGAGTGTGCCAGACATTTGTAGTTACATCATCCAGACAAATCTACAGTCATGTAAGACACTAAGGAAATGGGCCACCAGATCAAATTTTAAAATATTAAGATAGTAGCCAATATATATGACATTATGGACTGCTTGGTTGTAGAAGCAAGAGAAATATGGCTACATGTGTATACTTTTAAGAGGGGAGAAAGGTTTAAAGTGAGGTAAGCTTGGAACTCCACAGTCAGACATCTACAGCAACCGGATAATGGCAAGGACAGGCCCAGGTGGGGCAAGGAGGAATGTAAAGAATAAACTAATCAATAGATTTTTTTTAAGCTTTCCACTCCATTCATTCTTGCAGTCAATCACTTCTTTTGTTCCCACTAAATGCACATAATATGTTAAATATATATTTATCACCAATTTCCTCCTACATGTTTTGATGTTCGTTACAACACTTTCAGGGAGACCATTGCATTCCTTTCTCAACAACTACATGCTTTATGCAGTGTTGGTACATATGTTGTGCTATAAAATGTAAAATATCCCTGTTTTTTAAATTTACAGTGCTGTTACAGTGTTTAAAACAATATGTATTTCATCCTTCTATATCTTCAAAGTTTTAAAAATGTTAAAGTCCTTAATTTTAGCATCTTAATATCTGTTGGCTCCTGCTATTTATTGTGTATATTGGCAATAATGTTGGCAATATATGTGTGCACTGTATCCAGCTGTGTTTGGGTCTTTGATGGTGTAGGGACCCTGATCCTGTTGATATGTTGTTCCTCAACAGGAACAGGGGCCTCTCAAGATCTCTACAGCATCATGGACCTAAACACAGCTGGATACAGTGCACACATATATTGCCAACATTTTTGCCAACATACACAATAAATACCAGGAGCCAACAGATATTAAGATGCTAAAATTAAGGACTTTAACTAACATTCATAAGATTTTTAAGATACAGAAGGATGAAATTGTAACAGCATTGTAAATTTAAAAAATGGTATATTTTACATTTTATAGCTCAACCTCTGTAACAATATTGCAAAGAGCATACAGTTCTTGAGCAAGGAACACAATGGTCTCCCTGAAGAGGGTGAAACAAACACCAAAACATGTAGGAGGTAGTTGGTGATAAATATATGTATTTAACATATTATGTGCAATTATTTTTAATAAAAGAAGTGATTAATCAGTAGATGAATTACGCTGCAGGTAAGGCTACAAGAGATCAGGAAAAAGATAGGATGGGTGACCACTCTACATGAAACTACATGGCAGGAGATTAGCAGGTCAGTGAAGAAGGAGCAACAAGTTGTTTCTTACCATATAGACCCTGATGATTAAGACATAATCATTGACCAATTGATATGGCATAACATCATGGAAGACTTGAATCTTCAGGCATCCAAATCGTGTATGTCATTGAGCTGTAATGTAGCTGAGAACCCAAGGATTTCTTAATGAAGAGTAAAAGAAGCTTACGCTCCTGACTGTTGTTTGTATAAAGTACAGCATAATTCCATTAATCCTGCACCCACAGGACCAGACAGGTGCTGGATTATTGTATATTCCAGATTATCAGACAGTACCTATGCTGACCTAAGTTTTTGCAGATAATATTTTGTTTCTGCTCCTATACTTGGACTGTACAATGGATCAGAGGAGTATTCAGTTTGAACATCTCCTTAATCTGCTGGTTCAGGGTCTTCCTCCCCTGCCCCCCACCCCCCAAATAGTTGAAGAAGTTGATGGACTAGGAAAGAAGGGGTCAAGAGATATCACAATGCTTGATGTACAGGCACAGCTGGAAGCTGTTTTGAACATGCCTCTGAGGTGGGCCTGTAATTTCCGGTCTTGGAACTTCTCACCTTAAGTGCCGGATAATCGGATGTCAGATTAAAGGAATTCTGCTGTATATTGAAGTGTACTGTGTGTGTATGTGTGTATGTGTGTGTGTGTGTGTGTGTGTGTGTGTGCGCGCTAATGTTTGTATGTTGAATTGTACCGTATATGTGCGGCTGCCTGGTGCAGATTGTAATTATACTTTATGTTCATGTAAAACTACAGCAAGTTGTGAGGAGGTATTGACAGATGCACACAAAAATACAGAAATCAAAGTAACTGGTAGTACCTGTGATAATTATACTGAGCTTATTAACCACAGTAGTAAGAGGAACTGTGGCATCAACAGAATAGAGTAACCACAGAAGCAAATTTCAGAGTTTTGTGGAATGCAGAAACACTTGACTATGAATTCAGAATGCCAAGGTGCAAAGAAAGTGTAGATACTGTGTGCTGTTCATTACAGACTGGAGCTTGACTGTATATCATCATAATCATCATCATCATCATCATTCTGAAGGTCAGGGTACAAACTGTGTGCACTGCAGTATGGACTGCAGCTTGACATTATTATTATTATTATTATTATTATTGTTGTTGTTGTTATACGATATGGATGTCTCTTGTCACAGGCCTTTTCTTCCTGGTACTTCTCTTGAACCAGCAGTGATCCCCACCGCTCAGGCTTCAAGCTTCACACTGCAGTACTTTCCGTATTATGTGTGA
>Ga0123355_10008392_pt1 | contig 15612 bp, 14 predicted proteins | sample TergutEmb28metaG_3_FD_89872 | JGI IMG/M metagenome (GOLD analysis project Ga0123355, IMG submission 89872) | Embiratermes neotenicus P1 segment gut microbial communities from Petit-Saut dam, French Guiana - Emb289 P1 | ecosystem: Host-associated > Arthropoda: Insects > Digestive system > Gut ... | reverse complement strand
AGAAGCATCATAACCGCCTGGGCTTTAGGACATGAGTCTAAAACATCGGTGCGCCGCCCGACATACATTTGCGGGACGCCGTCAAAAACCGCCGCCACCTCACTCCGCTCATCTGCCAGCGCTACGCGCATACCAAACATACCCAATAACTTGTCGCCATCTGATAACATCCTGACAAGGTCACGCAGAAGCGTCGTCTTGCCGTAACCAGGCGGCGAAATAATAAGCGTCGAGACGAACCGTCCGCCAGGAGCGATTTTTGATACCACTTCCCTCGCGACTCCGGTCACCTCGCGCGGGATGCGTATCGAGGCTGACGAGAGCGTCTTAAACCCTGAAATGCCACCGTCTTGCGTAATCGCCGTCCCACATAGTCCGATTCTGTACCCGCCGCGCACTGTTATGTACCCCGCGCGGATACTGTCGCGCGCCGAATATGCGGACGCGCCGGTGGCGATATCCAGCAGACCGTCGAGGTCACGGCGCGTCACCAGATCGCCGCCGAGTGTCCTCTCGCCTTCCGGCAGCAGTACTGAAGCGCTCTGCCCGGTCCTTAGTCTAATTTCCTCCGCTTTTTCCCGCTCGTCTCCATCAAGCTGCCGCGCCAATTCTCTGAGACCATGCGGCAGCAGCATCGCCGCACCGTCAAAGCGCGAGTTTCTGTCGTTCATGTCAGCCTCTCCTTTGCATGTCCTGTCTAAGTCTATTTGGACATGTCCCTAAATATGCCAAATCAAAAACAGCCCATGTAGGGCTGTTTTTGATTGCATTCTGTCATAGCTGCTCTTTGAAAATTTGCTTTACGCCGCCTTTTTGCCTGCGTTGCCAAGCGCGGTCTGAAGCATCTTTTCAGCGGAGACGCCAAAACCTCTCTCCGGGTCGTTGATAAGCACATGCGTAACAGCCCCGACAAGTTTGCCGTCCTGGATTATCGGACTGCCGCTCATCCCCTGCACTATCCCACCGGTTTTTTCGATCAGGTTCGAATCGGTCACCGTTATCATCATGTCGCGGTCGGCGGCCTCTGCACCGGCATACACCCGCGAGATCTCGATTTTGTATTCCCGGATATCGCCGCCCGAGATGTTTGCCAAAATCACCGCCGGTCCCGTCCGTATTTCACCGACGGAGGCAACGGGCATACTCTCCCGCCCTGCGGTGATATCCATATTTTCCAGAACCCCAAAAATGCCGCATTTGGTATTATTAGTGACGCTTCCGAGCACGTCTTCAAAATCAAAATTTCCGCCTAACTGCCCCGGCGCTCCGGCTTTGCCCTTTATGACCTCCGTGACCGACGCGCGTGCGATAATCCCGTTTTTCATCGGCATGATCACGCCGGACTCTGTATCGTTGATCGAATGCCCGAGCGCGCCGAACACACCTGTCGCCGGATCGTAAAACGTCATTGTCCCGATCCCTGCAATGCCGTCGCGCAGCCACAGGCCGAGTTCAAAAGTGCCGTCTTCATTTTTATATGGTGTGAGCTTAAGTTTTACTGACTGACCGTTTCGAAGCGCCTCAATCGAAACGGACGAACCGTCAAGTTCGCTTGCAGCTTCTTTCAAATCGTTTTTCGACTCGATTTCTTTTGAGCCGATCTTCTTTATTATATCCCCGGTCTTAATTCCCGCCTCTTTCGCCGGCGACGGTGATATCCCATCTCTCATTTTTTCAGGCATCCCGATCACCACAACGCCGCCGGACGACAGACTTATCCCAACCGTGCCGCCAAGTGGGATAAGCTGTGTCCCCGCCGCCATGACCGGCGCTGATAGCGTCGCCGCCAGTATAAGAAACGCTGAAAATCCAATAATGCTGTTTTTTAATTTTTTTGCTCTCATATCTTCTCTCCCATGTTTGATATGGAGCATTCGTTAAAAATCTCCATTTATTTCTCCTTGCCTTTTTCAAAACAGTATTAATATGTCCTCCAAACGCCCAAACAACCGCTTCATTTTGTGACAATATATTTCTCACTTGGATTAAAAAAAACAGATCATATGGCATGGCGCGCCTTTCAAGCGACAGTCATGTATTTTTTTATTGTTCTTGTCATAATTTGATTTTGTAATTTCAAATATAAAGGGGCGAATTTTATGACCATGCAGACAATCGGCTGTATCGGGCCGCGGGTAGAACTTTTGCAGTTAGCTCTCTTAAGAGCAGGGGCAGATCGGGCGCTTACAGTTGACGGGATTTTCGGGCATCTCACATTTGATGCACTAAAACGTTTTCAGACCCGCGCCGGCCTGAAACCAGACGGCGTTGCAGGCAGACAGACCTGGCACGCGCTGACGCCGTATCTCACAGGATATTTCAGACACACAATAAGACCCGGCGACACGCTTTTAAGGCTGGCAGAAAAGTACAACACCACACTCGCGGCGATTGAGACGGCCAACCCTGGCATAAACCCGCTATCTCTTAAGGGGTTCCGGCGCATCATCATTCCTCTCGGATTTCCCGTTGTGCCGACAACTGTGAGCTTTACATCACAGGTCCTGCGCTATTGCCTACTCGGCCTGGCCGCACGTTATCCCTTCTTGCGTATAAGTTCACTGGGCCGCAGCGTAATGGGGCGCGAGATTAGTTGCATCTCGATCGGCCACGGCTCAAACCACGTCTCATACAACGCGGCGCATCATGCAAACGAATGGATCACCACCCCGCTGATCCTGAATTTCATCGAGGACTACGCCTCGGCGTACTCGGCCCGCGCAAAACTACGCGGCGCCGACGCGCGCGCACTGTTTGAGCTTACAACGCTGCACGCAATCCCGATGGTAAACCCGGACGGCGTAGATCTCGCGACCGGCGCGCTCACGTTGGGAAAATTTTACGACAACGCCAAACTCCTGGCCGAAAAGTATCAAATCCCGTTCCCGTCCGGCTGGAAAGCGAACATTAGCGGCATAGACTTAAATCTGCAATATCCCGCGGGGTGGGAGCGCGCACGGGATATAAAAGCCACGCAGGGCTTCACAGACCTCGCCCCGCGCGACTATCCCGGCCCCATCCCGCTCACCGCGCCAGAGAGCCGCGCGATGTATGACTTCACAATGCGCGGCAAGCCCGCACTCACGCTCTCTTATCACACGCAGGGCGAAGTAATCTATTGGAAGTACTTAGACTACGAGCCGCCAAATTCGCATGAGATTGCGCAAAAATTCGGAAGCGCCAGCGGATACGCCGTCGAGGAGACGCCGTATGAGTCGGGCTTTGCGGGATATAAGGACTGGTTCATTGAGGCGTTTAACAGACCGGGTTATACTATCGAGGCCGGACTAGGCCAATCACCGCTGCCGCTGGCACATTTTGACGAAATTTATGCGCGCAATATTGATATCCTGACACTCGGTTTGAGCGTCACACTTTAATTTTTGATCTTCGATTCATTGCGGCCGCTTGCTTTTTATAATGCTCAATTACGACGCTTGGCAATATTTTGAATATTTTTCCAGAATGTACTTGCAAAGGCCGTCTTTTTGTGTTAAATTACTAGACAAGGCCGCAGATAAACAAATACATTGCCAAGCCGTGATGAATTCTATTTTAATTTAATACGGAGGAGATTTGATGGATACCAAAACAAGAGTTATTATCGCTGACGCCGGTGACGAGTTTCGCAATCTGCTGGCAGACCAAATGCTTGACGAGGGAGATTTTGACGTAGTTGGCCGCACCGGGGACGGTATCGCCGCGCTTTCAATGGCAAAATCGCAAAAGGCCGATGTGATGCTTATGGATTTGATTCTATCGGGGCTTGACGGGTTGGCTCTGATGGAAAAACTCACCGAGCTTCCTGAAAACGATCGGCCGGCTGTTATAGTAATGTCCGGTTTTTCCAGTGAGCATACGCTTATGGAAGCTTCAAATCTCGGCGCGTCATATTTCATGCAAAAGCCTTTCGATTTCCCGGTCTTGTTTTCGCGTATCCGCATGGTATCCGCCAAATTGCATGATCCCGTCTTTGGCATCGCGCATGACATAAAAGCCCAAAAACCCGGGCCAAGCCTCGAGGCACTTGTCACTGAGATTATCCACGAAATCGGCGTGCCGGCGCATATTAAAGGCTACCAGTACCTCCGCGAGGCGATAATTTTGACGATTAACGATATGGATGTCATAAACGCCGTTACGAAGATTTTGTATCCGACCGTCGCGAAGAAGTTCTCAACAACGCCAAGCCGCGTTGAGCGCGCGATCAGACACGCTATCGAAGTGGCGTGGGATCGCGGCGACCTTGAAACGCTTCAAAAATTCTTCGGCTACACCGTATCAAACATCAAAGGCAAGCCGACTAACAGCGAGTTTATCGCCATGATCGCCGACAGGCTCAGCCTCCAGCGGAGAGACATGCAATCCTGACCTACTTTTTCTTGAAATAAAAAGTAGGGGCGATCGACCTCGATCGCCCGTGCCTAAGTAACTGTGCAAAATCCAAACAGCGGGCGACCGTGGTCGGTCGCCCCTACAAAACACCCGCCGACTGCGGCCGGCACCCTCTTTACTTAAAGAGGGCAAAGAAAAAGAAGCAAAAGAAGGACATGGCGGCGCGTCCTGCACGCATATTATTATAGCAGTCCGAATCGGAGGGATTGCTATGAAACGCGGCAGGACGATGCTCTTTAATACGATTTTGCTTACCGCCACGGCATTCCTGATGCGCACGGTCGGCATGGCTTTTCAGGTCTACCTATCCCGTCAGATCGGCGCCGCCGGGATCGGGCTTTTTCAGCTTGTAATGTCGGTCAGTATGCTTGGGGCGACGTTCGCACTCAGTGGCATACGCTTCGCGACGACGCGGCTTGTGTCGGAAGAGCTGGGCCGCGGCAGGGCCGGCGCGGTAAAGCCCGCAGTTCGCCGTTGTCTCATCTACTCCGCCTGTTTCGGCAGCGCCGCATGGTGCGCCTTATGGTTCGGCGCGGACTTTATTGGCACGACAATAATCGGCGACGACAGAACGGTACTCTCGCTGAGGCTTTTGTCGCTCAGTCTGCCCGCGTTTTCGCTCTCGGCGGTACTCACGGGGTATTTTACCGCGGTCAGCCGGATAATAAAATCGGCCTCGGTTCAAATCGCAGAGCAGTTTATCCGCATCGCGTTCGTCGTCGCGGCGTTTACGCTCGGGGCTAATTACAGCTTGGAGATTGCGTGCGCGATCATTGTCGCCGGCGGGACGCTTGGCGAATTTTGCTCATTTGCTTTTCTCTACCTGCTCTATAAATTCGACGCGCGGCGATACCCAAAATCCACCGGCGCCGGAGCCGGCATGACTAAACGGATGCTAAGCATATCTATGCCGCTGGCCTTATCGGCTTACGCACGCACCGCGCTTTCAACAGTGCAAAACCTGCTTGTCCCGCGCGGCTTCCGTCGCTCCGGTGCAACGGCGGAGCAAGCTCTGGCCGATTATGGGATCGTAACCGGCATGGTTTTCCCGATCATAATGTTCCCGTCGGCATTTTTTTATTCGCTGGCCGAACTCATGGTGCCGGAACTAACCGAGGTGCAAGTGCAGGGCCGTGCGGACATCATCTCCACGCTCACCAGCAGAACACTTCGGCTGTGTCTGCTTTTCTCAATCGGCGTCGCCGCGATTTTGTTCCGGTTTGCCCACGACCTTGGCTACTTAATCTACGCCAACCCAGACGTCGGCCGGTACATCCGCTTACTGTCGCTGCTCATGCCCATAATGTATCTAGACGCTATCACAGACGGGATGCTTCGCGGACTGGGTCAGCAGATATATTCCATGAAAGTCAATATCGCCGACTCGCTTATAAGCGTCCTGCTTGTATATTTCCTTTTGCCGAGGTACGCGGTGATGGGATATCTCTTCATGATAAGCTTTACTGAGCTGTTTAACTTCTCGCTCAGCATTTATCGCCTGTCAAAGATAACGCAAATCAGGTTTTGCATCGTAAACGTACTAAAGGCTGTCCTGTGCGCGGCGGGGGCCGTTGTCGTATCGGTGTTTCTGCTCAGGACATTTGGGATCGCTTCCGGCGCTTTGTCGGTGACTTTGCATATTGCGCTCTCAGCTGTTATTTACGTCGTTTTCCTCGCCGTGTCCTCGTGCTTTGATGCACAGGACATCGCGTGGATGAGGTCGCTTTTTAGTTTTCGGAGTATATCAAATGACGGGTAACTACCCCAGGGCAAGCCCTGGGTCCGTGCGCCAAAGGCGCACTATACGCGGCAAACCGCGTGGAGTTACCCGGCTGTCGCAGCAAAAATGCCCTTGCAAGCAAGCATTTTTGCTAACTCGAATAAAAACTCTTTAAAAAGCCGCGAAAAAAATATATAATGTTCGCAAAATTACAAAAGGAGTTTGTTTTCTATGACTAACAACATTCTAGAAGGCCTCGTCAGTAAGCTTGGCTTCGGCTTTATGCGTTTGCCGAAAAACGGCGATGAGTTCGACCGCGCGCAGATAAACGCGATGGTTGACGCTTTTATCGATAGCGGCGGCACATATTTTGACACAGCTTGGATTTACGAAGGCTCTGAAGAGGCGCTGCGCGACTCGCTGGTGAAACGCTACCCACGCGAGACGTTCCAGATCGCGACAAAACTAAACCTGCGCTTTTTACAGTCGGCGGACCAAATGGAAAGCCAGTTCAAAACCTCGATCTCGCGTCTCGCGGTCGATTATGTTGATTTTTACATGTTGCACGGAATCGACGCGCCGCTATCGGTCGAGCGCGGCGAGGGCTGGGGCGCTTGGGATTATGTTAAAGACTTAAAGGCAAAAGGCCTTGTCCGTCACTGGGGCTTTTCGTTCCACGGTCCGCCGCAAGACCTTGAGGAAATCCTTGCAAAACACCCAGACGCAGAATTTGTCCAGCTTCAGATCAATTACCTCGATTGGAAAAATCCAAAGGTCCAAGCGGAGGCGCTTTATGAGATCGCCCGCAAGCACAATATCCCTATAATCGTGATGGAGCCGCTTAAAGGCGGACTGCTCACCGGCGATAATTCCCCTATTGAGGATCTTTTGCTTGGCGTGGATCCCACAGCTTCGCTGGCGTCATGGGCATTTCGCTTCGTGGCGCAGCTTGAAGGCGTTTTTATGACGCTAAGCGGAATGAGTTCACTGGAACAGCTCACCGAGAATGTCACGATATTCAAAAACTTAAAGCCCCTGTCAGACGATGAACTCGTGACACTGACCCGGGCGGCCGAAATTATCGAAGCCATACCGCGTATAGCTTGCACGCGCTGTGACTACTGCAAAGACTGCCCCATGAAAATCATGATCCCAGGAATGATCAATACATACAACGACTATATGGTTTACAATACGAAAAATAACGTTGAACACATGTACCGGCTGTTGTCCAGATTAGGCGCAAACGCGTCGGCCTGCACCGAGTGCCGCGCCTGTGAGGATGTATGTCCGCAAAAACTCGATATCACAGGTACGCTCGCAAAGCTCGCAACACTGTTCGATTAAACGGACTGCGGAAAGGAACGTAAAACTATGGACGAAATAAAGCTCATGCTCCCCTCGGAGGTTGAAAAAATGTTCGCCCGATTGGCTGAACTCAGGCTCGACATTTCAAATATCAGGCGTAAATTTTTAAACTGCTCGTATGGCGAAAATGCAAAGCAGACGCTTGATATCTATCTGCCAAACGAGGGGGCCGGACCTTTCCCAGTCGTCTTTTTCGCGCACGGCGGCGGCTGGTCCGGCGGGAGCAAGAGCGACACTCAAGTAGTTCCGTTCATCGGCGGCGTAGATCACGGTTACGCCGTTGTCAGTCTTAATTACAGGCTTGTACCCAACATTCGCTATCCTGAGAATCTGTTTGACATCAACGCCGCCCTGCGCTGGACCGTTCAAAACGCCGAAACGTTTCTACTCGACCCCTCACGCACGGCTCTGTGCGGCGCATCAGCCGGCGCGCACCTGACGATGATGGCCGCGTTCACACAGGGCCAAGCGGCGTTTGACAGCGATGCTTTGTCGCCTATCTGCCGCGTACTCGCGGTTGTCAACCAATTCGGACCAACCGATTTTTCCAAAATGCAGACACATTACGACGAGTCCGGTTTCATGCGCGCACGTGCGCCGGGTGAGCCGCATGTGTCGGACGATCTGCTTGGCATAAAGCCAGAGCTTGTCCCAAACCTGCTGCGCTTTGTAAACCCGATCGACAACGTGCACCCCGGCATCCCGCCGGTGCTGATTCAGCATGGGAAGTACGACCCCATCGTCCCATATCAGCAGGCGGTTGAGCTTTTTGAGAAAATCAACCTGATCGCCGGTGACGGCATGGCGGAATTAGACCTCAGCGACGAGTTCCTGCACGCCGACCCCGGTTACGCCGGTGAAGAGAGCGTGGAACGAATTTTTGGATTTTTGGATAAATATTTGAAGTAGGGGCAGCAAAATTCCGCCCCTACAAAACGTAAAAAGGCGGCCTTATGGCCGCCTTTTTGTGCTTTATTAATTGCCTATCTTCCTAAACCGCTCGTACCGCTTCTCGGTCAATTCCTCCGGCGTTAAGCGCGATGCTTTTTCATACCATTTGCCAATCTCGGCCGACAGCGTCTCAAGCATCTTCGCATTCTCCGAGATAATCCGCTCTGTAACGCCAAGCTCATGAACATCTTTCGCTGTCAACTTAAGATTTTGCGCCGCTTCGGCCGCTTTTTCGGGGTCGCGCCACAGTATGTTGGCGCAGCCCTCCGGCGAAATCACCGAATAGACGGCATTCTCAAGCATCCAAACCTCATCGGCCACCGCAAGCGCCAACGCGCCGCCGCTTCCGCCCTCGCCAATCAGTATCGAAAGTATCGGCGTCTCAAGCGCCATCATAGTCGAAAGGTTCTCGGCAATCGCCTGACCTTGCCCGCGCTCTTCCGCGCCGATACCACAGAACGCGCCCGATGTGTCCACAATGCAAACGACGGGACGCCCGAACTTCTCCGCCTGTTTCATAAGTCGCAGGGCCTTGCGATACCCTTCAGGATTCGGCGTTCCAAAATGCCGCTTCACCCTGCTTTTCGTGTCGCTGCCTTTCTCGGTCGCAATAACAGTCACAGGGAGGTCGCCCAAATACGCAACTCCGCCGATAATGGCCGGGTCGTCCGCAAAGCGGCGGTCACCGTGCATTTCGATAAATCCGTCAAAAAGTCCGTTTATAAAATCTATGCCAGTCATGCGGCCTTTTGCCCGCGCGGCTAACACATGCTCATACGCCGTCTTCACTTCGAATCCCTCCTCTTATGCATTTTCAGGAGCGACGATATGATTTTCCCCTGCTCCGCGCGCGGGACTATCATATCCACAAATCCATGCTCTAACAAAATCTCCGCCTTCTGAAACCCAGGCGGCAGTTTTTTGCGCACCGTTTGCTCAACAACACGAGAACCGGCGAATCCGATGATCGCACCTGGCTCTGCCATAATCACGTCGCCCTGCATCGCAAAGCTTGCCGTCACCCCGCCTGTCGTCGGGTCGGTCAGAAGCGTCAGGTAGAAGTTTCCGGCGTCGCTGTGACGCTTGACCGCACCGCTTGTCTTCGCCATCTGCATCAGCGACACAATACCCTCTTGCATCCTCGCCCCGCCCGAAACAGTGCATCCGATCACAGGCAGACCTTGCTCCGTCGCGTGTTCAAATAGCCTTGTCACTTTTTCTCCGACCGCCGCGCCCATGCTGCCCATCATAAAATACGGCTCCATCACAAAGATCGCGCAATCCATGCCGTCTATCTTGGCAACGCCGCAAACAACGGCCTCAGGCTCACGCGCCGTCTTTCTCATTTTCTCAAGCTTGTCCGCATAACCTGGAAAGCCTATCGGGTCTTTACTTTCGATTTCCTCGAAAAGCTCTGTAAAACTGTCCTTATCGGTCAGATATCCGATCCGCTGCCTCGCGGTCATACGGAAACAGTGTCCACAGCGGCAAGCGTACAGATTTTCCCACATTTTGTCAATCGGGTTTGCCTCGCCGCACTGAGGGCAGGTTTCGTTCATGTCAATATCGCTCTCGACGCGCTTTGTCGGAGGTCGCCCGCCTTTTTCAAGCTCGTTTCTCGGCTTGCGGAACATCGCGTTAAACGGCATTATTTCTCACCACGCATTTCAATAAAGTTTGTATAATATTCGCCCTTGCAAAAACTCTCGTCAGAAACGAATTCAATCTGTTCATCAATATTATTCGGCACACCGTCCACAACAAGCTCACACAACGCGGCGTGCATCTTGCGTATCGCCTCGTCGCGCGTCGCGGCGTGTACCATAAGCTTGCCCAACAGCGAATCATAGAACGGCGGCACGGAGTACCCCGTGTACAGCGCGCTGTCAAACCGCACGCGCGGCCCGCCCGGTACATGCAGGAACTTGACCTGCCCGACGCCCCTCGCGTTTATCCGGCATTCTATCGAACTACCCATTAAAACGATATCTTTCTGCGAAAAGTCAAACGGCACACCGGCCGCGATTCGTATTTGCCATTTTACGATATCAAGACCCGTCACCTGCTCTGACACGCCGTGTTCCACCTGTAGGCGGACGTTCATCTCCATAAAGTAGAAATTGCCCTCTGTGTCAAGCAAAAACTCGACCGTACCGGCGTTGACGTATCCCACGGCTTTGGCGGCCTTTCTTGTGGCCTCGTAGAGCTTTTCGCGCAGCTCGTCGTCAACCGCGGACGACGGCGTTTCTTCAAGCAATTTTTGATTATTTCGCTGGATCGAACATTCCCGCTCACCGAGACAGATTGCATTGCCGGACTCGTCCACAAGAAGCTGAACCTCAATGTGCTTTGCCGGATAGACGCGCTTTTCAATATAAAGCGCCCCGTCGCCGAATGCTTCCTGCGCTTCGCGCGACGCGTTTAAAAACGCGTTTTCAATCTCGTCAGGCGCGGTAATAAGCCTTATGCCCTTACCTCCGCCGCCGGCGCGGGCCTTTATCATCAGCGGGTACCCGACTTTTTCGGCGGCTTTAACCGCGGCCTGCACATCTTCCAAAATGTCAGTACCCGGAATAATCGGAACTCCGGCTTCTGCCATTATGCGCCGCGCTACGTCTTTATCGCCCATTTTAGATATAATATCAGACTGCGGCCCGATAAATTTTATGCCGTGTTTCTCGCAAAGATCAGATAGCTTTATGCTCTCAGACAAAAAGCCATAGCCCGGATGTATCGCCTCCGCGCCGGTCGCGATCGCGGCGCTGATTATCCGGTCTGCGTTTAAGTAACTGTCCGACGGCGCGGCGCCGCCGATGCAGACGCTTTGGTCGGCAAGCGCGACGTGCATCGAATCTTTGTCGGCCTCTGAGTACACAGACACCGTGGCTATCCCCATCTCCTTGCACGAGCGGATAACCCTTATTGCTATTTCACCTCTGTTGGCAACTAGTATCTTTGAAAACATTTAATCACCCCTTACGGCAAACGTTTTGCGTTTGCCAAATGGAAAGACGCGTTTAAGCGTCTTTCACTACCGCAAACGAAAACTCCGCTTTGAGACAAAGCTGCCCTCTAACGCTCAGCTGACCTGACGCGAAATAAAAGGGCGGCCTTGATTTTGTAATAACGCACTCGGTTTCAATCACGTCGCCCGGCTTTACCGGTGACTTAAACCGCGCGGAGGTAATCCCCGTAAAATACGGCGTGGCCCCGCCAGATATCCCGTCTTCGAGCAGGACGCAGGCAGACTGCGCCAGAATTTCGCACAATATAACGCCCGGAACCACAGGATTTCCTGGGAAATGCCCGTCTAAAAACCACTCGTCCCCGCGAACCGTATACTTCGCGCGCGCCTTGCCGTCATCACCGAGGACAACTTCTTCAATCAGAAGCATACTGTCACGGTGCGGCAATATCGACATTATCTCTTGTTTATTCATAACTGCTAATCCTTAATCAATGCGGAACAGCACTTGGCCGAACTCGACCAACGCCTTGTTCTCCACGCAGACCTCGGTTATCGTGCCGTCGCGCTCCGCCGTTATTTCGTTCATCATCTTCATGGCCTCGATTATACACAGCACATCGCCTGTTTTCACTTTCGCCCCGACTTTGACAAACGGCTCTTTACCCGCCCCGGACGAGGAGTAATACGTCCCTACCATCGGAGATTTGATCTCATCCCCCTGCGCCTGTGGCTCTACAGCCTGCGCCACTGCTGCCGGCGCGACCGCCGCCGCAGAATCTGAAACGAGCTTAATCGAGTTGCTTTCCGCCGGGCGCTCCATCTTTACATGATCCATTGTATACTCAAGTGAAGTCAGGCCCATTTCTTGCATAATCGCGGCCAATGCTCTGACCCTTTCGATTCTCTTCTTTTCGTTCTCATCACTTAAGGTCTTATATTCTGTTACTTTTTCCATTTGTATCATCTCCTTTTATTTATGGTTTTGAAAACGCCACACAGGAGTTATGCCCGCCAAATCCGAATGAAACGGACATCGCGAGTTCCGGCGTCAGATTCCTTGCTGTAAGCGGGATATAATCGAGATCACACTCCGGGTCAGGCTCATGCAGACCAATGGTCGGCGGCAGTATCCCTTCTCTCAGCGCAAGAACAGATACAATCGCCTCGACCGCGCCGGCCGCGCCAAGCATATGCCCGGTCATCGACTTCGTCGAACTTATAAACACCCGCGAAGTGTCACCGTCGAAAGCTTTCTTTATCGCCTGCGTCTCCGTAGCGTCGTTTAGCGGCGTTCCCGTACCGTGTGCGTTTATATAGATCGCGCCGCCTGGGCTTCCCGCCTCGACAAACGTCTCGCGGACGGCGCGCGCGGCGTTCTCTCCGTCCGGCGATGGCGCGGTAATATGATGCGCATCGCACGTCGCGCCGTACCCTGTGACTTCGGCGTATATTTTCGCGCCTCGGTTCAATGCATGATTATACTCTTCCAAAATAAGCGCGCCGGCGCCCTCGCCGATCACAAATCCGGCGCGTCGTCTGTCAAACGGCAATGACGCCGCGTCGGGGTCGTTTGAAGTTGTAAGCGCGGTCATATTCATAAACCCGGCGACGCCCATCTGCGTGATCGCCGCCTCGCTGCCGCCGGTGATTGCCGCGTCGGTATACCCGTGTTTTATCGCCCGGTAAGCCGCGCCGATCGCGTCGGTCCCGGTCGCACACGCCGTCACGATGCAGTTGCACGAGCCTTTTGCATTAAAGCGGATCGCGATGTTACCCGCGGCCAGGTTCGCGATCATCATCGGGATATACAGCGGCGACACTTTGCGCGCACCGCCGTTCATCAGCTTCTCATGCTCATTTTCAAACGTGATTATCCCGCCGATGCCGGAACCAAAACACGTAGAAAACCGCGTCGGGTCTATGTTACCCATAATCCCGCTGTCATTGACCGCCTGCGTCACCGCCGCGATCGCAAACTGCGCGAAAAGATCAAGCCTTCGCGCTTCGCTCTTTTCCATGTAATCGAGCGGATCGAATCCTTTAACCTCCGCCGCGAGCGTAGACTTAAATCCCTCGCAGTCGAATTTCGTTATCGTACCGATACCGTGCCGGCCCGCGACCAAATTGTCCCACATCGTGCCGACATCATTCCCTACCGGCGTTAACGCGCCAATCCCGGTAACAACAACTCTTCTCATTTACGTTTCACCTCTATCCAAAACTGGAAATATAACTTACTATATCATGTGTTGCGGTTTCAGCGAAGCTGAGAGCAACATGATGTCATTCAATCACGTATAATAATTGCTTGCAATTATTATATCACAGGCGCAAAGCGCCGTTGTGATATATGCATTAAATCATTTATAGTGATCGCTTGCGATCATTATATCGCCATTCCGCCGTCTATGCGGACCACCTCGCCGGTTATATAGTCGGCCGCACACAAAAACGCCGCAAGCTCCGCGACTTCCTCCGGCACGCCGACGCGCCCGAGCGGTATTGCCTGCATCAGAGGATTATCGGCGCTTATCGCCTCTGTCATGTCGGTTTTTATAAAGCCTGGCGCAATCGCGTTACAGCAGACATTACGCGAGGCAAGTTCCCGCGCGACTGATTTTGTCAGCCCAATTACGCCCGCTTTGGACGCGGAGTAATTCGCCTGTCCGGCATTGCCCATGATTCCGGCGACCGAGCTTATGTTGATAATCTTCCCGCCGCGCTGTTTTACAAATAGCGGCGTGCAGTGCCGTATCATGTTAAACGTACCTTTGAGGTTCGTATCAACAACAGAATCGAACGCTTCTTCTTTCATCGACATAATAAGCCCATCGCGAGTTATCCCCGCGTTGTTTACCAAAATATCGACCGTGCCGAACGTTTTTTTCACGGCTTCAACCGCCTCTTTCGCGGCGGCAAAGTCGGTAACGTCACATGCGAACGCCTCCGCCCGGACGCCCATCTCCCGAAGCTCTTTGCACACACTGTCGGTCGCTTCCCCGACATTCAAATCCACCACCGCAATATCCGCGCCAAGTGACGCGAGTTTTACCGCGATCGCCTTTCCTATCCCACGCGATCCGCCTGTTATAAGCGCAATTTTTCCGTTAAACACCGGACTTCACTCCTTCGACCGTTTTTTGCAAACTCTCAAAATCTTCTACATTGTGTACTCTTACTTTGTCCGATATGCGAGACGCAAATCCGCACAAAGTTTTCCCCGGCCCGGCCTCAATAAAAGTATCCACGCCGGCATTAATCATATTTTGGACAGCCGCGTGCCATAAGACAGGGCTTGTAATCTGCTTTGCTAAAAGTTCCGCGGCGTTGTTCTCGTAATGTTTTGCCGTCACGTTTGAATAAAGCGGCACTTTAGGCTCGGCAAACTCGAATGTGCCTAGCACCTCGACAAACGCGCTTCCCGCCGGGGCCATAAACGGACTATGAAACCCTCCGCCGACTTTAAGCGGCATCGCCTTGCCCCCGGCATCTTTGACGCTATCCTTAAGCCTCTCCAGCTCGTCCCTAGCTCCCGCGACAACGACTTGACCGGGGCAGTTGAAGTTGACCGGGTAGACATTTTCAAACCCACCGCAAAGCTCCGTCACGACCTCGTCAGACAGTTTCAGCACCGCGACCATGCCAGCGTCCACTTTTTCCGACGCCATTTGCATAAGCTCCGCCCGGCGGCAGACGAGCCTGAACCCGTCTTCATACGTCACAACTCCGGAAAACGCCAGCGCCGCCAACTCACCAAGTGAAAAACCCGCCAGCATATCGGCCTCGATCCCAGCTTCACTAAGCGCCGCCGCCGCCGCCAGATCGACGCAAAATACGCACGGCTGCGTATTCTCGGTCCTTGCCAGCGTCTCAGCACTGCCTGTAAAACACTGCTCAATCGTCCCGGGTCTGATAGCCTCCGCGAGGTCGAACACCGCGCGCGCGGCCAGGCTGTTCTCATATAAATCTTTGCCCATCCCGGTATGCTGCGCACCCTGGCCAGAAAACATTATCGCTATGTTACCCATTTATTCGCTCCACGTAAAACCGCCTCGGCCTCATCAAAGATTTCCTTGATCATCTCCGCCGCCGACTGCGTCTTTTTTATCATTCCGGCAATCTGCCCCGCGAGGAAACATCCTTTTTCAGCGTCACCCTCAACCGCGGCCATCCGCAGCGCCCCAGCGCCTAACGCCTCAAGCTCATCATT
>Ga0123355_10008391_pt1 | contig 15613 bp, 7 predicted proteins | sample TergutEmb28metaG_3_FD_89872 | JGI IMG/M metagenome (GOLD analysis project Ga0123355, IMG submission 89872) | Embiratermes neotenicus P1 segment gut microbial communities from Petit-Saut dam, French Guiana - Emb289 P1 | ecosystem: Host-associated > Arthropoda: Insects > Digestive system > Gut ... | reverse complement strand
GTTGAAGACAAGTGTCTGAATCACTTTAAAAACATTCTGAAAAAAAGAGAAGTTCAATCAACTTTGGACAGATTTTTGACTTCTCCTTTAGCAAAGAGACAGAGGCCAGCTACTGAAGAAGAGAAGACTTACCTTGAATATATTTTGAAAATTTGGAAGTATAATAATAAAAACGTTGTGTACATATTTTAAGTTTAATAGTATAAAGTGTACTGTATATAGTATAAAGACATATTTACAACGCAATTTAATAAAAGGAAGCGTTAGGTCTTGTTGGATATCAGGCCTTGCTTCGAAGAACTTTGTGACTCCACTTTCAGGGCAGAGGAACTGCACAACCATAAGACCAAACTATTATTAGTATTTACAGTTGTGAGACCTCCAATATGATACACCTTAATATTATTTTGCATCTACTCGTAAGAGTTCCCAGTGGCATTTTCTACTGAGGTCTTTAGTCCATTTTGAACGCATTTCTCGCCTCTGTTGGGCCGGGATAGCTCAGTGGTCACAGCGACTAGCTACGGGCTGTACGGTCCGGGGATTAAATCTCGGTGGAGGCGAGATTTTCCGCACCCTCCAGACCTGCACTGGGACCCTCCAACCTCCTACACAGTACGTACCGGGTCACTCCCGGGGGTAGAGTGGCATTAACCACCCACCCCATCTAGAGCCGAGGTTAAAGAAAGAATAGAACTATATTTATCCCCCTCTGTGTTTTCGTGGCCTTTCTAGGGTGAACTTTACCTTTACGTTATCCTATACCTCTACCTCTCTCGCCTTTCTCATGCATGTCACATTTCTGCCTATCCCAGATTTCTTGTTTTGGTCACTCTTATCGTGTTACCTGGTAAACAATTTCACCCGGTCACATGATCCCATCAAATAACCTTAGAAGCGAACATGGACTGTATTTAACATCGAAAAATGTTGAGCTGATGAATGTTTCAATGGCCGTGGTATATTATCAACGTAAAATTCAAATATTCTGTACAGAGGGTAACAACAACACTATCAACTGAATATTTAACAGACACGAAACTTACCTCTTTGTGGTAATGTTGCCGGATTCTGCATGAATCTGAAAGAACTGACTGTCATGTTTTGCCGGATCCAGAGAGTATCTAATCGCATATTCTGGATGACGACCTTCCACAGCTGTCACTCTGGCCACTTGAACGCCAGATGGAGCTGCCAAATAGATCCGTGGTTCGTGCTCCAATGGAATGAAGTGAAGAGTATCTGCGCAAAGAAACACGGCAATTAATTGTGCGCCGTTCGTAGGTATATGAAGTGGCAGCTTTAGTTAGGTACCAAAGGATGTAGTTTGCATCACGTCGTACTCTTAGCTATAACGAGCGTCTGTGTAAAGGTGCAACAGTAAGGCTGCAGGCTTGTATTTTACAGGCGCCCGGCTTAAATATATTTTGGGACAGAGATTATGTTTTTTTTATTATTATTATTTTAGTTCTCTCGGTCTCTCTACGACAATTCTGGGAATAATATCAAAATTTGATCCATGTAATGAAGACAAAAACGTATTAACGAGAAAGGTATTCAAGCCACAATATCAGCTCCTGGCTGCCTCGTAAAATAAAGAACTATCGTGTATTCTTGCAGGTCGTTTCGAAAGTTCCTAAAAACATTCTGCTTCCATTTTCAAATTGAACTATGAAGGCAGTATATTCAACCGAAAGATAGGTTTATACCTTACCAAAGAACACGGTATCAAAACCCAGAAGACAAGAGTTTTCACGACTATATAAAAACTTCAGTCTCAATACAGTAGCAATATATCTAAGAGCAGGTATTTTTTTCTTTACGGAGATAAAAACATCAACTCCCTTAACGGCATTTGATACTGTGACCCTCTGAAGTCCGAGATTAAGCTGAGTCACATTTAACGATCAGGTTCGTACCGCGCAGTAAACACAAACCGTCTCGGACATGAAAACCAGCCAGTTAATGCCGTACAGGGAAATAATCACTGTTTGTTCTGATAACTGCACAACACATACATACATGCCCTGGACAAAACGTTGAACTTTTTAATTTTTAAGTTTTGTCATTCCGTTGTGGTAGATTTATAATAAAAGCAATAAACTGCTGTAAACACAACTAGCTTATGTTTATATCTCTTAATACTGCAGCGTGTTTCGGCCTCAAATGGCCATCTTCTGACCAGCTGTATAAAATATATAAAGGGAAATATTTACAACTGTAATTATGTTTACAATTCGCATCTCAATTTTACGATTTTTTTTAAAATACACGTTGCTCTGTCAGTCAGATCGTATAAAATAAAATAAAATAAAATAAAAGTTAAAAATGTTACTTGATTGTATCAAAACGTTTGTGGATTGTAGTGTTGTATCTTGATGTAGTGTTGTATCTTGATGTGTTGTATCTTGGTGCAGTGTTGTATCTTGATGTAGTGTTGTATCCTGATGTAGTGTTGTATCTTGATGTAGTGTTGTATCTTGGCGTAGTGTTGTATCTTGATGTAGTGTTGTATCTTGATGTGTTGTATCTTGATGCAGTGTTGTATCCTGATGTAGTGTTGTATCTTGATGTAGTGTTGTATCTTGGCGTAGTGTTGTATCTTGATGTAGTGTTGTATCTTGATGTGTTGTATCTTGATGCAGTGTTGTATCTTGATGTAGTGTTGTATCCTGATGTAGTGTTGTATCTTGATGCAGTGTTGTATCTTGGCGTAGTGTTGTATCTTGATGTAGTGTTGTATCTTGATATAGTCTTGTATCTTGATGTAGTGTATATTGATGTAGTGTTGTACCTTGATGTAGTGTTGCATCTTGATGTGTTGTATCTTGTAGTGTTGTATCTTGATGTAGTGTTTATCTTGATGTAGCGTTGTATCTTGTAGTGTTGTATCCTTATGTCGTGTTGTATCTTGATGCAGTGTTGTATCTTGATGCAGCGTTGTATCTTGATGTAGTGCTGTAACTTGATGTAGTGTTGTATCTTGATGTAGTGTTGTGTCTTGATGTGTCGTATCTTGATGTAGTGTTGTATCTTGATGCAGTGTTGTATCTTGATGCAGTGTTGTATCTTGATGCAGTGTTGTATCTTGATGTAGTGTTGTATCTTGATGTAGTGTTGTATCTTGATGCAGTACACGACCGACAGTAGAGTCTTTATGGACTGATGTCTTGCAGGTTTTTGTTTTATTTTGGGTTAGTTGCGCGAGTTTGTTTTGCTTCGTTTTGGAAGGTTGGCTGTAGATAGTGCTGTCTGAATGGGACTGGTATTTGATGTGTTGCCTATACAATCGTTCGCAAGACACGAACTGCCAGTACGGACGTGCTAGTACGACAAGGTGCGACAGTATAATCCACAAACGTTTTAAAACAATAATTTAAGGTATTTACAATTTTAATTTAATTCAATTTTATTTTATACAATTTTTTTGAGACAGTGACATGTATTCTAATATATCTGCAATAATAAAATTCCAATTCTAAACATAATTACAATTGTGTATGTTTACTTTTATGTATTTTATACCACTTGCCTGAGGATGACCCTGTGGGGTAGAAACGTATTGGCACATAAAAGATATAAATGTATAATATTTGTGTTGATGGCATTTTATTTCTCTTATCAGAATTTCTTAATGTTAAACCCGGTAGTGCATACAGAAAACACTAAGCTTTAAAAGATTAATCCTTTGATAACACATAAAACTGAGAGGGGGGAGGGAGAGAGAGAGAGAGACGTGTGAATTAATAGAAGAGTAGACAAATGGTAACTTATGGGAGGGTTGGGGATAAAAATCATAATTTTTTTACACGTTCTCCACGCTTCGCCCATTTGTCCGTTTGGAAGGAGCAGTATGGAAATGAAGATGCCAGAAGGGTGACAAGCAGAGGTTTCAAATTAAGGACCACAGAATTCTGATTTGCTGACTAATGCTAAAATACACAGTTTGGAAAAAGTAATCTGGTTTTAGAATAAGATCGTCTGGGAACGTCCCACGACGATTATCTCGACGAGTACTTTCTCGGCTGTCTTCCATCTTGAAGCACATGTTGAGATGGGTCCATAGTTCCAAGTTGGTCTTGCATGTTTGCCGTGCAACCTTCCCGATTTAAATACACCAAAATTAATACCGCTGCTCTAAATACCACAAAATTATCTTTACGAATTATGCATTTCTAACGCTAACCGATAAATTAGAATTCCACGATCTTAATTTCAAATATTACTCTCACCATCTTGTCGTTTTCACTTACATGCTACTTCTAATTCATACCTCACAGAGAACACAACCCGTGTAAGCTATTAAGGTCCACAGGCTAATGCTGTGCGGAGAGTAATATGTATTTACTCTCAAAATCAAACGGAACAGATAAATTACACCTGTGCCGAAATGCAGTCCCTCGGTCATACGGCAGGTGGTATACATTACCGTTGGGATTTAAATTGTTAATTTCATCCCCTCACTTACATGCTGCACCCTCTATACTCAATTTTTGTGAATGAATTAGATGTTCTCCAGTATAATTACAACCACCGCATCTGCAACGCATGATATTCCTGTACGGTGGAAAATAAGAGATTTTACAATCCGAGGTTCATAAACCTGCCGATCCCAGTGGCCGCGTGTTCTAAGGTGTGGGTCTGCCGCCGCTTGCCTGCTGAGATTGCGGGTTCGAATTCCGCTGGGGGTATGGATGTTTATCTGATATGAGTGTTGTGTTTTGTCAGGTACAGGTCTGTAAGTCGGGCTGATCCCTCCTCCAGGGAATCCTACCGTGTGTGTGTCTGTGTCATTGTGTGTGACCAGGTGCAACATTAACCTCTACACCTACAATGAGTAGGTAGAAAGGGGTCAGACTAAGAAAGAAATAAAGTTTCAGATATGTGTGCCTAATAAAGTCTGAGACGTGATACCGTGCAATATGGAAGATAAGTACAAACGTTTCGGAAGAACCGGCTGCCTTAATCTCTAGGTGAGAAGAGCTGGAATTTCAAGACAACTATACCTTTCAACACAGAGCGTCAGACAGTAACCTCAAGTAACCTAAAATCTCACAAACAACTAGTTACTATATAATGTTTATCATATGCAGTAAAGTGCCTAAATCAGGGGTCAACAAACTTTATGGTATTAAGTAACCATCTGAGGTTTCAGAACTTATTTCTGGCCCATGTACGAGGCAGGTGCATGTCTAAAGTAATCTGTATTTCCTGAACAGTAAGTAATACAATAAAAGGTAAAGGTAAAGCGATCCCGTTGCAGGCCCGGTGTGGCCCAGAGGGTGGGTACAGGTATAGCTCTACTCTTCCATGATCGCGGCACTAGAAGGGGGTGTGTGGTCAGCAGCACGTCCAGGCCGCACTTTACCCCCGGCAACGACCCGGTACTCATATTACAGGAGGCTTGGTGGACCCCAGGGCCGGTCTGGACGGACGGAAAATCTCGTCCCCACCGGGATTCTATCTCAGACCGTCCAGCCCGTAGTCAGTAGCTATACCAACTGAGCTACCCGGCCCGCTAAAGAATAAAATCTCAATATAAAATAAACTTTTTACTTCATAAACGACGACACGCAACCACTAGTTTAATACTAAGTGGTGAATATTCCAAGAAAGGACTCGCAGCTCTGACTTTAATTTAAAAAAAAAACTGTGAATATAATGCCTTCAAAATTCTCATTACAAAACATACGTAAAGCTTCTTTAATTGAGCGCCGTGGGCGCATAGTAACGGGAAGACAGGTGAACATGTGCCCTCGGGCAAGGATTTGGTGACCCCTCGTCTAGGTAATCAAACAAAACCCCTCCTTATCTATTTAAAATCATAAAACCTCCAACACAAGGCTTCTCGTCTGTAGTTGCCCTGTAATCTAAACTCCCCAATTTACTCTGATATTCACTTTTTGAGACTTCTGGATGTGCCAATATTTTAATGCTGTTATACCCACAGAAACCGGGCTTAAAATCGATCGGCGGGAGAGCAGAGAAAAGTTCGGTGACTGCGGTGTTCCTCTAAGTCAAGGAGATGACTCTAGAGAGACAGATTTAAGAATCCATACACCTTGCTGATGTCATATTTTAGTTTCGGGATCAGCGTTCTTGGGTGACCGTTACAAAGAATGGGTTGAGGGTTGGTGGGAGAAACTATGGCTTGAACCATCTGAAACTCGTTTACCTTGTCAAACAGGGTAAAGTGTCTACATCAGCCAAACTCGACGTTTATCTCGCGTAAAAAAAATTCTCAGATGTGGGCTGAGGGAGTCGGAGAAGAAGAAGTTGCAACAGACGTGTTTCTGCTACATTTCCCCGTAATTGGTCTTCACCTAAAGGAACTGGAATAGAACTGTACGGTACAGACAATCACGAGAAAGGAAACGGAGGACAATTTAGAGCAGTAGAGTATTTCAAAATTGAATCAGCATGCGCCAATTCATGCAGTCGCGAGTTATCATATACTAGAAAAACCCTTCGTTTATATTATGACAGGAAACCGTAAAAAAGAAATGTCGCCAAAAACATAATACCAATATAATAAAACAATAGAAACACATAACACCAATATACATTAAACAACAAAAACACATAACACTAACATGCATTAAACAACAGAGACACATAACACCAATATATATTCAACAAGAGACAAATAACGCCAATATGCATTAAACAACAGAGACACATAAAACCAATATATATTCAACAAGAGACAAATAACACCAATATACATTAAACAACAGAGACATATCTTTCAGTAGAAAATCGGCTAAATGTAACTGTTCGTGAATAAGTTATCTGGCTCTTGGACACAAAATGGACAGTGATAGATGCACACATTTCACTAACACGTATTATTTGGACATTACTACCACGCACTTTGCACGTTTCGTGATACTCAAGGGCATATAATTGTGAATAATTTGAAAAAAAAAGAACAAAGAAAAGAGCGGCATTAAATTCTAGAACCGTTTTCTCGACACTTAACTGGGCTTAATGCACTAACTGTGCACAAAACATTCGAAATAGAGAGCTAACATCTCTTGCTACAATGGTCACAGAACACTCCGTCCATTGACCCAAGACTAGACTTCAAATCACGATTGCATGGAATTTGCAACGTATCCATCTCCATCTTCAGTCTCCACCAGTACCTCTCTATTGCTCCATTTTTATACGTTAAATAACGTTTCCACTACTTAGCAACTATGAAAATCTGTCTTTCGCAATTGCCGCCACTTGGCAGCCATGCAACTTACAGGCTCCTTCAATTATCCCTAAGAATGACTGTTTTATACCTACGGATTTTTCTCCGGCAATCATTCCAGCCTACACATTCTTAAAAGTGACAGCGATTTGTTATGCCGGAATGTGAACTCCGGCTTTGATGTATATTTGTACATATAAATTTTGTGTGTGTGTGGAAAAGTGTGAATTTTCATTAAAAAAAACACGGTTATGCTATTGCACCCCGTGGCCAGCAGCCCCATTTTTACTGGTAATGTTGTAATACTTTACTAAGAGTAACTTTGCGTTATGCGATAGTTCATGGCGGCGCCTATGAAGACTACTGTAGTCTGCGACGTCATTCGGTGTAGGGCGGCAGATACGTACCGACGTTTTAGCGAAACCTGTTGTCCTGTATTCTGAATAGAAGAAGTGTCTCCGAATTAACGTGCATAGAACAACGGATCCTGCCACACGGAGTAGTTAATTTCCTTGTAAATTCTCTTTGGTTAACCGGAAGCAAAGTTGAAATAAATGTTTCTGAAGTGTTCTTCCGTGGAACATCTCTTCTATTACTCGAAAAAAAAAACAGGCAGCAGTGTAGACCCAACTTATTTTTAAAGCGTTCGGAGAAACCCGTCACCATTCAGCTGATGATAGAGATGCTGGTGAAAAAGTTAAAGACTAGAAGCGTGATGACACCGTGTGCCGACACTTTGGGTGGGAGTGTGGTGACAATGCTTCCATGAGAATGGTGCTGGAAAAAATTCAGCAGCCACCAAAGAAAATTCAGAGTCTATGTCCAGATAATTGGAAAGACAATGTCCCCTCACAGCACAGTTCACATGCCATGTATTGTATATGTATGTGGCATATTTGCTTCATGGAACTGATAAAATACATAATATATATTACAGCACTGTAAAGTAAAATAAGGCCTTAAAACAGCTGGTATTTTCTGGTATTAACCACCACTCCTATTAGGGGTGGAGGTATAGTTCCATGCATTCTTAACCTTGACCTAAATGGGCATCAGAACAAACTTCACGCCCCAGTGGCTGATAACAAGAACAAATGGCACCGATTAATAAGGAAGCTGGTTGGGTCCCAGGACAGACTTCGATATTTTTGGAAAGACAAGAAAGAAACCTTTGCTTCTGCTGGCATTCGAATTCTGATTCGTAAATTATCCTGCCAGTAGTTTATCCATTATCTCATCCGAAATAACCATCGAAAGCAAAAGTCATAGCTTTGTCTCCCACTTGCTCCACACTTGCACAACGGCCCTTAGCAAGACTCCATATAATTTCTATGCTACTCTCCTTCTTTTCACTCCACCTACCGGCTACCTCTGGGATATTTTCGTCGTTCATTCTTCTCCTCGCGTGATTTGTCATTTTCTGTAAAGACAGAGATAACATAACCCTCGGAATCATTGGTAAATTTCTACCATAGTACAGGGCATCACTTCCCAAGAGACAGTGATCACTACTGACTTGTTTTCGAGGCCCGTATTTTGTGACAAAATATCTATTACGTCGATGGGACAGTCGTCTGACATTGCTGACAAGTGAATCATAGGTTGTTTGGCCCTGCTGACTATTGCACATGTCTCAAAGTTGTCTGACACTGCTGGCTACTACAAAAGTGACTCAAAAGTTGTTGGACATTGTTGACTATTGCAAATGTGTCTCACAAGTTGTCTGACACTGCTGGGTACTGCAAAAGTGGCACAAAAGTTGTCGGATATTGCTGACTATTGCAAATATGTCTCACAAGTTGTCTGACACTGCTGACTACAGCAAAAGTGGCTCAAAATTTGTTGGACATTGCTGACTATTGCACAAGTAGCTCACAAGATGTCAGACATTCTTGACTACTACATAAGTTGCTCATAAGCTGTCTGGCACTGTGAACTACTGCACGAACAGCACACAATCTGATATAAATGACTACAGCACAAGTGGCTCACAAGTCCCCTCTATTTCCTCTCAGTTATACCGGACTCTGTGACGCGGCTCAGTACATACGCATCGCAACACGACCTGCTCAAAGGGAATGTGAGCAGAATGTTCAGAGCAAAAGAAACCCACAGCCTTTATTCACTGCCTATTGTGTGTTCGTTGTTATGCTGCTGTTACTTGACTCCTTTATTTTCGAATCTTACCAATTCTTCAATTGTTATGCAGGTATTGTTCGTCGTAATTGCTGAATGAACAACGAAATCTAACGAACAGCCTTACGTGTCTCTAAAATAACACGTAAACTTCCATTATTAGGCTGTCAATGCACGTCTTGCTGTTATTCTAAAGTAATTCAATTTCAAATGTTTTCAGCGCTATTATTATGCGTCTTATCCTTCCACTGTAGTCAGGTATTCTCCGCCCACAACAGGAAGCAATAAACCAAGAAACAAAATTACATGAAAAGACAAACTTCAGTTATTAGCTTCGAGTGAGGGAATAATAAATTAGTAATTTCGAAAGGATGTGGGAATGTTGTGACTAATTAAAGGTAATATTTCAGAATCTACCTGGGGGGAATGAGGAAAACCACAAAACGTCTGTCATGGTAGTGTGTGTCCAAGATGAGATTCGAAACACTCTCCTGTCGAACACAGGTTAGAAGTGCTGCCGCTAAATCGGCTTTGCTGCTCGTATAAAATGCTTAAGCTCTACGAACGAACCACAGAACTATATATATAAGCACAACGCTTCCTGTCATATCGTTATGTATGTCTGTCTGCATGAGAGGTAGTAGTTACAGATATGAGCAGACGATTAGGAGATGAAAGGCAGTGTGACGGTACCTCCGCCTGTGTGCGTTATCCACCCTTCGTAAAATAGTTACCTCTAAATAGCAGTTTTCCGTTTATTCTACCAATCTGACTTAACAAAACAAATTTTTGAAGGTCAAGGTGTGCAGATCGACATAACTGCAAGAGCGTCTTATTTGAAGGGCCATCTGCGGAAACTTTAGCTTGAGTTTTGAGCTGGCGAATATTAGAGATTCATATTCAGTGGGTTTTATACTACGTACAGGTATAAATCAACAGACAGCTCAGATCATGATGATGATGAAGATAATGCCTTCAGGTCATGTCTTGGCGGCAATCCGGCATTTATCTGATGGAATGGGGAGCAGACCGGGTTCAGGTACCGATAATGCTTCAGACGTCTCTTCGCCGGTACTCGTTTCGAATCTCTACACGGTCATAGGCAATCCTGACTGATGACTATTGTTTTCGTCGTCGTCGTCTGTCGTGTTGGTCGCAGTCCATCCAGACCAATCACACGAACGTTATTCGATTAGGCCACGTACTTGTGGGTTTTTCCCGGGGGTAAAGCGATCGGGACATTAAGCTGATGAACCAGAATAGCTAGTGTCGAGGTTAATGAGCGGAACTATAGTTCTTAGTATCCCATTCGTCCTGATGGTGTTCACAGACAAAACTCTGCATCTACTTCGCCTTTATATTGATTGCTTCGGTTCATCCTGACGACATTTTGCTGTATATAACAGCCTAAGGTCAGAAGGTGTTTCCACTCTTCTTTAACCGAGGGCGGAAAAGCAGTGAGTCCCTGAAACATGTTCACAGAATGCTGTATTTTACTCACGCGGCACACAAAGTCCATTTTTATTGCTATAGCAATACAAGGGAAAAGGGTGACTGTACTCAAGACACGTTCCATATGCAATTCCTTTATTGAGATGTTTATGTTTATTTTATTTTTCTTACTGATACTTAAAAATTACCAGTGAGCTGCAGAACAGTTCTAATCGATACCTAACTTCAGTTATGTGATTATTAGACCCATTCGTTCATAACCGTTAAGTCACACACTACTTACATTTTGTGCTCTGTTTAATAGACGAGATTTATTTCCATCGGTATACGACACCGTACAGCTTGGTAAAAAGGTGCCCATTTCTTAAAGGAAACGATTGTCCACATCTCTTGTCCTGACAGTGGAGACGGTAGCCACTCCGAAACTCTGGCAGCCACGTATCAAACTGTGCGGTGTCACATAGCAGAAGACATTATTCTTAAACGTGTGAATGGAAACCAGCTGATCTATTTTTTAATTTCATAAGCAGAGGCAAATTTCAGTTACTCAGACATAAGAAGATGACATTTTGTCACATTTCTAATCGATGTAAAATATTTCGAAAACAACAATACTTCTAATCTTTTGGACTAGTCGACTGAATCCCAGCCTAACACTGAATAACAGGGAAGGAAAGCGACTCTCAAAAGAGCAACAAGTGCTACAAAATTTCGTTAAACCCTGTCACTAATTTAACGACGGATGCAAGCAGTACCTACACAGAACATGTCAGCCGTAAGAACTGCAACACGATGTATTTTCTTCTATCCCCAGCCTGCAGATATGTACGGAAATAAATACAACTGGTCAGTTTTGTATGTTCCATGTTCAGTACGCTAATCAAATATACATATAAAGAGACCAACACACTGGAGTGTATGAATGTAATTTTATTACACGGTAACCACCGACACGTTTCGGTTACTCATGTGGCCATCTTCAGGGTGTTGAGAAAAATATGGCCACACAAGTGGCCGAAACATGTCGGTTATTATGTAATAAAATTACATTCATACACATCAGTGCATTTCTCGTTGTTTTTTAATATATATATATATATATATATATATACATAAGCACAACTGATATCGCTGTGTACTGGGCGTGGCATTCGATATCTATGGTCAAAGTTGTGAAGGCAACATAACTTATTGTTAAGGAAAGTTGTTTTTCGGCAGCGTTCTGAGTACAGGAAAATTGATAGCGTCATCCTGTTAGCCCAGCTACTGATATGGGCTCTGCCTGAAAAAAAGAAGAAGGTGATTAACTGTAATTCACTTACAAACGTATAGATCCGCTGCAGGAAAGAAAACTGCTTGAATCCTGGGCTTTGTGTATCGTCCAATGTTCTCCCAAAATTGCACAGAATTATCTGTGTCTCAGATATATGATCTGTATCCGTCCTCACCTAACAAGAAGGAGAGGTACATAAGAAGTTGGGTCCGTTATAGAGAGTTACTTTCAATCACCGTTACAACCGAACTGGCGTTTCCCAACTTTTTTTTTACCTGCAAAATAAAACTTACCCAAGTTTCCCAAATGCTGCGTTGCTGTTACATTCTTGATGTAACACCAGATGATGGACAAATAACAGAAGCATAATCATAAAAAATGCAATACACCTTGGTCACCACTCTGCAGTCAGGGAAATACAATGTTGAACACAAAATGCAGTAAGATTTCGTGGATATGAAAACAGAATTACTAAATTAAACGTATACCCTTGCATAAGAAACAGATTGTTTTATTTGCCAGACAAGTGTTGCGTCAAGCTCGGATATTTGTTGTTTCCGCAATTCAGTTTATTTGACAACTCAATACGTGCAAATCTTGTAGACTTGAGTTTGTGTACCTCTTATTTCCTTTCTTTCTTTCTTTCTTTCTTTCTTTTTTTCTTTCTTTCTTTCTTTCTTCCTAGTCAGCACAATCGTCGTGATACAGACTGAAACAAAATTCTCGCACGAGCTCTCTACAGTGTGACTGCTTGTTCAAAAGAAAGTCTAAAATATTTTAGATGTTAGACGTTATACACGTTACACATGAAATGGCGCAAGGTATCAAATGATCCAAACATTAGCACACAGTAGTTACGAAAGGTGTTTGAAGGGGTCTCCGTCCATTTAAAAGCAGGCGGCAGGTGCCAGAAGGTATTCTCTCGAACGCTGCCTGAAATCGTACCACTAGACCTGCGGTAGTCCTGGCTGGGAGCGCGTTAACGTGTTCCTTCAGATGTCGCCACACAACATCCATCCGATTTGATACGGTAACCGAGGAGGCCTCCCGTCGGGGGCATGGATGTCTGTTTCTTGTGAGTGTTCTGTTGTCAGGTAAAGATCTCTGCGTCGGGCTGCTCACTCGTCCAGAGGAGTCCTACCAAGTGTGGTGTGTCCAGTGAGTGTGATCGCGAACCCCGTAAGGGGAGACCATGACGCTGAATCGGTTCGAAGCGCCACAGGGGGAAAAGAAACGTGGAGGTCACGTAGTCAGTCGTACCTTTTCAACTAACTTCCTCGGACATGTCCCCCACCCACCCAGCGTGCTGGAGATCCGTCGCGCTGAAACACAGTGTGCCTCACGGGTACAGACGCATCTTCAAACGGCCCGATTAAACAAGTTTAAAAAAAGTAAGATATTATAACAGGTCATGGTCCAAGTTGGAGCCTGCGACCCAGCCTCAAGGATGAAAGGTGATATTACGTGTATTTGTGAATATAGTAAGTTTAGGGACTGTCAGTATCTCGGCTGCCCTAACGGTTGCTGTAGAACAATAGTCCAGCCTCACTTAACCATTAAGGTGAATTGCCTTATAACCCTTTTCATTACCGCTTGGACAGCCCTTGCTTGTGTGAATGCCGTAATTAGTGTAGTACATGCAGCGAACGATGCTGTACCTGGAACGATTGAGTGTAGTTGATATGAAAAAGTCTACAGCGAAAAACAGCTACTGCATCAATCAGTGTTTTCCACATGTGCCTATTAGCACCCCGTGACCAGTACCAGTATAAAATGTGTGTATATGAACTTATCAGCTTTGATTCCATATGAACTAGCGCATATCTGCAATAATACATGGAGCAGTGTTCCGAATACAACAAATGTTTCTCCCCGAGTCGAAAGCGGCTGGATACCTCAAGAGACCTATTAACACTTCCCTGCATCATCCCTGAGAAAGGATCGTGCGAACCATTGGCTGCCATTTTATTAAACGAAGCCAGGAATTCACTAGACTATTGAGAGGACGGTTACAATAGATTTCAGTAGTAAGCGTGTCAGGTAGCACAAAGGGGCAAAAAAAATATTCGCTACGGCAGTAGACCGAACGATGAAGCAGAAGCGGACTTGAAACGTTCGTCGATAGCACGAGAATTATCCTGTGATGATGTAGAAACCGAACATGACATGAATCTTAAAGCACGCTTCGTCCGTCCACGGATTGCTGAGTAAAAAAAAAAAAAGAGTTCTTCCTCAGCGTAGTGATGTCGTACCCCTTCGCAGAATTGTATTTGCAAAGGACGATCGTTTGGAAAGAGATGTGCCCTCAGCGACTACCAGTATGGAGCAACTGATCAAAACGATTGTCCCACTTCTCGTGCGGTACTGCGTGTGCTTCTTCACACCTCTCGTTCCACAGTTTATCCCTTAAATGGTGACGTGCGGGTCCTAGGGACCTCAGAGATCTTACTTCATCTGACACAACCTTTGTTTACAGACAGCGATCGGTTATTCAGCATTTTCATATTATTCATTCCTCTCTCCAGTCAAGGGTTTCCTCTCTTCATTCCCTTACAGTGCCTCTCATATTGAGTGTCCTGGGGTTCCCCTGGACCAAGCGTCACTAGTAGCTTAACTGTACCCATTTTGATACGGCTTCAAATAAAAGGACACTTGTTCGCTGTACTGATGACCAGAGATTTCATGAGTTTCGGTAGGTTCTGTCACAGGACTATGACAGGGAATGTAATGATGAGAGTAGCACAGATGACTGTCGGATTGATTTCAGCGTGAGTGATCACGACTGAATCAGTGCAGAAGGAGACAATGATGGTCAGCCCGAAGAAACCTGAAATATACCTTCAGAATTTGAGAATGTTTCTGACGATTTCGTAAATTGTGTGTACCGTGCATTTCGCATATATTTACAACATGTAACCAACAAATGCCCAGTATATTTACAACATGTAACCAACAAATGCCCAGTATATTTACAACATGTAACCAATAAATGCCCAGTATATTTACATGTAACCAACAAATGCCCAGTGTATTTACATGTAACCAACAAATGCCCAGTATATTTACAACATGTAACCAACAAATGCCCAGTGTATTTACAACATGTAACCAACAAATGCCCAATTTATTTACAACATGTAACCAACAAATGCCCAATATATTTAATACTTATTTGTATCTAAAAAACACTAGTATATCTTTCGATGCATCAATGCACTGTCTTCAGGGAGTTATTCCGCTATACCAAAGTTACATTCCAGTTAAAATCCAGTCCGTTAGTACATAAACCTAACAGTGTTAGAAGAATACCGTTACCATGCAATTAACATACTGTCGTTGTAACATATAGTGTTTCGGTAAGATAGAATGGGATAATATAATAAATTTTCAATAAAATACATTTCTTTTAGTTACAGTTCAATATTAAATATATTGTGTAATCGTAGGTTTTTTTTGGGGGGGGGGGGCACCAGAACCTTATAGCAACATCCTTTTAACATTTGTCCCTGCTCAAAATAAAAATCCGCGCGGTCTAAGTAAGGCGTAGTTCT
>Ga0123355_10008390_pt1 | contig 15615 bp, 6 predicted proteins | sample TergutEmb28metaG_3_FD_89872 | JGI IMG/M metagenome (GOLD analysis project Ga0123355, IMG submission 89872) | Embiratermes neotenicus P1 segment gut microbial communities from Petit-Saut dam, French Guiana - Emb289 P1 | ecosystem: Host-associated > Arthropoda: Insects > Digestive system > Gut ... | reverse complement strand
TCCTCCACAGCCACGTCTCTTAATAGTAGTAATAACCAAAACCACAGATGATGAGATCTCACCATTGTTACATAACCGCATAAATCTTATAAACACTAATACTCTTTCGGATGAAAACCTGATAATGGCCGGAATAGGCCGAAACATGTAGTTGTTATCATCCTCTAATAAACATCCTTAGAAATATTTGTTGTGTTATTGACTAAATACTTGTACCTATTTATATATATTTTCAGTTTGTTGTGATACTAAGGTTTCATATGTAATATTACTTGTGAGTAAGAAGAAAACTTATTGCTGGAGGCTTTCACACGATATTAGAAAATTGCCATTAATGAGTGGCCTAGCCATACGTGTACAGGGGAAAAGAAAATTGCATGACTGGTTGTTGAGAATTTGTGCACTGAGCTATACGCAGCGTGACACGGCCCGTTAGGCAGCATGCTTACAACATTGTTGTGTCTGCTGCCTAGCGAGCATAACGAACCGCATGGTAGTCTCTTGATTCTCAGCTTGCTGTCGCCATAGCAACATCTCAGCACCCGAGCAATTGGGTGCCGTACCGTATAGATCCTCGCCAACGTGTAACTGCTGTTTAACTGCACTTCTTACGTCAACATATTAAGCCCAGTGACAGAACATTGTGCTTGGTACTATTTTGTATAGACATTTTAAGAAAATCTAAAAAATGTTGTACTTAGTATTTCTGTCATGGCTATCCGTCCGACGGCCAGCGTCTGACCTGACGCAGTTCAATTAAAATCCACACGCTATCTTTACATATTTTTCTTCATGTTTGTACCGTGCATCAATGACGATTAAAACACTTTATTATTCAACAGATTCACTAATAAATAATTCGTAGATACAATTAGGATTATTATATAACTATTTAAAGTATTTAAAATTGCTCCAACATGTTTCAGATCACAAGGAATCCATAATCAGGGAGTTCTATACGGTGCTTGGCTAAAATTACAGTAATGGTTCTATCTTGTCCGTTAATATGGATGTAGTCGGTGTTATGGCAGCATATTTGCTTGTGGCGAGTGCGTATACTGCACAGTCTAGAGTGGCACTCTAGATTGTGCAGTACACATACGCGCCACGGGCAAATATGATGCAATGACACCGACTACGTCCATATTAACGGACACGATAGAACCATTACTGTAATTTTAGCCAAGCACTGTATACAGCTCCCTGATGATGGATCCCTTGTGATCCTAAACATGTTGGAGCAATTTTAAATATATTATAATAATTCTAATTGTATCTACGAATTATATATTTGTGCACCTGTTGGACATTAAAGTGTTTTAATCTTTACAGATTGTTTGGATGAAACATGGTGCTTTTAGTTCAGCTGGGATCCATTACGCGTCGATTTATATAAGGCACATTTTTCGCCTAAATCTTCCGGTTGCGATTCCATTTCGGACGTCAATATCTAAAGGAATGTTCTAATAACTTAGACTAGAGTTTATGAACTTGTGTGTCCTTAACCTTTGCCACGCTTGTCCGAGACAATGAATAGAAGGATTTACTTTGTTAAATACACTTGTATTTTATTGTCATAAAATATTTACTTAAATAAATGGCTGGCAATGTAAAGGCTTTTGTACGTTTCCGGATGTTCCTTTTGTTCCCCTGTGAATGGCCTGGTTTGGCCGCAAAATATTCATACAAATTTCAATTGTGTTTTACCATATTTTACACAAATACTGTATACTCTGTTGGATTTATTGACATAAAGAGTGAGGTGGTACACAGTCAAAATACGCCATAAATTTAGTAAATGTCCACTTGTGCACACGATGTTCTGCATGTCTCAGTCCTTTTGCAAAGTGTGTTGAGTGGAATTGGATTCAGATTAACTACACAGGTGGATTATTTCAGTAATATATATAAATTTTGGGTACAATTAATTGAATGGTAACAAATTAAAATTTGTTAATTTTAAAAGTGATAACTGATAAAGGCATTATTTATACACACATGCACAAAACAAATTACGTATGGGGCTTATTTAAAGTTGGGAAACTTCCAAGTTTTTCTTTGCCTGATGACAGACGAAACATTTTCCGACACTTCGAGTTTACTGATATCCCAGGCACTAAAACAAATTATTATTGGCATTAATCGCTTGTGGGTTAATGCACGTCGTTAGCAGGCACCACTTTGTTACCACCTTCAACAGTAAGATCTGCCAAATGTTTGAGACATGCAGCAACAAAAGTGACTGACAGTGGAAACCAGAATACTTGAAAAATTTATCCAAATACTACCACAAATATGGTGTACCATGAAATTCTACGTGGTTCTCAGAGATGGTGAATAGTTGCCGCACATTTAGAGCTAGAGTACGAGCAATGCACGAATTAGTCTTTCATCATTATGTTGCACTTATCAGTGAAACAATTCAGTAAACTGCACGATTTACGCTGTTGAAAGAAAGGCTCCCAGAATCTTTTTCATGGAACTATTTTGTTACACAAAATTTTCAGGTGCTGGCTCCCGATAACACCAAATCCAAAACTAGCTGTGTGCTTACTTGTCATAGATACAAGAATAAATTGGGATCTTATTTATCAATAAGATAAAATATGTTCTTGTGAGAAAATAGTTTAATTTTTGGGGAGGAATTGAATTTCAAATTAATTTGTTTGCTTAGGTAACAGCTAGACGTCATACCAGGATCACTATCTAAGGACTGATTACACTACAGTAAAATTCGGGTCTGTATAGCGTGTCTTTGACAACACGGCTGAAGATGGGTAGAAGAACAAGGTTTAGAAATTTCCAAAAGTCTTATTAGTAGATAAAATATCCCAGATATATCCTTCCGAGGCTGCCCTAGGTCTGAAGGTGGGCCACCAGATTTAAACACGTAAGTAATGGCGCACATCATGATAACACTAGAGTGAAAAAAAAGTTTTACGTTTTAGGACATGATTAATTCTCTAGGAAATTCGACCATTCTGTTTATCTGCGCCTTAAGCCTTGTTGATGCGAGACAACACCGGATTCTTGTGAGTTGTTACTGAGTAGAAAGTATCCGGGAAATAAATATCGGCTGCGGAGATCGGGCAGTTAGAACGGTCGGGATGAATGGGCGACACACGGCCAGATAAGCTCAATTGGAGGAATGAACGCAAGAAAGAAAAATGGAACGCTATCAAATTTTGTTCCACGCAAGTTTTCTTTTTGGAAGGGGTTTGCGAGAAGGGGGAAACGTAAGAGGTGGAGGAAGAGGAAGAATAAGAATAAGAAGACAAGCCAGGGAAAGACGCATCTCTGGAGGTTTCTGTAACTCGAAGTTAACGCAGGAAAAGCAAGAAGAGAGACGTTCTGTCGTCTGGCGCCGTAACAAAAACACTTCGCATTAATTTAACTACGGGAAAGCCTCGGAAGTTCTGTGGCTTTTCTACACATTTGCACGCACGTGACACCCAGAAAACTGCCACGCATTCCATAAAAGCTGCCAGAACACGCGTGTATCGCAATACCATGCGTTTTGTATTAAAGAATATCTGCAAATGTATATATCTGTCACATGACCAATCAGTGGTATCACATATATTGGGGACCGCAGTAGCACAGTGGTTAAGGTGTTGTGTCACAAATCGGAAGGTTGCTGTTTCGATCCCAGCTGATATCAGTGGATTTTTCATTGACATAAAATCCTTCCGATCGCACTATGGCCATGGGGTCGACTTAGCATCTCCTGGGGGTAAAGGCGGCCGGCGCGTAAGGCTGACAACCTTACCACCATCCTGTGTCTTTGTCATTTAATCTGGAAACCTTAACTTCCTGGAAACCTCTGGGCCACTCCAGGCCTGTAATGGGACTGCTTTACCTTTACCTTTATCACATTGTATATTGCTCATGATATGAGGCACTGACTGGCTGTTGTGAATGCGGTAATGATACTTGTTCTTAAGCCAACATAAAATATGGGGGGGGGGCTTCTTTATTTTCTGAGTGACTGTTAGCTTGTCTACAAGGACTTTTATTCTTCGTGTTTGTAGTCTGTTACTTTTGGAGGCTAAGGAGGACAGATTACTATTGTCAAAGGAGATAATTTTTATTAGTAAAGTGATCCCGTTACAGGCCCGGTGTAGCCGAGAGGGTGGGTAGAGGTATAACTCTACTCTTATATGACCGCGGCACTAGAAGGGGGTGATTGGTCAGCAGAACGCCCCGGCCGCACTTTACCCCCGGGAAAGACCCGATACCCAGCCTCAGGCCGAATTTTTATTGGACATTGCCCAGTGTATTAATGAAACATGAATGACTTTTTGAAAGATCTATTTTTTCCTTCGTTCACAAAAACTCGATTTGGCTGAAGGCTGCTGCGAGTGTTTTTTGCAATAATATCCTTACACTCGTCTGAATAGGCTAAGCTAAACCTATTATGACAGTGAATGTTTGATTGGTGCAAATCAGGAGCTTATGTTTCGCTGTTTTACTTGCTTTTTGCACACTTCATTCATTTTTAGAAATAAATATTTTTACCCCGCGTCATTCATATTAATCAGATTCAACTTCATAAATATGTGTATCATGTTATTTTCCTTTTGACTCTAAAAAGTTAATTTTTACCTTGAAAATTTTTAATTTACATTTTAGACAACTGTATTTGTTATATATATTTCATTCTCATGCGTCAGCACGATGTATTACCCACTGCAAACAAAAAAAAATGGATTTTAAAATTATGTTGTTTTCCTTAGTGTCTAAGTGTTGTGTACTGCTATAATTCCTGTGGGATTTTGCGGACAGACAAGTATTACCACTGTAAGAAATATTTAGTCATGGCCGATATTAAAGTATTGACCTACCATATACAATTTGTTTACAAAGCGTTTACGTCATAAAGTGCAGACAACAAGCTATGTGAGGCTAATACATGAGAAATATAAGGCAACGGCAGCTTTCGAGCATGATTCTAACGTTTTTTCACTAAAAAATAATAATCTGGCGATAACAAATATGAAAAGGCAATATATTTTCTTAGACTGCTCCAGCACTGAGTTTGTGATTTGAACCCCAGTCGAGAAAGGAATACGGAGGCCTCTCTTTCACGTCCCTCTGTACCTACGTATTAGCCGACATAACTTTTAAGAATCCTGCCAAAATTTCGTAAGATTAATACAAGGTGGTTCAAATATGACTGAGACTGACTGCGGCTTGTTTACACACAAATCAGTCCCGGTCACATTTGAACCACCTTGTATTTACATAAATTAATTCTGAATTTCAACAGGCCATAAATGCTGAAGAATAAGGTAATAAATGTGTACGCCTTTTGCTGGGAAATGTTTTGTACCACAGTTAGGCACAATTCATAAAATGCGTGCGCAAGGATACCGTGTGTGTCTTAAATCGAATATTTGAGTTTGAAGATATTTAAAATTTCCGGTTTATAAGTTGTACAGTTCTGCATCAAAAGCCCTGGAGCGAATTGCATCTCTTCCTTTCAAACATCTGATATAATTCCAAATACATATGATGAAGTTCATTTCATATTCCTTCTGTATGGTTGAAGCATACTCAAAATATGGCCCCACCGTAAGTTTCTTTTACGATCAGATATGAAGACAAGATATAGAGAACCAAGAATAAAATAGGGCGAACAAACAGACTTGCTGTGAAGAAAGTATAAAGTGACTGGGATAAAGTTGTACAATAAGGGCATGTGTGTGTTTGATTTAAACCTCGTCTTATGCAGTACTGGTGTAGCATAAAATAACATGAAGATTTATGCAAATGTGAATTAACATTTGCTTAGTTCTTAATGAATTAATCGCATTACGAAATAAAGGAAGTTTTTTGTAACGCAGTGTGAGGTTTGGCGACCGTGATGATCTCTGCAGCAGCACTAATTTCTTTGTATATCAAGGAAACAAACGAAAGTAAAGATCGACTGACCTAGGGACAAGTAGCATCACTCCAATCAACATGATAGCCGTAAATATGCTATAAAATATTACTCGATTTCGTGCACAAGAGAGTTGTGTCAGAATTTTTTGAAACATCATATTAATGGCAGGCTTTTTCAACTGGCAAGACACAAAACGCATGTAAACTTTTGTTATAAGTAGGGTTGCTACCTCACAGGAAACAGTACAACTCAAAGACGAGTCAGCTAATAGTTTTTGGGGAAATAATCGATGTTTGTTCAAAGAAGTAGAGGAAACAAATTAACACACAGTGAGAATAAAATTCAGATTTAAGTAATGTAAAACAAGTGGCAAAATTAACGGCAAACTTAAAGAGCTACTTTGTGTCAGAATTGTTAGATTCTAGCGGGAATATTTCGTAACAGGAAATTAGTGGAATTCGGACTTGAAATTGCTTTTGCACAGTCTGTGTTTGTTTCAGTACTATTAACCCCTAATGCAATATGCAAGTGTTAAGAAGAACTGTGTCCATTAACGTATTCATTCTTAAGTACTCGTACTGAAATTGTGTCCGTTCAGGATCACTCAGTGATATGGATTGTAGGCAACATTGCGTCAATCCGGGACGGTGCAAACGGAACTAAATATCGAAGCACTGAATCAGAGCTTTTTAGTAGGAAAAAGGTATGAGTCGAAATAGCTCTCTCCATATGTTATTCGCTTGTGGCTGACTTGTCTACGTTGAAAATCAGTTCTGTGTGTGTGTGTGTGTGTGTGGCAAGTGTCTAAATCGCCATTTTGTTCAAACTGTGACTTCCGGTGTAAAATTACAAGTTCAGAATATATTGCGCCATGTTTGGTGACCAATATTTATTTCGATATTAGAGCCATTAAACGTGCACATAATGTTCCAGTATTGGTGGCTCTTTACATAAAGGTCGTATTGATCATTCGAGTGTATGAAGAGATTTTGCAATAAGAGTATAGGTTCACTCACATTCTGAAAACAAATATTGCTCTTAGCTACACTCATCCAACAAAATGGACAATATTTTTCCTTAGATATTTATATTATGACATTGAATATTCCTTATTATATTCTAATATCGATATCCAAGTAACAATATTGTGCATTTTTTGTTTGAGTGTCGCGATTGGTTACTGACACTGCACGGAAAGAACAATATAAAACATTTCTATACGGACATATTGGCCATAAATACGACAGGTCTACATTGAATGCCGGTTATATAATGATGAGGCTTGCATCTTATGGAAGATTATATTTTATGGTTGTAAGAACTCAAATCGGAAATTAATATAACACTGTGGTTTATCCCTGATGCGTATGAAACCCCAGGTAAATCGTTACTTCATTAACGGCTTCTTTCAAAACACGAAGCAATATTTGGCCTCTCAACCGAAAGGAATAGTACCCATGTCGAACCTTGAAAATCAATCAGTCCTTAAAATGTTAACAGAGTATTCGGTGATCCATGACGTGTACTCACTGTAAAGCCTGATGGTTCCATCCGTCTCGCCCCGAGGGTTCTTAGCCACGCACTTGTAGGTGCCGTAGTCCCGTTCCTGGATGTTGTTGATGGTCAACTTCATGTGCGTCTTATAGGGAGGGAAGTCCACGGTGTTTTCGGCTCGATACTTGCGACTTTCATGGATCATGTGGCCGTCTTCCCGCGTCCAGTAATTGAGCGACGTGGGATGCGCTTCGGTGAAGCACTCCAGAGTTACGCTGTACGCGAGAGGTGCTCCCACCAACTGGTGAGGGATCCACAGCATTGGAGGAACTAAACAGAGCAAAAAAGTAAAGATTGTAGGCAATTTTTATCGCATCAGAAAGTGCAGAACATGACTTATGGACATGTTTACACAACCCTATGAATAGGTGGATGAGTGGGTGGATAGAAATACTCGTACGGACAGGAGGAAAGCAGGAATGAAAGCGAAGAAACGAATTCACTTGCAATATTTCATGTGAAGAATTCACTGGAATCTGTATATTATTGTTTCTTTGGTGTGAATTCTATATAGTAGAAGCCTGTAGAATCAAAAAGATAAAACGTTTTGACTTTATCATTGTTACCGATCGATGAAACTCGTACCCGTCCCGCTGAACCTGCTGGATTTCTCACTCCGGGCTTCAGATCACTATGGATAGTTTTCTGTGTACTGTCACTAAATCACGAGGTCTACAGGATTAGGATCCGTGTTAGAGTCTAAGTTTCTCAGCAGTAATAATGTACAGATGTGTACAAACAATCAGAATAAAAGCCTATATGTGGAACATTTAGAAATTCATTCCCTTGTGAGACGTACCGGGCGTGTTCAGTAGGTAGGACCTAAAGTTCTCTAGCCTGCAATTATTGTGTTAATAACAAATATTATTTTTAGTAGGAAATAACACGTTTCGTAGGGTAATATGAAACAGATGGGCCAACAAAAATAAATAAATAAATAAATAAATAAATATGTAGGTTATTCGGAAAGTAAGTACCGTCTGCGCATATCTCTCGCGCATCCTGGAGACTGTCACTTTGCGCATGTACAGTGACTTCCTCTATCAATTGAGAAGTCACAGACGCCATTTCGTGAAATTCGTTTTATGTTTATGCTTCTTCCCTTGGGTTAAACATGTTTAAGACAATTGAAGGGGCCGCCGACTGTGAAATAGGTCTGTAATTCGTTTTTTGAAAGCTAGGAATGTGCTACCAAGTGAGATTCATCACCAGATCTGTCATGTGTATGGTGACAACGTGAAGAGTGTTGGCATGGTTAGGAAATGGGTTCGGGTGTTCAATGAAGGACGAGAGAACCTGAACGATGAGGCGCGAAGTGGGCGTCCATCTTTGGTAAATGATGATTTGGTGCATAAGGTCAACGAAAGAGTGTGTGACAACAGATGTTTCACAATTTCTGATCTGTCTGTGCATTATCCTCAGATTTCAAGGACTCTACTCTATGACATTGTCAGTAGTGGCTAACATCGCAGGCGGCCGCATTTTATGAGGAGGGTAAACAAAAACTTGTGCCCCGCTACGATAAGTGCCTCAATAATGGCGGCGAATATGTGGAAAAGTAGTTTGAAGAATGTAGAATCTGATAAAAATAAAATTTTGTACGAAACTTTACTCGATTATTTTAGAGCGAAACAGTACTTACTTTCTGAATAAGCCTCGTACATTCATTAATTCAGCCAATCATCCAGCTAGAAACTGTTCAGGGGATAAATTTGTGTCAGTTGCTAAAAGCATTGGAAGAAAATCCAGCGAGGAATTTCAGAGTGCGATCTTGTTTCTATGGAAGAAATGATTTCCGTCATCGAAATTGGCCGCCAATTGCAAGAGGTGTATGGTGACGACGCAGCTACAGGGCAGCATTTTGGATGCAGGAAATTTGAAAATTTTTGAAAAGACATGCATGATAATAAATTGATCGCTTGTTGAAATAGATAAATGAGGGAACAAACGCACTAGGATTTAGCAGAAACCGACAAGTCTTAAGTCGAGATGTAACCCCAAGCACTGGAGTTGGCTCTGTCGGAATGTCTGTAAATGCAACAGCCCTAATGATATCGCGACTTAACATTGAACTCGGTTCGAGATAGGAAAGATTAATCAGCGTGCTTGGGGAATATGTTTAATAGTCATGATCCGTTAGTGTAATAAGTGAGCAAAATTTAACGCTGCAAAGACGTTTTAGGAGCGTTAGCATAGTCGTGAAAAGCAACTATCAGCCTGTCATCTCTGTCCCCCTTTCCATCTATCCGTCTGCCCGCAGGTATCGGCAGCGCTCGCACTGGACGAATTTCCTTGAAACTTTTATACAATTTTCCATATTTGTTCAAAATCGCGAAAAATTTCAGGCATTTCACATGAAGACTTAAATACGTTTTATTGTCCTGGCAGTATAAAGCACCAGGAAAGAGTTCTGTTTGAGTGAAGTGTTATCAGGATATTAGGCTGGTGGAGGAGGTATTAAAATTACACAAACGCGCCAAAATGTCACGTGCTACGTACTTCGTTTATCGTAATATATAATTGATATGACCAAAGGAAATTTTGACGTTTTGCTGACCGTGCATCTCAGTATATTTATCTCTAATTAACCAACTTGATGCACAAAATTTTCGTTTTACAATAAGTTTGTTTCATGCCTCTACATGTTTTGAGCACATTTGCTCATCATCAGGAGGTCAAAATTACATTAGACAGCCTGTGGTATCATCACATCTATAGGTGGCCGTCTCGTGCGCAGGTTGTGTACAGTACAGAAACCAGTGCACGAGAGGGCCACCTATAGGTGTGATGATACCATAGGCTGTGTAATGCAATTTTGACCTCCTGATGATGATCACATGTGCTCGAAACATGTAGAGGCATGAAATATACTTATTGTGAAACAAAAAGTTTGTGCATCAAGTTGGTTAATTACTGAGATAAATAAACTAGTGAAATTTGTTTATTAAACATCTTTCTTATATACAGAGAAGAAAACACACATGCAGCTGTACCGTTTCTGATAGTTTTCTTTTTGTCCCTAACGATTCTTATTGGAAAAGAGTTTTATTTGTGCATTTTTAAATAACACGATGAAATCAAATAGGAAATTTAATCATCTGTATAGACGAGGACAACCGTGAACCGTTACAGTCTTCCCGTTTATTGATTGTGTGTTTGAACTTTAAATTAGGGTTTATATCTCGCTCGTTTTCAATGATATATAAGAATAAATTGAAATAGAAGGTATAGATCCAATAAATACAAAAGGATTAATCTGTTTCATATTCTGAAAGTATAAAAACTATAATCGAAGTAAACAATTTAATATTTGTATTTCGCTGTAATGGAAGAGCAGCATTACAAGTGTATGATAAATTTAATCAGAGTTCCGAAAAATCCGTTTTCTAAATAATAGTCAAAATACTATTGAAAGTGTTTCCATTAGTGAATCCGCTTAACGTTTGTGCGTAGAGCCATCGAATGCTGTTCGGTGTCGTGCACTAATGGACATGTAATATTTAGCTGCCGTTTACAACGCTTCTTATGGCAATCAATATGTCAGTTTGTAAAATTTAATATCCAGAGAACTGCTCAAGATAATGCACATGTCACGTAGTGCGCGCTTTGGCATTAGTCGTTACTGGCTTTCAATTTAAACATGTCTTTATATGTTCATATAAGTACTGGAATTTTTAGCAGTAACCTTTCATAATCCAATTAGTCGTTCTCGGCCTACTTCCCTATCTACAGCCTATCCATAAATTGACAGGGTACGAAAGGAAAAATGCGATCAGGTGGTCTTACTTTTAATCTCTTAGATCTCAGTGATGCCGCTTTTTAATACTCGTAATCTCTGTATTCTGTTCACAAAGTGTTAATGTAACTCCCAGCATAAACATTTATTTTCTTGAAAAGGTTCAATACATCTGTATTTGGAATAAACGTGTCATATGTATACTTTTACCTAGAATCTGAATTTTTACATAACGTTTTCATGTATTCCGTGCCTCAAAGCGCCAAGAGAACAGCCTGTTTCATCGTAACATCAGAAAAAAGTCTATGTTTCTCTGATCGATGCAGAAACACACGACTGTGTATGTAGGTGGAAATATGTACACAGGAGGGTAGAGGGTGCAAGATGGGAGGTTGAAGTGATACTTGACAAACCGACTGAAATCTCTCCGTGGTTCTTTGCATTCAAGTAGACCTCTAACACATTTATGTTGGGAAATAATTAAATAATTCCTATTATTGCTCTACAAGCTCAGAGACTGTGTACCCGAATCAAAATATGATTTACCATTCTTCCTTCTATTTTATATAAGTATACTACATGCAAACCTCTAGTTTATGTCACATGTCAGATGACCCTTTAGCCTCTTCCTATTTGAGCTCGTTTTATGATATATCTCAGAGTGTTACGAAATTATAGTTGTGTGGTTAAAGCTAAATATTCCGAAATTTTCTGAAAAAAACCTTATGAAATTACTCTGCTGTGTTCTACGTGTATCTCCCTTTCAACTTCTAAATCAGATGACCGCATAGCACGACACTTGTTTTGAAAGTTCCGTTGTGGATGCCACACCAATATTGTTACTTTAATTAAAAATAATAAAAGATGAACGAAAGCAGTTTGTATGAGGAAATGTCCCAAAAATTAATTAATTTAGGATCTGGAATGACGTATAGTGTATGAAGTGTGATGTATAAAGTAACTTGGAACCGTACGCAACATTGCTTATTGTAATTGTTTTCTAGACTATAAAATAACAATCATGGTTTGCGCTAAAATTTTATTTACGTTTGGTCTCCAGGTGGTAACTAAAGGAGGATTGGAACTAGGATGTCAGATGTGGTACGATGATAGACCATGTTCGTACCTAAATTTCTAGTATGAAACACTATCAGTAGCTCAGTAACTGCCAGGTGAAAATCTTTAAATTAATATCCGAAAAAGTTAGTGTGAAGAAAACGAGTGATTGAGTAATATGTTTCTTCAAAACTAAATAAAATTACAATAATAATAATTATAATAATATCCATAGGGAAACAAATCTATACAGTAAGAAGGTGGATTTTACCAGAAGTTATCTCTTCTCCATGTAATATTATAAAATATCTGCATAAATATGACCTTTCAAATTTGTTTAACCAAGTACTTGTATTCAATTTTCAGTCTTCCGTGTCTTCTACATGCTTTGCCTATCTCAGATTTCATGATTTATTGACCCTACAATTTTACACAAAGAGTACATATTAATATTTCCCTTTTTATTTCACCTTAACGATGCACTTTATAATGTGTGTCGCATGGGGTTAAAATTCATATTTCTTGGAATTTTTGTACGCCATACACTCACAAATTATGATCTTTTTAAAGTGAGACAAAAAATACCGCAATCATATAATAGCAGGTAAAATCACAGTATACATTTCAGACTTCAGGTGGTGCAATTGTATCCTTCAGATATCAAGTTTTAATTTGAAACTTTCTATCAATTCTTTGTGATGAAAAGATTTAGTCTACTAAGCTACACTCTTCTTTTCAAAATAACATTTTTGGTTATATTAATTAATAGTCTGAAGACAAGGTGTCTGAATTTCTGCGCCAGTCAGACGAACGATTTTTATGCACAGCATGCGTTACTGCCATCTAGCTATAAAGGGTGATATATCGACGAAAATTAGCAGACCTGACACATTATGGAAGCGCTTAGCGTTTACAAGCAATAACAGCAATCACTCATCCCTCAACCCCTTTCCATCCTCTCCTCCCTCTAATCGTATCGTCCCGCACCCTCTCCACTAGCGGAACTGTCGACATGGCTTCAGTGTTGAAACTCGCCCCCTCGATCATCATTTCATCCTTTTCCGCAGAGAATGAGGGAGGTGAATTTCTAGTCCAGATCCGTATCCCTTCAACACCTTTGCTCCGCTCCACTGCCGTATTCAAATCTCACAGTGAGCAACTGTAATTCATGTTCTTACAAGATTCAAGAACCAAATTTAATGATAAGAGCGAACCAAGAACCACCAGATTAATAACTGGCGGTTTGCCACTACAAAACAAACATTCCTCGGGGTTTCCTTAAGTTTTCTGTTCCATGCATTCTTGTAGATACCTCTGAAATATACCATCTAAATTCACATATATTTTAATATAACAATATATTTGCCACATTCCTCCTATATGTTTCGGTGTGTTATACGTTATCTTCAGGGAGGGCTACTCGTATTTCTCCTCAAAGTCATATGTTTTTTATATGTTGTCTATGCAAATCACCATACAAAACAATACTGTAACAACATGTGGTTTTGAGCAGAAATTCGAACAGCCCTCCCTGAAGATAATGTGTAACACCGAAATTGCAGGAGGAATGTGGTAATTATATAGTTATATTAACATATATGTGCATTTAGGTTGTATATTGGCAGAGATATCCCTCGGGGTGTTTACATAATATTCCGACTGCATATCATTTACATATGGAGCAACTGTGGTGCTGCAGACACGTCTCATATTAACTTTGCAGGTGCAGTGAAGGCGATCGCTTCCTCCTTGCTATACAACAAACCAACCTATAATTTACACTTGTTTGCATTGTTTTCCTAATATAATTGTGTCACCATGGCGTGGGTTTTCCTGCCGTTATTTTGAGAATGGTCGTTCTTATTACGTCCGGGCTTTGTTTCTTTTTTCTCACTAACGTATTCTGGATCACTCAGGTATACTCATCTGTGGAGCCGAGATAATTCATAATTGTCTACAAATGGCGAAGGATACACGCAGTCTCATCATGTTAGGTTTTAAATATTTTTGTTTCGCATTTTCATTCGTACATGCATAAATGTTAGTATCAGTCAAATTCAGCTTTACTAATGTGATAGACAAGTGTGACAACGGCCGTGCTATGATTAGGCGCGTGTTCGAGTTATTATATCAACAAGGTGAATGAAGGCTCTTATTCTTCATGAGACTCGATTTTAAAAGTAAGAAGCTCAGTTCCTTTATTTTATGACTGTTGATTTAATTCCTTTCTATCAACTTTCTGAGTTCTCTCTTGGCTTACATTTTTACCGCAACCTTCAGTGTGCTCAGAGTATTGTTCGTAAACAGGTGGGTTATATGAGTGTTGTGTAAAAGGCAAACATTACCACGACTTGGGCATAAATATGAAATGACCACTGTACCGCTGCTTTTAGTACTTAAATATCGACAAATGAAATAATGACCGTAGCAGTGATAAATGCTCATGTTGGAACATGAATTTCAAATTTGTTTTCCAGTATGGAAATCGTATTAAACACCTTTGAGGCCACCCATCCTTTCTAAAATGAAGTGTAGTCGGTGATAATGAAGTACACTGCAGTCTCTTTCATTTTGATCTAGCCAGCTGAGAGGGCATGGTTTTAACACCTCTTGCGATTAGGATGGGGGAAAAGAGAAAGGCTGTTTAGATGTGACAACACTTTGCCCTTCTGAAATGGGATTAGGCGTAACGCCGCAGCCTGCCTGACCCACTTCTGTTTTATTTGCTTCTACCACGCTGTGAAAATAAGGGCAGTCGCTGTGGTTCAGACATGCTGTGTTATTCATAACTCTTATCATTGCCTCGTAGATGTTGATTTCATTTAGGGTTTCTATTTTCGGATAAAATTTTATATAGCACTATAAATATTAATTTTGTGCCCACCAGATCAAAATCAACTTTTTATCAGGTGGGAGTTATATTTATTTCGTTGAATGGATTTGCAGAGCGCAGTACGTTATGACAAATGGTAAGGCAGGAGAAATCCGGAATTATAACATGCTGTCGGCCGGGGAAATTAGGGGATAAATAAAACGTAGCACTCATATTTATAATATATAAATTATTATTATTATTATTATCCTTGTTATCATCTTCATGCAGGGTATTTACAATTATATGCCTGAAAGAAACAATATTTCTAGTATATATATATATATTTTTTTTTTTTGCAGCTGTTCTGTATTTACAATTCATGCTACACATAATGTTATTTCGCCTGTGAAATACGTTATTATTATTATTATCATTATTATTATCATTATACGATATGGATGTCTCTTGTCACAGGCTTTTTCTTCCCGGTACTTCTCTTGAACCAGCGGTGATCCCCACCGCTCAGGCTTCAAGCTTCACACTGCAGTACTTTCCGTATTATGTGTG
>Ga0123355_10008388_pt1 | contig 15616 bp, 12 predicted proteins | sample TergutEmb28metaG_3_FD_89872 | JGI IMG/M metagenome (GOLD analysis project Ga0123355, IMG submission 89872) | Embiratermes neotenicus P1 segment gut microbial communities from Petit-Saut dam, French Guiana - Emb289 P1 | ecosystem: Host-associated > Arthropoda: Insects > Digestive system > Gut ... | reverse complement strand
AGAGAGAGAGAGAGAGATGTATCTTGCAGAGAAATGAGATAAAAACAAATATAGATTTGAGAATGGGAAGAAAAAGGTGATTAAGAGGAAGTACATTTTTGTGACATTAAAGAAAGAAGGGGAGCTTTAGGACATTGACAGAACAAGGGATACCATGCACAGAAATGGAATAAGGCAAATAAAGGGAAAAATAAGGGAAATGACATACAGCATATGTCAAATTAGAAATGAAGAATACACAGAACTGCAGACAAGAAAAGAAATGAGGAAAATTTAGAAGGCAGCATTAGAGAAATGTACAGAATGGCATAGCAAGGGGTAGCATGCACAGAAGTGAACAGAGTACTAAACAGAAAAACAAAGTAAATAACATGAACAAAAATCGAGTAGACCAGATGTGGAATCAGAAGTGAAAAGCACAGAGAACTGCAGTATGCAGAAATGAAATAGTGCAAGGAGAATATAGTAGGAAATGTAAAGGAGTAGAATTGGGAAGAAAATTAAGAGAAATGTAATGTACAGAAATACAGTGAAAAAACACTGGAGTATGGAGATGGGATACAAGAAATACCATTGAAGAATTTAGAATGTATATGAGAAATGTCTTGTACAGGCCTAAAGAAGTTGAGGAAATAAGAGAGAAGAATGAGAACAGTAACATGCAGCTAAATCAAGTAAATAGGATCTAAATGAGGGAATGAGACATAAAAGAAATGATATGCATAGAAGTGAAAAATAAAACATGGAACAGAGTATAGGGGAAAAGGGACATATTGGTATAGGAATGATATAAAGCAGCCTTTGAATAAGGGAGAAAATGTGAGAGGAGATCCATGTAATAAATTGTACAGTTCTTGAAAGTAGAGTGAGAAGAGTAAGAGCACGATATTAGTGGAGAGAAAACTGCCATGAGTAGAAATGTAATAAAACATACATAGAATTAAGAAGAAAAATAACAAAAATGAAATGAAAATAGGATCAAGAAGGAAAGCATTGGTGAAATGTTATACAAAAATTAAATACAACAGATTTAGAATTAAAGGAAAAGAATAAAGGAAGCATGATATGCATAAATGAAATGAAACATTGTTCAATGAAGGGGGAAAAATAATTATGTAATAGACATAGAATGAATTATCTGATAACAAAGAGAGAGAATGAGACAGGATAGAACTTAGTAAAAATGATCCAGAGGTTGGATGGAAAGTAAGAGATATCTTTCACAGAAATGAAACAGAAGAGCTATACAATTAAGAACAAGAAAGAGAAATTCTATGTGCAGAAATAACACAACACATACAGAATTAAGAAGGAAATTTTAGAGAAGTGCCAGTATGCAGAAAATAAGACATGTAGAATGCATGCACAGAATTGAAACAAAACAAATGAAGGCTGAAAAAGAAAGAGGAAAGTCTTGCACAGAAATGAAACAATACAGGTGTAAAATTAAGAAGAAACTGTTACAAAAATCTCATGCACGCAGAATAGATAAATGTTGTGGTGAAAAGGACGGACTGGGAGGGGGGGGTGGGATATATGTATATATAATGCACAGAATTGAATTAAATAAAGCACATGTATGATTGAAAACAGTAACAGTAATGCAATGCACTGAAGTGAAGAACTTAGAACAGATACAAAATTAAGAGCAGAAAATAAGAGAAATATCATGAACTGATATAACACCTGTAAAATTCAGGAGGAAATATAAAACAAATTAAATAAAAGAATGTGAGACATTCACAATGAAAAAAAGGTCATGCACACAAATGAAATACAGTAGATTTAAGATGAATAAGAAATGCTAACTGTAGAAATAAAATAACAAAAATTTTGAATGAAAAAGATGCATAAAGAGAAGTCCTTTGCACAGAAATGGAATGAGATGTTGTGCACAGATAATATATATTTGTGATAGCAGGGAGGGGGAGACAGAGTTGTAAGACACAGAAGGGAGATAAAATAAATATTGAATTGAAGAAATGAGAGCGAGAAGGAATTCCATGAACAGAAATGACATGGAACAATTGTGGAATTAGAAATGAAAAATAAGGAGAAGTATGCAGAAATAAATTATAAATGTGCAAGTTAAAAGTAAATATAAGAGAAATATCATACACATAAATTAAACAAGGGAAACATATGATTAACAAAGAAAAGTAGAAGTGGCATATTTGGAAATGAAGTAAGATAGATGTAGAATTAAAAAAATAATAATATTAAGTGGAATACACATAGAAATGTACAGAAATGAAAAAGGATAGATTTCCATTTGAGAAGGAAATAGAAGAAGAGAGCTGTAGAGATCAAAGATTAGATAAATGTAATTTGAGAAATTAAATGAAACAGATGTTGAAGTAAGGAGAAAGAGAAGAAAAAATTCTGTCTTCATAAGTAAAATAAAACGGATGTAAAAAGGAAGTATAAGAGAAATACAATAAAGGAGACTTAAAAGGAAGACAGAAATATAAGAGACATGGCATATATATAAATGAATGAAAATAAACATAGTAGATTTACAGATTAAAAACACAAGATATATATTATGTGTAGGAATGAAGTAAAAGAACTGTAGAATCATTCAGAGGGGCTTATCAGACATGAACCTAAAGTGGGCTGCAGGCTGCAATTCCCACTTCTGGTGCTTTCTGGACTATATGGCAAGTGCCATGCACAGAAATGAAATAGAAGAGATAATGAAATATGAAAGGAAAGGAAGAGTAATATGAAGCTCCTATGTTGTAGAATATCTAACAGTAAAGAAAGACAGGTAAAGGTAAAAGGGTAAAGTTGTCCCTACCATGCCATGAAGACATAGAGGGGGAGCAAAGGTATAGCTCCATTCATTTTTAGTTTCGGCCTTGGTAAAGGTGATTTGTGAACTTCACACCCCAGCCACTTTACCTTTGGGTAGAGAATGCTGATACCCATTGAATAGGAGGTTGGGTGGACCCCAGAAGCAGTGTGCATGGTTTTGGCGAAGAGGAAGTCTCTTGCCTCTTCCAGGATTCAAAACCTTAACCGTTCAGCCTGTAGTGAGTCACTACACCAACTATGCTATGCCAACTCTAAACAGAGATAGGGAGAATGGGAAATTAATGGAGAGATTAAGTACAAAAGTTAAACAAAATTGACAAGAGAATTAAAAAGGAAACAAGTAGCAAGAATGATATGAGATTCTGTGCGTAGAAGTTAAATACAACAGATTCAGTAGTAAGGAGGAAACAAGAGAAGTGTTATGATTATAAACATAATAAATATGATTGTGAATTAAAGAAGGTTGACAAAAGACATACCATGCATATGGAACAGATTATCTGATAGTAAAAGAACAGAGAGGGGGAGTAGGAAATTATGGAGAAAAAGCTGTCATGCAACATTCAAATTAAAACTAAGTACAAATAATGAGACAAAAATCCATACAGAAACAAAATAAAACACATGGAATGAAGGATGAAAAGTAAGAAAAATGTCATATGTGGACTTCAGTAATGCATATATAGGATTAAGAAGGAATATCCTTCACAACAATAAAGCAGTACAGAATTAAGAAGGAAGAAATAAAAGAAAAGACATATGCAGAATTAAGAGAAAACAGCTGCAGAATTAATGGGGGAAGTTGAAGAGAGATATAATGTATGAACAATAGGCTGTCTTTAAGAATAAAAAGTAAGGGAAATATTGTGTGCAGAAATGGAATAAGATGAGTATATGTTTAAGAAAGAAAAGTAATTGAAATAACATATATGGCAATAAAATCAAATAGATATAGAGTTCAGAGTGAAAAATAAGAAAAATTCTAGCTCAGAAGGAAATACAGTACAAGAGATGTAGAGTTAAGAATGAGAAGTAAGAAAAAGTGCTGTACAGAAATAATATAGACAGGTACAGAATTAGGAGGAAAACTAAGAGAACTGTCTTGTTTGGAAATGACATAAACTGTTGTGAAATTAAGAAGAAACATTTTTTAAAAAGACTGTGCACAAAAGTGGTATATACCAGGTGTAGAATTATGATGGAATTTCAAGAGGAGTATCTTGCACAGCAATGCAGTAAGAAGTATCACATGGAAAGAAACGAATTGAAATAGTTGCATAACTGAAAAGGAGAAATGTCATTTACAGAAATGGAATAGGTATATACTGATGAGGGAAATATACATGTCCCAAAATGGCACAAAACAAGTGAGAATTAATTATGAAATATTCCACGCAGAGGAATGACTAAAATATGTACATTGATAGAAGAAAAAAATAAGATATGTGTCATGCATATAAAGGACGCAAAGGAAGACACTAGTAGTATGTCGGTTTCAAAACGTTGTTATATGTTGTCCGACACCTAGACTCCACTGCTTCCTATCTTCCCATTGGCCTTCATTTAGGTTTCTTTCGTTCATGGCCTTCCTTATACCTTCCATCCAGTTTTTCTTCAGTCTTCCTCGTGCTCACTTTTGTTTCGGCATCCACTTCAATGCTATTTTGGATAATTTTCATTCTGCCATTCTTTGGACATGGCCGTACCATGTAAGTTGGTTCTGTTCAATTTCTTTTACAATTGGTTCTTCTAATCCAATTTGTTGCCTTATATTATATCCACCTTGACGAAGGCATCTTTTGCCGGGTAAGGAGGCTTGCGTGGTGCAATGATCCAGGGAGCTATGCTGGCGGTAGCATAGCTACTGGTAGGGTCACCCTTGCTGGACAGGTCAAAGGAGAACATCCAGACAAAGAGAGATACACTGGCCCTCCAGGTTGGGGGTTGCGTCGATGGGCCAGCACCCCATCACCCAGGAAAAAAAACACACATACTAAAAAACCTAGACAAAGGCTTGGAAAAACGGACGGTTTATGTAATAAATGACATAAGGTTCAGAAAAGGTTAATGAATTACAGTACGTGGAATGTTCAGTGCATTCAAGGAAAAATGGAAGAAAAACGTCAGAATTAGGAAAACTAAAAATGGATGTACTAGGACTAACAGAAACAAAACGAAAGGGCACAGGCTCGGAAATAGTAGAGGGCTATGTTCATCTCTATAGCGGAGAAGAGCAGAAGAGCAGAAAGAGGAGTTTCCATTTTAATAAAGAAAAAGTTTAAAAAAGGAATAACGAATTGGGAAGCAGTGAACGAGAACATAATAACAGTTAATATAAACCACCTGGGAATTAAAATTACACTACTCTGTGTGTATGCACCATCAAACAACAAGGTAGATTTAGAAAAAGATCAGTTCTATGAAAAACTGAATGAAACGTTGATAAACATTGGCACAACAAGAAAAATAATACTTTTGGGAGATTTTAATGGCCATGCGGGCACAAAAGTGAATAATCAAGTAGTAGGACCGTATGGGGAAACAAGAATAAATGACAATGGAGAATGCCTCATTGATTAATGCAAAAGTTACAATTTGAGAATTATGAATGGGCATTTCAAACAAAATGATACATAAATATACGTGGGAACAACATACACGAAAATTGAAATCAATTATAGAGTACATAAGATTTTGGAAATACAGACATACAAGATGAAGAGCTGGAAATAATAGAATGAAAACTGGGAAATGCAGAGACATACAAGCAAGGCAGGAAAATTCAGACAAATACAAACATATATAGACTGAGGTTTTTAAATTCCGACACATAGATCGAAGAATTGGAAATATATGCATAGAAGAATGAAGACTGGAAATACAGAGACATACAGGCAAGTATGGGAAATTCAGGCAAATACAGACACATATAGATTGAAGATTTTGAAACAGATTTTTAGACCTAAGACTGAGAAATATATACACACAGATAGAAGACCGGGCAATACATGCATAGTAGAATGAAGGTGGGGAAATACACAGACATACAGCCAAGACTAGTAAATACAGACAAATACATGTTGACTGAAGACTGGGAAATGCAGACTTGTAGACCTAAGATTGAGCAATACATGTACATAGATTGAAGAATGGGAAATGCAGTATATGCATTGTAGAATAAAAATGGGGAAGTACATGTACACATTTAGACTGAATGTAAGGGAAATACAGATATAACAGAATGAAGACTGTGAAATGTAGATACATACAGGCACATAGACTTAATACTGTGAACTATAAAATTATATAGATTAAAGATTGAGAAATTTTATGTGGACTGAAATTTTGGGAATAAAGATACATGTAGTCTGATAATGGGGATACATAAACATATGTAGACTGAAGATGGGAAATATAGATCCATGAAGAAAAGATTGAGGAAAGGAATGTAGAATGAAAACTGTAAAATGCAGACACACATGAATTGAAGACTGGGAAAGACAGGCTCATATCAGCTGCCATTATGGACATATGATTGCAAGACTGGGAAATGAGGTTTAACATTGAAAAATATACAGGCATGGGTTAAATGTGGTTTTGGAAGGTAAGAGAAACAGGAAAAGATTATGTACAGAGTATGTTATTAATATAGAGAGTGTGCAAAGATAAAACAGAAATTTCAGAATACAATACAGAAGAATAGAGATATTCATGAATTCTAAAAGCTGTGCATAAGTGAGAGATGTTCCACAAGCAATCATATCCCAATATTGAAACAAATTTTAGAAAGTTGTTGCACGATATGTAATGTAATGTGCACTTAATTGTGTTCCTGGCGGTGTGGAGAAAAATGGGTATGGGACACAAACACAAAGGTAGGCCTGTATACTATAAAATGAAGTTGAGATACATGGTAGTTTTCAAACTATATGCAACAGAGGATTGCAGGATGCCATGCAGGGAGACTTATTATGATGTGACCAGTGGATGCAGGAATAAAGAAGAATTTCAGATTGAGAAGGATCACATACAAAGTGGAAATTAAACTGCAAAGCAGATTGTAGGACATGAGGAAATAATTCAAAAGAAATACATGGAAGATGTAATATGAAGATGAGACACACATAAAAGTCTGCCTTGTGCATGATGGTAATGAAGCATAAGGTTTTGTTATACAAAAACAGTTAGATTTTCAAAGTTTAATGCCAGAGTACAAAAACCATTCACAGAGTAGTGCATAAATGTTTCTGAACAGACTTAGTGGAGGTAGAGAGTGACAAAGAAAGGAAGAAACAAGAAATGAAGAAAGAGGGAAAGAAGACAGGATTGTGTGTTCTGTGATTCAGAGAAGATACCTTATAAATGGATGAGCAAATAAGCAAATGAACCAAATAAATAAAAAGGTTATGTCTCTCAACGTATGTAATGAGGTAATGCATAGCAATGATGGTGTATAGACACATAATATTGACTTGGACTCTGAAGAAGTATATGAAAGTAAAGTGAAGAAGTAGGGAGATAAGGAACAGAATATGCAACAAAAATGCATTTTTGGAAAAAAAGTGTAGATACACAGAAAGGATATGAAACAAGTTTCACAAGATATAAAAACATGCAACAGGAATGAATTTCCAAGCGGAAGACTAGACAGTATATATTGAGAAGGCAGAATAGAACACTTTTTTTTTTTCACTCCAGACATTATTACGCCAGCTAAGGTGTTGTTGTGTTACAAATGTACTCGTTTGCCTCAAGGACCTGATGTTATTCCACAGTTGTTTAGTTAGGCTTAGCAGACTTCTTAAAAGGTTTCTGATATTACATAAAAAATTGTAAGATAATTGTATGAAGGTGGTGAAGAGAGATGTCAAATGGTAAAATAAATGTACAGTGGATTGTAGAAAGAGAGACTAGTTGTGTCTGTACCATATCACAGAATGTAATTGTTTAGAAATATGCTAGGAAAAAAGATGTTAAAATAATGTCTGAATACATTCAGACATTCAGAAAATATTTTTTGACATGTTGAAAGAAAAAAAGAGGCAAACAGGAGGCATAATTTCACAGAAATTTACAAATGTAGTAAGAGAAGTAGAAGGTATTTCTAAATGCTCACAGATATTCAGAATGCAAATTATTCTGACAAACTATATTTGTATGCTTTCTGCAGACTTGAATAATGTGGGGCTTAGATCAATATTAAAGTTTTTCTATTGCTTAATACTAATGTGTCAGAAGGCAAGTCTTCAAGAACAGTTTTGGCATTACTTCGGGTACCGTAGAATCATTTTTGTATCTGAAGAATTTATGAAGGCTGTAAGAGGAAAAATGGAACTGCATGTCTAAAATGTCATGAACAAAATTTGGTCAGTTTACTTCCACTCATAACTCTATTTTTATGATTGTAAGTTTAATTATAGTGTAGTGACTGCTATCTAGTATGCTGTGAACACACATACACTGTCAAGGACAATGGAATGCAAGGAATCACTCAGACACTTGCTGCAAGAATTGCTGTGAAGATGATTTTGTCAGTTCTTCCTGAAGTTTGAAGTTGTCCATATGTTAAGAGCTGAAGTCCATGACTGAATTCTCTCTGTTGGTTGTAACAATATGTGGTCACCAGATAGATGTGTGTAATGTATGGCAATATTTATTTGTGCTTTTAATCCCATATTTAGAATGTGTTCTCCTCTTCAGCACAACTGTGTACATCTGCTTTGAACTTGGTATTCATGTCAGTTACATCTCCCAGCTGGTACCATTTCAGAAATGAAGTGGTATGCACCTGTAATTATAAAACCTTTTTAACATTAATTTTATACTAAACTCGGTCTAAGATTTAACCTGGATTAAACTGAAGACTGCTTCATCAGAAATTTCTGTTAGTTTCAACAAAATGTGGAAGGAGATCTAAAATTACTTTAAATATCAGAATTTTTTTTAAATCAGAAATTGAAAGAAAATGTGTTGCATGAAACGCTTTCTGTTCAAATAAATCGTAAGTATGCTCGGTAGAACTGATCTCAGAAGGAAGGGATGGTGCCTCTACAGCCACATCTTCTCTTTCACCATTTACATCTGAAGTAAAGCTATATGTACAGTTTGTTGTACAGTGCAGGGGTATAACAATATAAAATGGTAATTGCATACTGAAATATTTCTCACCCAGTATATTAAGAAACCCTCGTTTTTCTGTGACACAACGAATTGCATTTGGATCCTGGGACATACCTCTCGCATAGCAGTGAACCATTTAAGAGTGACACTTTTTAAAATTGCATAAGCAACTTCATTTCCTAATTCACAGAGAACACAGTCCGTGCCCAATATAAGGACCAATTAGTAAATTTTTTTTAGGGAAAAATTCGGTATTTAAGCCAGGGGTCCAGAAATTTTCCAAAAACTTAGCAGCTATCTCAAAATCCTGGGCGCCACAAGGGTGAAATGAAGGAAGTTCGATACTCAAGACCCATAAGTACTAGGCGCCACAGTACAAAATTTAGTCGCCCGGACTAAATCACCATGTGTATACTATCCGATGCGTTGGTGTTGGAGTACAATTTTTGCCCTTTCCTTACCTTCTCGCAACTGTGGTAATATCGACTTCCTTCCACACCTGGCCCGTTCCTGGGTGTCTGCTGAGGGTGCAGTTGGTCTCCCGTTGCTAGTCCTCAGGCTGAGGTCATTATTCTTCCACTGTAAATAAAATTTTGTTTAGGTCCAAGCATTTTGTTTCCTGTCACTTAGCAGTACGTCCAGCAGCTGTCCGTATTCACATTTTTGATTGCTGAAGTGTCTAGCTGAGTAGCAGGTCTGAATGTATCCCTCACATTTTCATCAGTAGTACCATATGAATTCTGTTTTTCAAAATATTCGCGATTTTTCGTGACATAATCTTCGGTGTTATTCCATTACTCACGCTTCAGTCATTTCATCCGATGTCGAAGAATAATTTACGCCCACGTACTTAGTCTGAAAGAGAAATGCGATTTTGTTTCTCAACCAGCTGGAAGCTCTTCAAGTTTCCTAGGCGTCGTTTCCAAAGGTTGCAGCTTGGAAAGTCATTATTTAGAACACATATAAAGGACGATTTCCTTTTCAAATATAATGCCGTTTTACCACAATGCATATCCAGCAAAACAATGTTGTTATCTCTTTGCTCATTGATTTTATGGATTCGTATTGATAGGCTTTACCGAAATCAAACATTTTGAAGATCTCAAAATAACACGCTTCGTAGTAGTTATTGTGACGTCACGACTTGTGGAGCATACTCTGTTATATCGGTCGTAATTAAGAAATATTTTTTCCTCAGATATTTGCTCTACATTTAAAGGTTTAACAAGAAGCTCAACTCATTTTTACTTCTAATTAAGAAATAGCCATGCTGAAACCAGCACACGCTACCTAGACGTTTCTAATTAATGTTTATACAAAAACCGAACAACTCGTTTAATGGAAGGCGAAATTCATTTTATAGTGCAGCATATGTCGATATAAGATACTGAATATCGAATATAAATACAGCAACCATAATCTTTTAAAGTCCTAATTATTGGTTCATAAGGAATTGGGCTGCAATGTCTAATGCGGTATCTTGCAAGAATTAAATAAAAATTCGAAAGAATAATTGGCCCAACAACTTGTCAAAAGGAAGACACTACAATCTTAAGAACTGCACTAAGTGAAGGGAGAATTACTATGTTATTCATTATCCCACATCTACAGCACAAGTGGCTTCGAAGAAGCTCAATCTTCTTGCTTTTTCATTTGGCGATGCTGTCAGTGTCATAGTCGTTTTTGCTGGATAGAGGAGTCGTTTTATGGATGTAACATTACTACGTACAAGTTCTGTAAGCTTGAGGCTGCTAAACTGTGCCCCTACTCTATGTGCAATGTATCTAGACAAAGTTTTCTCTCTTTCAATATATGCTGTATTCTGAGTCCAGGATTACTGTATCTTGCGATAAGTTTACCAACTACGCATGGCCTAAAGGCAAGTCAAGTGACAGCGAACCCTACGGCGTCTAAACTAAAGCCTGCTTATTCATAATCTCGTACAAAACATACGAAGACAAACTTAAATAACAAGGATAACGCAGTGAATAACTCAATTTTCAGTACTAACTAATAATATGAAGTCCCTGTGATTAAGTAAGTACCGCTCCAATGAAGGTATGTAGGAGAGCTGCGGTATAGCTGCACACATTTTAACCTGTACTCTAGAGAGAAATGAAGGGCCAGCTTCAAGCTCACACCGCCGTACCTCCACGGAAAGAGCCGGCGGTACCCATTTAAGAGGAGGTTGTGGGGGATCCTCAGAATCGGTATGGATGGTATGAGCGTGATTGTATTTTACTGCGCAGTAAATAAATTTCTGATCATTGTTGGATTTGTACTGACTATTCCGGCCAATCGTTGACAGACTCGGCATTACTCTTAATAGGTGGATTCTTTCGAAGTCTTACTTGCAGGATGTCCACCTTTTCTGGGACACACAACTGTGGAGTAATTACTGCAATGCTGACACATGGTGTAATTCCGTTATTAAGTACAGTTTGTTGTTCAAAGGATGAAGGGCGCTGTCATTATTTTTTCATAAAAAGGGAGAGTTATCCCTGTTCACGACATGAAGGCATGTGGTAAAGTAGAAGTACAACCCCACTCAGGAAAGTCGTCACTGGATGGAGGGTTTAATGGTAACATTCATGCCAGGGTCACTTTACCCCCTCCCCCCGCGCGGGAATAGAACCTCCGGCGCCCTTTGAATATGAAGATGAGTGGGAACCAGATACGGTCTGAACACTTTGGAGAAGAGAAAGCTGCCTTTTTCCTGCCGAGGGTCGAACCGCCATTCCTTGATCGCCCAGCCTGCAGCCGAGTCCCCCTATGCTGACTGCGCTACTGCAGCTTGTGTTATCTACGAAGAGCAACACTAATTTCTGAAAGTATTAACTGTTAATTTTAGCTCTTCTTCAATTTCATTCTATGTGAGAACGTGTGGGACGGGGTACAGATTTTCAGTACCCGTATCTATGGCTATATAAACACACACTGGAGATTAGAAGGTAAGATGTATTTCCCCCACGAGAAGAATCGCACTGTTTTTCGTTTTTACCCCAAAATCTTAATTTCTCAAATAACCGTTTTCGATTTTATTTTGTGACTATTTTTTTAGTGTAAAAGTTTTGCTGTAAGAAAAATCTTCACACAGTTTCCTTTAAGAAGTTAGCGTACGTCGTAAAAAAAATTATTTGGCGCTCCTTGGAACTCTGGAAGAAAATTTCACTTTTGTGGTAGTCTACCTAATTATATGTAGGTTCAAAATGGAAATATTCGTCAGCGAATTAAATAGATTTGACATTCCCACAGAATTCGGAATGTAAGAAGTGGTCATACTCTTCTTCATGCAGTGCTAAGCTGAAGCTGTTATTAGTAGGCCATGAGATGAACTGGAAGTTAGATTGAAGATACGTAGACTACTGATGCGCCAGTACATTCAATGAGCCGTTCTTGAATCATGCATTTACAGTAGAGCAGTGTAGCTGGAGGCTAAAGCAACCCAACGGCAGTGCGAATTACTAAAACTACTGCTTAAACCTAGCTTAGCAGACTCCAACAGAGAGTCGAACACGGTGTAGAAAGACAAAGGAAGAGGTGCAACTAAAGACTTATATAAGAAAAGACATGCTACAAAAGTTAGCGTTGGAAATAAACATTGGGAAAAGATATTTTATTTTACAGAAATTTCAAGTTTCAACAGTAAGAGAACATAAAAGTCACGTCTATACAGGTATGGATTAAAAGATTTTCATTATTCGTACATCAGAAAAAAGGCGATAGACTGCAAGAAGACCCTTTATCCTGGATGATGTCCAAGCAGGGGTAGTAAATAATGTCCACTGGCGTCTGAAGCACTACAGAGAACTTCCAGGTACATACAAATTTAAACCCGTTACGCACGGTGACTATGCAGCAGCCATTCTTGGTGGGTCAATGTCGCAAACAGCCAGCAGATTTCAGAATAAAGAACACGTCTACAAAAGGCAGAATCAGTTATGGAAACATCGAACGTTCAGATAAAGACAGCTTCCACTCAAAATCCCGACGAAAGAAAATGTAGTGCAACGACAGATAATAAGGCCGAAGAAGTTAATGGAAATAAAGTTGTGGTCACTTGTTCTGGTTAGTTATGTTCCCTTATCAAAGTCAGTGTTTATGTACTTCTTGCATTAGTTTGGCACAATGCAAAATTTCAGACTAGATATTAAAGAAAACGTGGTGGCGATGAATGATGTTTTTGTTTCTAGACATAACGATCTTCTTATAAAAATTCGGTAAATAAACTGGACATTCTTTATCACAGATTGAGGAACAGTAGCTTAACGAAGGTAATTTTCTGATCGAATATGAAAATGTGATGTCATTTGCTTGAAATATCTTGAATTCCTTCAATTTAGACGTCTATAAGTTCCATACAAGCATGCAGCGGCAGTAAAGGCACTGTTAAAAGTTTCCAAAACATTTCGATGAAATTTAACTTTTTGGTCTTCTCTCTGCTATCTTGAAGAGGTGACTTGCAAAACTTCTGAAGTTATTATCCACCTTCACGTGTCCGGTATTCGAGATATTTCTTCTAAAGGAGTCATATGTGCAGCAACCAGGAGTCGAAAGATGGAAGAATTGTTTATTGTTTCTTAGCTATGCGGAGGCCGCTGAATGTCGATGCAGGCGCCTTTTCATCCTCTGGACCAAGGTCCCCGTCTTCAAGCCAGATCGCTGCCTGGTCTCCAACCTCCATATTCAACAGAACCACATTGGCGCTTCCTCCACCAACTGTCGATGCGACGTTTGTCCACTCGGCTTTGTTTGATTCTTTCTTCTTCAGGACAAATCTGTGGACAGAGAGAGAATGGTGTCGTTATTGGGTACATGATCAGACTTTTACGTTCAGAGCTACTTAATGGGACTTTTAGGCTCTCGTAGCGGTATTGCTGAAGACCCAAGTCTTCTGTAACGCGTACGCCGAGTTTCCGAGGTTTGGAAGGATAATCATTCTTTTATCTTTAGTTTAAACAGCCAAGTGACGATTTATAAAAAAAAAAAGATTGGTTCGAGTGTTTAGGCCTGAACGTCAATGTACGAAACGTCGGTGACTATGTATCAGCCGACACAGCATAACATCCAAGAAGACTTAAATTTTATTCTTCGTCGTCATTTGTCAGCGTATTCTGATTCGATCTTCCAGGCTTCTCTAGTTATAATTGCTAGCAAGGAACTGGCAATGTTTGCGTGTATTTAGGACGTTTGGCGGATGAAGACATACTAGAGGGTTGTCCAGAAATACAAAACTGTTGTGAGTGTAATCCTTATGTTTTGGGAATTCATCGACGTTTTGTTGTGTAGGGCGACGCTGCTGGAATGGTCGTAATCGCTGTAAATTGAAGTTTTAGGTTTTAGAAAAGTCTTATCCAAATTGATGCATCATTCTTTAATGTTTCTTAGAATACAGACTTCGTCATGTTTTATAAAGAGCTATTATTATTATTATTATTATTATTATTATTATCATCATTATCATCATCATCATCTCCTTTATGCAGGGTATTTATACTTATATTCATGAGACAAAATATGTTCCTAGGGAATACAGTGTTGCAGCTGTTTTGTTGTTACTATTCATGGTGCTTATATCGTTACGTAGTTTCAGTGTTGAATCTATTGTACTTTTACATTAGTACTTTCCGAAGTATGTGTGCAGTGCCCAATATGGCTGTTTTCTGGGGTTCCTTGACTTCATGTTTTTCTGATATGTTGCTCACGTATTTTCTGAATGACTTTGAAATAGTCCCAGTCGCCCCTGTTATTACTGGTATCACCTTTGTTTTTACATTCCACGTGCGCTGTATTATTATTATTATTATTATTATTATTATTATTATTATTACTTGTCATCTTTATACAGGACATTTACAAGTATATACCTGAAACAAACCGTGTTTCTAGGGTGTAAAATGTTGCAGCTATTATGTGGTTGCAATTTATAGTATCTGTAATGCTATTCCCCAAGATAAAAGTTTCGTACTTTTACTTATTCTCCAGTTTTGTTGTTTGAATTTTATTGTTTAGGCTGTTCTTTCTTTTCATCGCTGTCCCACGAGGATCTAGGGAATGTAAGATCCATTGTAGCATAGCTCCGCTGACCACAACAAGACTGTGAAACTGGGTTCGCTAGGTGCAGAGAGTTCCCCGTTCGTGGCTTCGAAACTTTCACTTCATATGCTTCTGAAGCCCTTCGGCAAGGTTGTTTATTACCATTATCATTATTTTTATGCCATTTCCCTGCATATATAAATACTACCGCGTGTTCAATTATAAAGGACAATCAGAAATAGTGGGAATTTTTGCATTTCAATAATACTTCAGTTCTCAGTTCAATTCCAGTCTCCTTTAACAATAACATTAAAAAACATATAATTAAAATGGGCGTGTACAACTGAAATCCACCTGAGTATGCTCACAGATTGGATACTGCAGCAGTCAGATAAAAATTTAGACGGGAGTCCCACTGATACACAATTCGGTGTACTCCATCTGCAAAACATTGCTGCTGCTCACACCACTGTACCGTAGCCTCCTGCATATCGCCGTCTGGCGCGAATGTACGACTTTTGAGGACTTCCTCTAAAGATCCAAATAGGTGAAAATATCGTGAAAGTAAGTCATGGCTGTATGCAGGATGTTTGAGCACCACCCCCACCCCCCCCCCCCCCCCCACTTCTTTTTCTTTCTTTTT
>Ga0123355_10008387_pt1 | contig 15616 bp, 6 predicted proteins | sample TergutEmb28metaG_3_FD_89872 | JGI IMG/M metagenome (GOLD analysis project Ga0123355, IMG submission 89872) | Embiratermes neotenicus P1 segment gut microbial communities from Petit-Saut dam, French Guiana - Emb289 P1 | ecosystem: Host-associated > Arthropoda: Insects > Digestive system > Gut ... | reverse complement strand
ATTAAAGCTGTGTTCAGCTACTGCCGATTTGTCAGGTTGGGCCAGTCTGATGTGTCGCCCATGTTCTTTTATCCTTAGCTGGACGGACCGTCCGCTCTGTCCAATGTATACCTTGCCGCATTCCCTGTGTATCTAACTTCGTGCTCCGCACTAAGCACGGAACACATCCCGGGTCTCATTGAAACGTCATGTCGGTCATCCTTTCGGCACCCAACGGACTGCTCTTACTTCAGGCGCACTGACTGGGCCAACTTCCAAACTAACTTGGAAGAACTAATTCCCTTCGATCCGGAATTGCACAATGAGATGGCAATCGACACGTGCGTTGAGACTTCTCCGTCGCCGTTTTGTAGGCTCTGGCAGCATAAACTCCCAAGCGTCGCCCGCGTGACGACCCACGACCACCGATACCGGCAGGCATTCAGTATGAGATACGCCTGAAAAGCCGGCTGCGGAGCCAGTGGCAGATCACCAGGGACCCCTCTCTGGAAGCCGATGGCATCCGCCTCCAGAGATCGTTGACCCGCCGGCTCAACGAGTGGAGAAGCGACCAGTGGAATGCTACAATCGAATCCATCGATCCTGAAGACCAATAGCTGTGGAGGATGACAAGGCGGGTGTTGAGAATTCCTACTCATCTCCACCTGGTAACCCCAGGGGGAATCACTCTCTCAGACTCTGAGAAAGCCGAAGCCCTTGCAGACAATCTGGAGACTCGGTTTCAGCCGGTGGCCTATCGTTCGGTCCCGGCAGTTATTGAGACGGTTGACGTGGCGCTGAGGTCTTACTTACTAAGCCCTGCCAGCGAACCCCGGTTAACCACCCGTGACGAGGTTCACGAAGCCATCAGGGATCTCAAGGTCAACAAGGCTCGGGGCCTGAACGGTATCCCGAACAGGGCATTGAAGCACCTTCCAAAGCGAGTGGTTTCCCTCCTCGCCCGTATTTTCAACGCCGTTCTCCACACCCATTACTTTCCCCAAATGTGGAAGCATGCTCGAGTGAAGGGAAGGATCCAGCACTGCCCTCTTCCTATCGGCCCATTAGTCTCTTGGACAGTTTTGGTACATTGTTTGAAAAGATCCCACTAGCTAGGATTTTACATGTAGTAAACGAGCGCAGAAGGATGCGAGAAGAGCAGTTTGGGTTCAGACCCAGATATAGCACGTCGTTGCAGCTGGCCCGCCTCGTTGAAATAATAACCAGGAATTTGGGCGCAAAGAGGCTCACCGGCGCAGTTTTCCTCCACGTTGCCAAAGCCTTCGAAACCGTCTGGATTGATGACCTCCTCTACAAGCTAACGCTCCTCAACTTCCCGTCTTACATAGTCCATAAAATCTCATCCCACCTCAGGGATCGGATGTGCGAGGTGTCCTTCCAGACGGCCACGTCATCTCGTCGAGGCATGCGGGCTGGAGTAGCTCAGTGGGGATTGATCATCCCTGTCCTCTTCAGTCTGTATGTCAATGACATGCCCCCATCCTCGCACCATGTCGAGTTGGCCCTTTACGCGGACGACACAGCCATCATAGCCACGTCCCACAAACTGACGCTGCTTGTCAGCTACCTGGAGTCATACCTCAACGATCCTCAACGGTGGTTGTGTGAATAGGGAATCACCATTAATGTGTCTAAGAGCACCGCAATAATCTTCGCGCGTGCCGGATGGCGCTTCATCCAGCCCCGACCAGTTACACTCTTCGGGGAACCAATCGAATGCATCGACACGACTCGTTATCTGGGGTGACCCTATATACACGACTTAATTGGTCGCCTCACATCGACACGGTAAGGAAAAGGACTGCTCAAAGGATGAGTATGCTGGGTCCGCTCCTGAATAGGAATAGTGATCTATCCGTCAGGATATAAACGGCTCATCCGGCCCCTGATGGACTATGCGTGCCCCGCGTGGAGGTCCGCTGCCCCCTCCCATGTCCGGAGGTTACGGGTGTTACAACCCAAGTGTCTTCGCCTCGCTACTGGTGACCCTTGGTACGTAAGTAACGGGCAGATACACGAGGACCTGGGTTTTCCACTCTTTGCAGACCACATCAAATCCCTGACCGAGAGCTTTGTCTCAAATTAGCCGATGTGGGGAATCCCCTAGTACGGCAACTCGGCAGATACTTAAACTGACCGAGGGTTGACCCCGTCGCTCGACTCGAGAGTCAATGGTGACAGGGGGCAGCAGGTCAGTCGAGGCCATCGCCTGCGATGGCCAAGTCGACTAAACGAATTGCGTTCGGCGCTGAACAGCCGAGCGCCATTCGGTTACCGTGACTGAGGTTTTCCGTGATTTTCCTCAGTTGTAAGGCAAATGCCATAGTATTTTATGCAAAGTCGGGGTATGGTCCGCACTCCCCTTCGCCAGGCACGGCGGCTTCACTTAAGCGCTTGACAAACGTCACATAACACCAGTATGCGACAAGGCTAGTCTGGACTCGGAATCCAGACAACCAACCAACCAAAGTTTTTTACTCCCATATTTAGTCCAGGGCAACATAGACCCTAGTCTTTGGCAAGATCAGTCAAGGCCCTCAGCCTGACTTCCAAATCGTTAGCGTAAGCATAATCCCCTGTTAGAATTTAGGTGTCTGTTACTGAGCCCAGCAATGCGGTCAAACGCAGGAATGGCTAACAAAGAGGGGGTTAACATTTTGGCTTGGCTCGGCTTGGCTCGGCTCGGCTCGACTCGGCTCGGCTCGGCTCGGCTTGGCTTGGCTTGGTATAACTGCTTAATAAGTATTTCTTGTACAACCTGAAGAAGGCCATTATCAAGCGTCGAAACATGTAGTTGTACCTTATGTAGAAAGTACTTTATATTATACCAATAAATATAGTTATGTTACACGAGTACACACAATCTACATTAATTATTTCATAGAACACAACGGGGATGACGAACCTTTTGAGTGAATTTGTAAGTTTCTTATGATTTTCACAATAACAAGCAAGTTCATCCCTTCCTCCCTCCCCCAACCCAACAACATTCACCGACTGGTCTTTCTAATGGAATTAGGCAACACTGTGTTCTGTGAGGCCAGACACGTGTCTTTATTTGTAATTTGGATTAATTCTAGTGTTCAAATGATTCATTGGTTTTTTTTTTCAGTTACATGTGACGGGCAATGTGTAAGCGAGTTCTCAGCAAAGGCATAATTTTCATAGTACCAGTGTAAAACTCGTACATATGTTCAAATCATGTTGCTCTCATACATACTTTAAAACCACATGTCATAGGTAATAGCTCAATGCTCGATATTTCGAACTATTCTAATTATCCATTTTAATAAAATTGTTTCCACTTTTCGCCACGCGTTACGAAGACATGGAATGAGACAACGTGTAGTTCAGTCGGCTTGTAATGCTTAGATCGCCCTCCGCTAAAACAAGCTCTGCCTTTCGGTGAGATGCATTGCTGTCGTAATTTGTGGAATGAGAATCTTCTTCGATCACTCTATGTATTTTATGCTTCCAAAAATGTGTGAGCTTTATTGAAAATTAATTTTCATATTTGTGATGCCAGAATGTTTTACGCCTTTTTGCGTTAATGGCCCTTTACACTTCTTCTTAATTGGAGCGCTCTTGTTTTTGGTTCGACGTCCTTCGGCTGGCTGCGTTCCCGTAGGTTAATCCCCTTATTTCTGATGGTAACACCTTTTTGATTTACGACTTTTTGATTTATGATTAATTTATGAGTAACGCATCTAGGGCGCCTGGGTGTGTCTGTTATTCTGATATTCATGGCAGTTCTATCGGTCCCATTTAGTTACGAAAATTACTGTATTACAAAAAGTGCACATTTCAAATGATCACAAATTGCTGTCTAATGTATTTGTTGATGTTGTTGTTGTTGGTGGTGGTGGTGATGATTATGATGGTGATGGTAATGTGGTGGGAAGATGATGAATGTGGTGGTAGCACACAGGAACGTTGTCTATAAGACTGAGAAGTTCGTAAACCTACAAAAATTATTCAGCCTACAGTTTTAGATATTACAGAGATACACATTTAATGTACAGTGTAACACTTTTGTGTGACCTTATTTTTGTTAACCTGGCAAAAAATATTTCATATTACCTCTTGGCCTAATGTAAAACATCGCTGAAAGAAACTTTCTTTGTTCTTATTTTTTTTTTGTTTTTTTAATATTACTTTTAACACTGGACATAGTTGTGAATTATTTGAAGAAATGCAGACTTCGAGATAAAAGAAAACATAATCTATGTGTTTATATCCAAATCTTTCTTCAGACTTCATTAAAAGCGAAGAGCAAGAACATTTGTAATCACTTTCGTTAAAAACGAACAGTTAACATAAGTCGCTGACGTATTAGGTTAAGCGAAACTTCTAAGGCAAAAATGGAGATGTGTATTCTTATCGCAGATTCAAATTTCGGTAATAATTTATTGTTGTTTGTTTCTTCTATACATTTTCCTTTGTTACTGCCTGGGAAACAAATGGCTTGTCACACGCTAGGATTGGGTTTTGGGTCGAGAGGAAAATAAAGGTCTTGTATTTGAACTAGAGATAAAGTAGTTGTCTCTTGGGAGGATACTCGAGAAAAGCGCACTACAAGCAGACATACCGACACACATATTCATGGAATCTTTTGTCCTCGACTCATACTGGATTTATATCTCCACCATTATTGGCAAAATCCCTAGTCTCTGCAGCATCCCGCGACAGTTTTTGTTGGAATCTGCATGAAATAGTATCTGAATGTCGCATTGTTAAAAATATCCCCGTCACCAAGAGTCCCAAGATTGCGTGTATGTTACAGTGATACACAGATCTGTACAGTATTGTCCTCAGCTTTTCCTCAAACTTCAATGCAGGATATAACTCCATCGTAATTGTTATGGAAATTTTATTTCCTGTTATGATAATTTTATCATACAGACATGTAGTTTGTTTTCTCTAAATTAGAGCTCAAGGGGCGTATCGTTTAAGTTAAACAAAAAATTGTAATATTATAATACAATTACGCGCTTTCTGTTTTTTAGGACTGCATGTCGGTATCTCTTTTTAGTTGGTAGAATGTTTGTAGTATGGTTAGTACACTATCTATCGGGAATGACGTCAGATGCAGACAAAGCATGGCGTCGCGTAACGATCGCTATGGCCAATCTAGACGCAACAGAAGACGAGAATGTGAATTATTGGAAGGGACCTGTGTGTTCGAACAAGACCTTCTTAAATGCAGAGTTTGAAAAGACGATATATAGCAACGTTATCAGTTATGGGAAGAGTCTTTACTGAACATGAAACATGACAACAATATCTCAACTCCCCGATAATATTTGACCTCAGACGTTGGTAGCACTGAGTACCTGTGTCCGGTGGAAGATCGTAGGGAGCATGTGAATGGAAAGTGATTTACAGTGCAAAAATTGTATGAATTGCTCGGGAAGTGAAGCAAGTATATGAGAAATGGGTAAATCAAAGCGTAACCGAGTGAAGAGAGCTGAAAATCCAACCGGTCTCCCTAGCATTCGAGATAATGAACGGACAGAAAGTGAATTAGGTGGTAGCGGTAGTGACCACATGTGCAAACAGGAATGCACTATTCAGGCTGTACTTGAAATGGTACGTTGTTGACATAGGACTATATGGTCGAACGTTTTAAATAATTGTGTTTTCGTACACGCATTTAAGTCCACTGGATATAAGGTGGACGAAGTAACAGGAGGCTGGAGAAAGTGGCACATACCGAGACATGTTTTTACTCAGAACTCAATTTTTATGTTTTGTATTTAAAAAAAAGTTGCGTGGTTAGTAATCCCTGCCATATATTATTGGGAAAAGAGAAATGCACACACGGATTTCATAGGAAAACCTTAAGGAAAGAGACCACTTGGAAGATGCAGGCGTAGACTGCATAATAATGTTAAGATCGTTCTTAAAGAAATGGAATGTTAGGATGTGGACTGCATCTATCTGGCCCAGAATAGGCACTACCGGGCCTGGGGCCCACCCATCCTCCTATACAATGAGTACCAGGTCTTTCCCGGGGGTAAAGCGGCTGGGGCTTGGCGTTGACAAACCACCCCAATCTAGAGCCGAGGTTAAAGAAGGAGTAGATTGTACCTCTACTCGCCGTCTGGGCCTTCATGGTCTGTTCTAGGGTGAACATTACCTTTAGTATACGAAATACTGGTAGGCTCGTGTGAGGATACTGATGGACCTGCAAGGAATTTTGTGACTATCTGAAGGACTGCTGGCATCTTAAGATGGGCTGTTTTCCACGGAGTTATGTCATTTTGCCTCATATTAGTGCCAAAAACAACAATTGTACATTTTAAACTTTCATGTGTTTATGTGTATATAAGAATCATGTATTTTGACTTTTATGTGCATGAATAGTATAAATTAGTCTGAAGTGGCTGTTTGTGATAAGGGAATGCTAGTGATTTAAAGTCATGTTTTAAAGTATTTAGTTCTTCATGTAGTTTTAATATTGTGTTAGTGATATAATATGAAGGGGTATGTTAGTAGGTAATATATATGTACAGTTAATTAAGCATTAAATTCTTGAGGTGTTTGTAACATGGAATGCATAATTATATTTAAAACAATAATCCTAACATTCTGCATGCAAGACACATTACAATTTATTTCTTGGTTTACAGTTGCAGTCTCCAAATGCAGAAAACAAGGTTATTGGCCTGCAAACATTAGCTACAGCGTTTGATGTACCAGAATCTGTGGAAGATGTTATGAAGCATAAAATAGTGAAAGTTGCTGCACCACTACTCTTTGACAAGAGTAGAGTAGTTAGGAATGCAGCAGCTGGAGCACTGAGGTAGGTAAGAACGTAGAATTTTATGTGTGTTGATATACTCATCAGTGCTGGGGGTGTATTAGTCAGTTTCATGCCAAAACTGAATACTTATTAATCTTCTAGAACATTAACATTTTACAAATCTTCATTCACTGAACCTTAAAATACTCATTCCTGTACAAAAGCAATATATGTAATTGACAATTTTAATGTAAGTATCATATGTACTTTTCCTGCCTGTCTTCAGTGCTTGTCAGAACTTACACAGTTCATATTAGTTTAGGGTTGCTAATACCACACACGCTCAATACTTGATGCAAAAAATACATGTGAAAATACCACCAAGCTCAGTTTATGGCTACCAGCATACATTCAAAGCACAAATTGTATTTCAGCAAAGTTGGTCTTTCGTATTATCACTAGGGTTAGGCTTTGAAGTTTCGTTCTACTGACAGGAACAATTTACAGTTGCTAGTAAACATTTTAAATTGTATTCCATCACAGTTGGCCTGTTATGACTGCACAGTCAGGCTTGCAGTTATTATTTTACTGGCAGAAACTCAAGTCACGTAACATACATAACTTCATATTTTACAAAATTACAGATGGGGTCAGACAGAGAGAGGAAGAGATAGGAAGTGGTTTTACTGTTCCCAACCTTCCTGGATACCATGCTTGCTTACCTTAGCAACTGTCATTCACACTAACTGTCATCCATATATGTTGACAGTCTAGGTTCCATATACTGCTAGAGTCATGGGTTATAATCTGAGGACAAGGCTTGCCATGTAATAACTGCTTTAACTTAGTTTCTGTCCACTTTAATGCATCTCTGCCAGTGGGCATAGAGGTCTTGGAATTTGTGCTGAAATGCATCTCTTTCTGTCAAATGTTGTGGCTGTGGTATCTTTTGCATTTTTGAAATGGCAGTTGTGTAGTATTTTCTTCAGCTGTGCAGACATAAAAATGTCACAAGGGGTGATGTCTGGAGAATGTGGTGGGCATGGTAGGACAACACTTCCATGATTTGTCAGTTCCTACCAAACAAGGATGCAGTGACATCCAGGAATTAGCATCCACATGTCTAGCTACTTCTGGTGGATTGCTTTTCACAGAGAACATTGTTCTTGGGCATACCATTCCTTAGTAATTGTAACTGCCACAGGAATGAATTTCTTGTGTATGATATTTCTGCTGTCAAAAAATGTCTGTAGACATTTAATATTCCATTGGTATGATGGTGATTTTCACCAAGTCAACTCAAGCTTGGTCTGGGGATTGTAGAGGAAGCACCATGTATCATCAGTAGTGATGATGTTATGCAGGAAAGTGGGGTTTTTATTCACAGATGAAAATGAGATGCTGACAAATCTCCTTTCTTTCTTGTCACTGTACTACTGTGAGGGGACGAAGAACTACATACAATACACTCCTTGAAATTGTCAAATTCATGCTCAATATATCATGCCTGTCTCTGTGTGATGTTTCCACTGTTGTGGCAATATCATGGACTGTGTGGGTGCAATGTGTCTGTACAGTATGTTGAACTTCACAAACTTTTTCTGTACGTGCTATTCTTGGATCACTGCTCTGCACGTCATCCTCCCGCAGCACCCGTTCTTTCTGGAGCCAATGATGGGACTGAAACACAGTGATATGGCCAAGGGTCTAGTTACCACTCACTGTATATAGTAAATGTAATGTTTCTCAAGGTGATTTTCCCAAGTTCTGACAGAGCCTGATGTTAGCTTGTGCCAGCTTCAGCATTGCTAATACCATGTGACAGGCATTGTATTGTGACTACATACTGGTGTTCACAACTACACTACTCAATAGAATTGCTGTAGGATGGCTACCAATACTACACATTCACGTTTAGTTGCATACAGCATGAACACCACACATCAACAATTCCTGGGTCTTGTGACTAGCAGTATTGTGATTATATTAGGGATGCACGTATCCCAAATGCCTGGATTCCATTGCAACTGAATTTGGTGTGGTGAAACTTAATATTGTGAGTGCAGTTGTCATGTCATTACAAAGATGTATACCAATTCACATGCACCCAGTAGAAAGCTTGAGATAACAGTGAAGTTAAAAGATGATTCCATAACTGTGGATTCTCAGTATGGAACATGCTTCATGTCACCTTTCTGGCATGTAGAGTTTGGAGCTGGGGCTTGAATTCTGGAAAATTTCTGAACCTTGAATTATACAAAGATTTTGTCAGAAAATTTGTTCCTGTTACACAAACAATTATGAAATACATTGTGTATTATTAGTGAAGTATTTTGGAAGGAGAATTTCCTTAAATTTAATAGCCCTGCAGTGAAATCTCTAGGGTGCACTTTGTATTGTATTAATTTTCTAACAAGCACCCAAAGTGGATCTCACTCCTCCCTTCTGACCTGTCAACATCATGTACCTTAATGCCATATTACAACAAAGAGTCTCAGCAGCAATGTGTTAATTCTCACAGGTGGTTAATATCCAAGGTTTGTTTGATACAGGGTTTTTTTTATGTGAACTTCTGGGGGCCCCTTTTTATGGGTCTGTGAAGAATTGACATCTTTAGGGCCTCGTCTACAGTCTGCTTGTAACATAACTTTCCAAAATTGAAAACATGTGTATAGTGGGATTTGCAACAGTTGTCTGTGTATTTGGGGGAGGAGCTTTATTTTAATATTAACTTTATTTGTTTATTGGGTATGTGTTTTATTTGGTCTTCATGTTATCGTAAATATACTTGGATATTTTTTAAATGACAAGTGACCCCACGCATCACTTTGCATTTTGATTGCCGCTCTTCTTGTTTACCATGAGAGGATTTCCACATATTTTAGTGTAATTCTTTGGCAGTGATGTTAGGGTTTTGCGCATTTATTTAAAGAAGGTGCTGGAAATATTCTGTGGTGCAAGCTGTTGCTGTTTCTTGCTGAAAAAGTGGCATGTATTATCTTGTAATCAGGTTGGTGTTCGAATATTGGTGTCATAATGTGTGTTACATATCATTTTGAATTTTTTATTTTAGTTGCACTTATAACACACCATGTGCAAATCATAACCGAAGGGCACTTCAAAACTTAACATAGGGTATTCTGCAAACCACTACCAGTTATTCTGAAGGTTGACATATCCACTGAGATGACACCAAAATTAAGTACTTAACAGAATGAGTGTGGGGCTTGTTGCTTGGGCATAGACCCCTTACAGTACATATTCACGAAATTCAGTTTTGCTGTGTGATCAGCATCGTAGATGTTGTACAGCACAGTTCTCTTACCTGGGTGCAAATGTGGCACTTTTATTGCATTTTGTTTTGATTAAAGAGACACCTATTTGCCATGCCTGTCACTCAGAAGTTTTTCTTTGAGTTGACTCCAATCTAGCCCCATTTTCTTCCAGCTCAGTTAGCACATATCTTCCATATGTTCTTTAACTGTCTAGAAAGGAACTGTTGCTCAACAACTTGTCACAATGACAGTCTCTTAAGACAGTTTAGGAAAAAATGCAGCAAATGAGCTTACTAAGTGAGAAAACAGCTTAAAAGGGTAAGCCTAACAACATTGTTATTTTATAATTCTGTGTTTAAATTGACATGCAGTTCTCTAGAATAATATTCTTTGTAAACAGTGTGTTCAGTGATTGTCACTGTCAAACCACATTTTAAATCTTGCCTACTTTAGTGGTTTTGACAAATTCTTGTACACATGACAGCATATATTTTTACAAGCGCAACTGGCATATTAACAACCTTTTTTGCTGGAACTGTTCCATAAATACTGCTACAGCATTAGTATATTTTGCTGCTTTCACTTTTTCCAATGTGGGTTCTGCATAGGCATGCCAGGTGTTCCAAGACGCACTAATAAAAGTTTGGGCATTCTGTGTGTTGTCATAGGTATTTTACTCAACTTATTTCTATAATGATATTAAACTAGGAATGAAGTGATATTTAAAAACATGTATATTACATTTTGAGAGGGAATACTTCAGAAATAAATAGGTGCATAACTTCAGAACATTAGAAAGCAGCTACTGTTTTTAGCCACTTACCTGTGTTTATCTGGATTAAACTGACAGTGAAGTTTGATTATTATTATTTTATTTACCTAGAAGCAAAAGAAAAGAGCATATGGCCTACATTTTCTTTTTAATTTGCCTGTGTTGCCAACTCAAACACAGGAGTGGGATTCCGTGAAATATTTTATTCTGGAAAAGGGTTCCACATACGAGAAAGTTTGAAAAGCACTCACTTCCAGACTGAGTAGTGTATGTCATATATCAGGTTGACACTGAAATGCCAATTTCTTTAGCAGTTTTTCTGGGAGGAACATTTTATGTAGCAACCATTATGTAGATGATGTACAGCTTTTCTTTAATTTCAGCAGTTTGCATTTTGTGCTGGTTTTTGATGTGGTTTTCATGCTGATCATGTGTACAGTAGTTAATGGATCTGTAAGATGAAAACTGCATGCACATACACGATTTGAAATGAACACGTGATGTATTTAAGTTTTGCACACAGGTACAATTACAATCAAAATGTGCTTCTTTAAATGTACGCTTATTTGCATTGTTGGTTATGTAACACATTGTTAAATCCACAGTGGAAAAGAATGGCAATACAGTCCCACCACTGTTTCCACAGGTTAACTTTGAGTTATGTATCTGTATCTGTTACCCATGGTGGAGACAAACTGAGGGCATTATTTTGGCACTGCATGCTGGGTGTAAAATAAATGAATGGCGGAATGGGGACATTGTATAATATTTTGATGCAAAATATGTATTAAAAGTTTGAAACTTTGTTACATCGTGAACCTCTCATGCTTTTCTTGAGGGAAATTCCTCTTAAGGGGAAACATATTAAAAGTGCAGTGTATATGTTTATTTTATGGGAAAATTTTTGGTAAAAAAATTATTCTAACAATTTTGGCAGTGAAAGTTTCACTGCATTTGTAAATTGTTGTCCTGTCTGGAACAGTGCGTCAGAAAACTTTCATCTGAAATGGCACTAACACTTGATGTAGCAATTGTATTTAACACACATATCACACAGAAAACTTCAGAGTTACTGCAGAAGAGTCACAAGGACCTCGCAGTGTCTCTGATAAGCAGTGTTGAATGAGCTGTAATGTGGCTTGGTGTATAGCTGAAGCTACTTGATGGAGGGTGACTGGTGATTGTTGCTATGTTATAATAAAATAAAGATTCTGGCACAAGTTATTTATATTAGTCATTTATTAAGATTATCTCTCTTTTCCCTGAAGTACTTGGAATTTGAAAGCAGTGCAACAAGAGTGTCATATTGAATATTCAGTGTTTCTGACAAAAAAGTCCAGAAATACTGGTGTTGTCCCTTTGATAATTTCCATTTGTATGCTTAAGAGAATGTGGATGCCAAATCTAGTACACATGTAAAAAATTGGCTTACATGACATCTTTTCTCAGAATTAGATATGTGGGGTTGTGTGTTTGGATTCGTTTCGTGGTACTAATTTGACCTGACTGTGTGCTTCAGTTGTAGGTCCCTGTAATTAATGGCATGATTTTTTTAGGCAAACAGTTCTTTATTATCTCCTGCTTTCATTCAGTATATTAGCCAACAGATGTGTTCAGTAAAGTACAGTAAAATAGAAGTCTTAAGATACAATTCATGATAAGTGTCCATTCCAACATCTTTTGGCACCAGAGTGCCAATCAACCTCAGGGAGTCCACCTGAACAAAGGAACACAAGTCCAACACACTAATCCAGGTACTGATTGCCCTCACTGTTGTCATTATAATATTAAAATTCCAGAACACGTAATATTGACAAGCATAGACCCACAGTGCTGTGACACCAAAGCTATGTGATAGTGATCCTCTTCAAGTACAAACTTGTAGCCATTTATTTAGTCTGCAGTATGACTACAAGTATTGGCCTCAATTTACGTGATCCAGAGGGATCTTGTCCAGATAGAGTGTGTGAAGTTTATCACATTGGGCGATGTGGAGTACACCACATCACCTGACAGAAAACACCCATGATAGTGTGAGGTTTTGCTTTTTCTTTTTAGGAATTTGAGTGCATGTGGAAGTTACGAGATTTGTAATTTACTTGTTGAGCAAGATGTGATGACACCACTTGCTGCTTTGCTTCAGGAGGTATGGAATATATTACAAAATCCTTTATTAGTTGTGTTTGTATATCCAAAGCATGGTGTAGAGTTTTTGTTAGAAGTGCATGTGTCAGGTAAGAGCTGAATTTGCTTTGTGCATGTCATGAAGGCATGTAGTTGGAGCAGAGGTGTAACTCCATTTATTAACCTTGGCAGTAGATTGATGTGAGTGGTCAGCTTCACACTTTGGCTGCTTTTACATCTGGGTAAAGAACTGACAGTACCCATTGGATGGGAGGCAGGGTGGGTCCCAGAACCACTCTGGATGTTTTGGAGAAGAGAAAAATTTATGGCTCTTGCCAGAAATTGAACCCCAGATTATCCTGCCCGCATCTTAGTGACTGTGCTGATGACATTATCCAGGCTCATATCTGTCTTAGGACTTGATACGGTTACAAGTCAAATAATTTTGTTGCTTTTGAAACTGGTGTCAAAAGGAGAAACCTGTGGTTTTATGTATCATATGCCCTTCTCTCCCACCATTAACTTTGAAGGGAGCAATGTGTTACTCATTGTGACATTTGAAATTCTGACAAAGGTGGTGATGAAGATTTAGGTGATTGAGATGTAACACTTTGTCAACTCTTAAACAGTTATTCTTATAATAAAAGCCAATGAGATGCACTGTTTCTAAGATTATTTTTGATAAAGAACTCTGCATGGTTCGGACGGATGGGGGGTCTATTTCACTTGTAATAGGGCCTCTATGCCAAAAATGAGTGTAGAATAGTCCTCCACATCTTTCAATCACATGGTCATATTGGTCAAAACTAATGTGAATATGTACTTCTTTGACACCACAGCCTGATTTGGGCCTTGACTACCACAGCTCCTCATCTTCATTGGATCATATCTGGTGCTGTGGTATTACAACCCTTGATGCCAAGTATCTGTGCTTCTTGTTCTGGGTTATCTGACAATCTAATTGAGGGCCTTCTTCTCTTTCTTGTACCTTGTGACTTTGCAGCAGTTAATCTCCTGCAGGCATTTATATCTTTGATCTTTATATGCGTCCCAGACACCATAATTTTCCGCTTTTTACCACTTTTATTATTTCTTGTTATATAGCTTAAATACAGTTCCTGGTTGTACACGATATACCATATACATTTGTCATTAGTTGGGCCGTATATTTTCTTGAGAAGATTTCTTTTGAGCGTATTCTTAACCTGTTCTCACCAATTTTTGTAAATGCCCAACTTTCACTGCTGAATGGTAGGATAGGTCACATTAAGGTTTTACACAGTTTAGTCTTTGTTTTTGTATTAAGAAGATGTGAATTTAATTATTTTTGTAAGCATTGACACATATTTGCTGTTATCAGTATGTGGTAGCTGGCCATTTGTAGGATACTGCTTGTAACTACCCTGTCAAGATATTGAAACTGTGTAACTTTTTTCAAATTTTTGTCTCTTCACAGTCAAATATTGTGTGTTTGTATGGTTTTGTATTACTTCCATATATTAGTCTTACTTCCTTTTTTTTTTTTAAGTCACATGGTGTTTGCTGCTTTCTCCAAGTTCACAAATGTCTCTTTAACCACTTTCTATTCTATTAGTGATATCAGTGCTATTTTATATTTTCACACTGCACCTCTCTCTCTGTCTGTCTGTCTCTAGCATGTCCAGTTACATTTTTTTTTTTAATTTCAAATCTTTTCATTGCTAGAAATAGGTTTTTTCTCTCCTCACAGTGTCACAGGCTGCTTTGAAATCAGTCCATAAGTGGAATGTTCTTACTTATTCTTCTCCAAAATTTGCAGTAAAATTTGTACCTGGCTTGTGGTTGACTTCTTAGTCCAGAGGCACACTGGTAGTTCCCAGTTTTGTTATCCACTTATTATAATGACTTTGTTAATGATGTATTTGAGAAGTTTTTATGAACTGTGTTAGGTAATGTTATAGCTCTGTATTTTGCTGCATTGTAATTGGTCTGCTTTCTTCTTCCAATTTTGAAGGGCATTTTATTCTGTTGTCTGTACTTGACCACTTACTCCATACTGTTTATCTGTTAGTACACGTACATCCACCATTGATAAAAATGATGGTGAGTATCACAAGTTTAGGGATGTCAAATTGTACGAGAGCCTATGTCAGAGTACCCCTTCTTGTTTTTAGCCTACTTTCTTTCCTTAAACCCCCCCATAAAGTAAGTTTATGATCCCACCATGCTGTTTGTGTATGTGTATGGGTTCCAGTTTTAGTATTTTAACCACATGACATTTTGCTACTGAAGGCCACTCCATTGTCATATTTTGTGATTTCCAATAAACAGTACTAACACTGAGGATGTACACAATTGTGAGACAGGCGTAACCATACACCACTTTGTGTAGGGTCCTGACATGGTGTATTGCAGTAATACATTGTGGAAAAATACGTAACTTGTGTTAAGGTAGTATTTTTGTGGTATATAAATAGGACAGTTGTGATCATGTGAAAATTTTCTGTGGCTTTCAGTCAGATTGTGATAATTGATGAACTGCTGGAAGTTGGCATGTGTGAAATTCGATAAGATGTATATCATTAAAATATCTACCTAAAAAAACTAAAACTAAACTAAACTCCGTGGCTTTAGTCCGCGAGCGAACCATACCGACAGAGCGGCCGCCGCCGGTAGGCGAAGTTAGTGCCAACTTTTGCGGATAGAGGGGTGTCACGTGGT
>Ga0123355_10008386_pt1 | contig 15616 bp, 7 predicted proteins | sample TergutEmb28metaG_3_FD_89872 | JGI IMG/M metagenome (GOLD analysis project Ga0123355, IMG submission 89872) | Embiratermes neotenicus P1 segment gut microbial communities from Petit-Saut dam, French Guiana - Emb289 P1 | ecosystem: Host-associated > Arthropoda: Insects > Digestive system > Gut ... | reverse complement strand
CTTCTTCTTTTTCTTCTTCTTCTTCCTCTTCTTCTTCTTCTTCCTCTTCTTCTTCCTCTTCTTCTTCCTCTTCTTCTTCTTCTTCCTCTTCTTCCTCTCCTTCTTCCTCCTCTTCTTCCTCTTCTTCCTCTTCTTCCTCTTCCTCTTCTTCTTTTTCTTCTTCTTCCTCTTCTTCTTCTTCCTCTTCTTCTTCTTCCTCTTTTTCTTCTTCCTCTTCTTCCTCTTCTTCTTCTTCCTCTTTTTCTTCTTCCTCTTCTTCCTCTTCTTCTTCTTCTTCCATTGGCACTACAGTCCGCTGTGTGCTTTGGCCTGTCGAAAAATATCCTTCCATTTCAAAATATCGGTCAGATAATTAAGGACAGCCGTATTATAGCTGTAGTTCTTATACAGAACAAATTGGCGGTCAAGGTCACTGGTTCTTCTACTGCCCTTCGCAACTTAGAGTAACTTGTACCTACACGGAGAAGGGCTCTTCTTGGGGAGCCAGTAACTCGTACCTACATGGAGAAGGGCCTTCTTGAGGAATCTGTCTTCTCTCACTTACTGGAGAAATCCCCTGTATTTTGTGTAACTAGAAATGGCATCACCGTGTCCACATGGGTCCGCCACTTCTCCCTGTCCTGAGCAAGAACAAACCATTCCACTCCCTCCCAACTCTGAAATCGTATGTTATAATGTTACGGTATGTAAAGTTAGCGAAGTCCGCGCGACAGGTGTTAAATCCCGTTGGATTTTCTTAAAAACTGTAATAATTGCGCGGTTTTAAAGATAGGAGAGACATTGCTGCAGGAAGTGTGGCATTTTGAGAAAGACGTGCATTTTTTTAAATGAAGACTTGGTCCTCTTACTTTATATCTGGCAGAATCGTGGACTTATGAGAGAGAGACACTAAAAGATTTATTTGGAAAGTTTTGTCTAGGAACAGAACCCCGCAGAAATTTGAGCGTGAAACATTGGACTCCAGTACTATTCACTGCTAGTAGATGGGATATGAAACTGGTTTTATTAAAGAATAAAATCTAGCCCTGAAAGAAAAAAACCCTATGCGAAATTCGAGACAGTGTTTATGAAAGTTATTTTGTAAGGTGTCACTTTTATTTTCCAGTTTCATCGTTAGAAAGGAATTTTACATGTCAAGGAAAATTGAAAAAAGTATAAAGTTTAGATCTTTATCGTTGCACCGTGCATTTAGTAGTTTACTTAATTAATACACCAACAAATGCACATCCATTCATTTAATGATCTAAAATTCACATTAAATCACTTAAAACGCTTCTACATGTTTCGATCACACGATCATCCTCAGGGAACATACATTATTCCTTGCTAAAGTTATAGTTTAAAAACACTCATTGATTTAAATGGTTACGTTGAGTTGGTGCTGTGGCAGCATGCTTTCATAAATACGTTTTAATAGAAAGATAAAATCTCTGTATTCTTTTCAATCCTTGCCTCAAATTTCCTTCCCGTTGGCTACGGACACACATGTTGTGAAAGTGACTTCGGCACAAGACAGGGGATATTGCTTAATTCGACACTATGAAGTTTTGACGATAGTGTGTAACATATTGACACAATCTTCCTCTCTTGGACCTTGTCCATCGCCTTAGAGGTACTTTAAAACACAAAAACACAACGTTTCGAAAGCCGATTTTGCTTCCTTCTTCAGGCAAGAAGCACCTACCCTACCTTGGACCCCTTAAATCGAGGCATTCCCGGATAGTGGGTACCGCTCAACTGGTTCCTGAGAACATAACTCTTCCGCGGGCCACAAAAGGAAAATACTGAAGAAAAATGACAAAAAAAACCACGAGACAAAATTATGGTGTTTTTCAGGCGCTACTCTTTGAGTCTCGTGGTTGTTTGTAATTTTTCTGTAACATTTTTCCTGTTGCAACCTGCGGACGAATTCTGTTCTCAGGGGCTTATCTACACTTGTGAGTGTTTCAACGGTAAACATTGACTGAGAGTAGCTTGATCTAAGGGATACAAGAGATTAGATGCTTCTTGCCTGAAGACGGAAGCAGAACCGGCTTACGAAACGTAATGTTTAGTGTCTTAAAATATCAGACAATGGACAAAGTCCAAGAGAATAAGATTATATCTATAAGGAATAGTGTGCTATCCAGACTTTGAAGACAAATTCAGAGAGAAGTGTAAAATGTGAGTTGTGGATAATGAAAAAATGAACCCGCCACAATGCAGTCAATTTACACCTTGTGTGCGCAGTTTGAAATCGAAGGTCTTCGCAAGAGTCAAGGTCGCCCACGCGTCACTGACGAAGCGGTGAAAAGTGTAAGGTAAGCCTTTATAGGCAGCCCATTACAGCTAGCTTGCAGCGGTAGATGTGGTTCGAATTTGTTTGAAATAACGATATGATATATTTGCCGGAAGAGTTTACCTTTGAAAACTTGCAACTTGCGGCGTTAGAAACAAATGCCACGTGGAAACGGTGCAAGTTCTAAAGTTACAGAAAAATTTTTAGTGAAAATTTACTGATGGTGCTGGATCAGAATAAGATGAAACCTACGGATTCTATGAAAATAAGGTAACTTTGGTATCCGTGACAAGGAATTCGTTGGTTTTCCGAATAATCCTTACTAAAACAATATTTCTGCGGTAATGTGTTCCTTTTTGGGTAATTCCCCGGCGTCTGAGTTCTAATTGCCGACGTTTCGGAACTCACTATCGGTTCCATCTTCATAGGCAGGTGAATGAAGTATGTCAGTGGAAGGATTGTGCCGGGACGGGCACACTACTTCCTATTGGCCCTGCCACTTCCCCGCTCCAACCCAACCAGGTATAAATACCCCGCACAATCCTTCCACTGACATATTTCATTCACCTGCCTATGAAGATGGAACCTATAGTGAGTTCCGAAACGTCGGCAGTTAGAACTCAGATGCCGGAGAAGTACCCAAAAAGGAACAAATTACATTTAGAACACGGCGAAAGCTTAAAAAACAAGAATATTTCTGCCACCTGAATCACTCAGTCGGTCAGTCGCATAGCACATCTCATCGAGACGGCCCGTCGCTTAATCCAGAGAATAACCGCCTTCTAACCACTACTGCATAGCTTGGTTTAAAACTAGAAGGTAAGGCAAGTCACAGCTTACTTGTTGCATGTCTACATTTTAATCGGGCGTTCCCGGAGACGTTTCTGAACCCAGTGGCGTGTCCTGACAGATTTTAGTAATCACGAATTTCCCAGTTTCTACAGACAAATTTCATGTGTACGTACTCATTTTGTAGCGCAGCGCTTCTCTTCACATTCTTTATGTTAATCATAAGTATGTATATGACATAATCTTTCAAAAGAAGAATCGTAGTTAAACGAAAGGAGACGTGGTCTCAATATGTAACAAATTAATTGACATTTCCAAACTCTCTAATAATAGAATGCCAGGTTTTAAAAGGAGTTTTTAGTGTGCTGGTAACTCTTGGTCAGTTACCAGCTATGCAGCTGCCTCTTGATTCCGTTTTAAAAAGGAGTTATTTAGTGTACAGGTAACTCTTGGCCAGGTTACCAGCGATGGAGCCGCCACTATGTGGGTTTTAAAAGGAGCTGGTTAGTGTACTGGTAACTCTTGGCCAAGTTACCAGTTACACGTCTGCCACTTGATTCCGTTCCCTTGTGTCGCTCCAGGTCAGTTACAAGACGGAAGCATGAAATAATGTAGGACTACATCTTTAAAAATTGTATTCCTCACTTTTAGACTGTATTCTACGTCCTGTAGCGTAGCATTTGAAAAATTATCGTTAATAAAATAAGGGAAAAAAGACTTAACTGTATCGGTAAGAATAAAGGAAAAACTTGTCTTAGCCGTGAGGATATACCAAACCGACTTCTTTCTCGCCTGACCATCACTCAAATGTAAAACATGAGAACAAGTTCAGTGCATCGATAATGACCCAGAGATTCTAACAAAGATGCCGCTCGGACTGACCAAAAGCGATCTCGCTAACCCATCGACATAATGTTTTTGACACCCAAGGCAGTAGCCCATATATAATGTGTGTGTGTTTTGTACTTCGCTGTTGAACATAGGAGACATGTCTTGACGCGTTCTTGTATGTAAATTCAAATGGATGTATAGTTTCATTTTGTTGTGTTTCTTTTTTGTTTGAGAATGCTTCATCAACTGCAAAAATGATATCGCTTCGAATGGAAGAAAGACGGGAAAGAAAGCGAAAGGCGTCGTAGATCGAGGGAGAACCTACTCATTTAATCATATCATTATCTTTACAGTTTCCTTAATCTGCGTAATATTTAGCTAAACTGTAAAATTTTGTGTTGTCTGTCATTCACATACCCTTAAAGTTTTCATTCATTTTTCATTGTTCCATTAAAATACTCTGCACTAGTAATTGACAAACTTAATGTACAAATTCTTGTTTTATAATAAGTTTATTATATTCCTCTACATGTTTCGAGCACTATGTGCTCATCATCAGGTGGTAAAATTGTATTATACAGCATCTGGTATCGTCACACTCTAGGAGGCCGTCCGGTGCGCACGTGCGCACCGGACGGCCTCCTACAGAGTGTGACGATACCAGATGCTGTATAATACAATTTGACCACCTGATGATGAGCACATAGTGCTCGAAACATGTAGAGGAATATAATAAACTTATTATAAAACAAGAATTTGTGCATTAAGTTGGTTAGTTACTCAGATTATACTGAGATGCACGGTCAGCAAAACATAAAAAAAATTTGACTCTGCACAGGTTTTGTTCGGCTGATATGTTAGTCCAGGTTATACGCCTATATCTGTCCGACCAAAATGTTTCCCGCTTCTAACAGGACTTATATTACAGTTAAATCAATCCTATATGAACCGAAGGCAAAAAACTAAATAGTATTGCTTTTGCTTAAGTGACTAATGTCTATTCGTTAATGTCACGCTAAAATATATCCGTTTGTTACAGGCAATGCTGTGTTTATTTGCAAACCATACGTAGTTGCGCGATATGTTTTTTTTAATTAAAAGAGCGGAAAGTACTGATTTAAAATTACATAAGTGTTCCTTAGACGGATTGGGAGAAGGATGGGTTACTGCACTTAGTGTGTCTTGAAGACAAGGAACGGGATTTGACGAATTTTCTCGTGCGGGGTTGAATGCTTAGCAATAGTGACATAAAATGTCATTTATATTCGCAGTTCCTGACTTGTTAGAAGTCAATACATGGAGCTAAGGTTTTGAAAAACTAACCTGTGCGCAACGTCTCAAGAAATACTCTTGACTCTCATGTCACACGGATGTTCATAACGGTTTTCACGAGAGCCCGTGTTGCTTTGGAATGCGTCACTGATATTTAGCCTTAGATTTTAAGAAAGGCCAAATACCTTTGTGACTTCTTTTAAAATTAGTTGTATGGGTTGGCAGCCCTCCTGGTGTATTGGTGTCTACTGCTACTGTTTTCTATTACTTCAAGCCACTGGACCATGACCTTACTGACCAAGGGTTCCATGCCGTTGACTTTTGAAACAGTGATCAAATGTAAGCTCAGAAGTGACTAAATTGTACACCACGTGCTCTATGCAAACAGGGGTACCCAACAAAAATTCATCAAAGGTGTAGCAGCAACCTGTTGTTTTTGTCTTCAGTTTAGAGATCTAAAGTAGCAAAATGACAAACAAACTTAAGGGCTTGTCATAACTCAGGTGGTTTGTCGCCGGTTTCATGACTGGAATGGCCCGTTTTCATCCCAGAACAATGAATGAGGGTTTTCGTTGTACGACGCGGCAGTGGTTCCGGTTTCTTTCAGAGTAGTTCCATCTTCTCGCATTAGTAACATTCCAACGACACTCAATATCAGTATTTATTAACTAAAATCTGCTTATGGTCTAGATAGTGTGTCCCAAACTGTTTTATGCAGGAACCGTTATATAATTTTTTCATATTACGGGGAAACTTGACCTATGATAGTGATTACAGGTCAGGAAGAGTAGAGTGCAGTTCATTTACCGCTAAAAGATTGTCATGGAATGTCCTTTTGTGAAGAATGTAAGAATATTCTCTGCGGATATCATTATGTTTTCTTTTGGCTGTGTCCAGTGTGTTTTAAGTGTTCATATCTACTAAATAGGCTACTTTCAAAAGACATCTTTTGACATCAAGAGGGACAAAGACACTGCCTTTCTTTGAAGACCAGCCATGGTCCCTCTCGCCGACCAGATATGCTTGTTAAAACTTCCTCTTTTCAAATCCATGTAATCTTCGTGTTTTGAAGTAGCGTCGCATGGTCTATTTGTTTATTCCATCGATGTTTCGGAGCATATTGAGATTTTTCGCAGTATTTCAAGGAGTTTTATTTATTCATTCCACAATTTCTCGCGGAACTCCTAACGACGAGGTTCTGTGGAAATCTTGTTGAGAAGCACTGATCTGCGTAGTGGGTGCGTCTACGGATAAGCCAAAGTTGAATTTGGCTAAATCACTTCTACTCAAACATGAAAGATATCTCGCTTATTCACAAAAGGACTGTGACTAGCAGCCTCAATAATAATTGAACGAAAGGAACGCTTAAGGGAAGAGAAAAAATAAGTACAATATGGCAGATAGTGATGTCTCGTAACTCAGGAAGTAGTCTGCGCACACCACAGTTCAGTGTTTCGCGCAAGAAGCAGTACTTTTCTTCCCCCCCCCCGCACCCACCCGTAAACTTCACGGATTAGGCAACACAACAACATGGGGTCAATCTCCCCTGATAAAAATGACGGGCTATTTTTTTTAACTGTTTTTACCAACGCCTGCAAACACCAGTAGTGTTATAATACAAAAGGACAACAGGGATCGCTTCTTGTGCTTCGCTTAAAAGTCTCTTAACTTAGAAGTTGGCGTAATCGGTTGTGGTACTGACTACTGGTTCTTGGTAAGACAGGAACACTGTTACTTTCTGCGCGTGAGTTTTGACTCAAGAACTCATTCCAACCATAGGCCACATAACTATCTGTATTCTTCTAACATCTTCATGTACGCTTTCTTTATTCGGAGTTTATAAGAGGCGCGCATTTCATCAACCCAAAACTTTGAAAGAGTTTTGACAGAATTTCTTTAGACTATTTTGCACAGTGCCTTCCTGCACAATTAATTTTAGTTTGCGTGATTCAGGCGCGCCAATTCTATGCATGAGACTTAAATCCATCGAAATCATTTCTTTCAGAAGCCATTCCTACGACACAGTCAGTTAGTAACACTTCTGCAAATTTTGATCCCACAAACATTGACGCATATTTGAAAAAAAAATCATCGATATTTTAAATACTTTTAGTGAAGTAACAGTCCCTCGCCAAGAGCGTGTATAATGTTTTTGAAAAAAGACCACTGTTAAAAAACCAAAACCTTATGGGAAATTGTGGGTTTGGAGAACTGCATTCCTCCTGACACCCATTTCCCATAAGGCCTTTGTTTTTTCTATCACGGTAAATCTCACAAACATAACAATACGTAAGAGTTGCCTCCTTCTTCATGAACTTCCAAAATATATAATAATGTCTTAAGGCAGTGGATCCCAAAGTGTGCTCCGCGGATCCCAAAGGATCCGCCACCAGTTCCCAAGGAATCCGTGGATACATTTATAAAATGACAACTATGAAATTTACTTAATTTTTAATTAAAAGAACAATTTTTGTTAATAATAATGGCGGAATTTCTTTAATTGGCGATGTGTTTATTTCGTATGACCTTTAGAATAACTACTACATTCAGAAACCCATTGTAGCCACGAAGCGAGCAACAATCAGTGTAATTAAAGGAGAATAATGTAATGCATTGTTGCGTATGCTACGGGTATGTATTCGTAGCTATCTAAAGTCTTATTTTAAGACCAATTTTTGATTTGGACGCCCACCATCCGGACTGTCTATTTGTCCAGAAGGCGCTTCTGCGACGATGACGAGATGAAAGTTGCGGTCCAACGCTTCCTCAACGACATGGCGGCGAGCTGGTATGACATGGGCATAAAAAAACTGCCTCTGCGCCTACAAGAATGCATCGACCGAAATGGCGATTATGTAGAAAAATAGAGGAATGTTGAAACTTTAAAATGATGTATCAATTATTGAAAATAAATGTTTCTTTCTATTTCTAAAAAACTAGGAGACCTTACTTTTGGGATCACCCTCGTATTTATGTGAATAAGAATGTGAGGGTCCGTGGTTATTTTGCGAAGCGAAAAGGGGTCCGCGAACAAAGAATTTTGTGAAACACTACCTTAGGCAAACGAATTACCGTTTATCAATATAATATAGGAGACTTCAACAAAATACGGGCCACAGTTGTTATCTAGAGGATACAAAACTTATTCCGATTCCCAATTTAGGTCATCTGCCATCACACCCCTTGTTAGAGAAGCTACTGATTCTTTCCTTGTGTACACAAATGGAAAACTCTGGATGTATGAAATCAAATTCGATCCTTCACTGAAACGGATACGAAAGGAAAATCGCGCATGATTGGAGTCCGCGGTTGGTGATGGTTTTCTGTAAAATAAAAATAAATTTTTACTTTGCACTATGCCGCTTATTATACCATCAGCTTTGCAGAAATAATATTGAGTCTGCACCGGCATCAAGACCAATGGTTTGCAGAATCACAATGGTATATTGCCAAAGAAAGGAGTGATATACTCTTGTTCTTCTAGGCTGCGACACCTGGTAGTCTGGCGTGTGTTTACAAGTGTTTCGAGGAAACAAATTACTTGTTTCTTCGAGGCAGAACAACGTTTATTGTGAGAGTTCACGGTACTGATCACCACAGCTTGTACCTTCACTACCGTGAAAATCTTGCAACTATAATCGTGAAAAAGTGCACATCTTTGTACTCTTGCAATACTGCGGAATTTTGTGAATTTTTCTTTTATTGGACGATAGTTTCTTCAACGTACTTGTTAGCCATTTAACCGGCACCTCCTTCACTGTTGTTCCCTGCATGTTTTTTAATCATAAATCAAACTTACATATGTGCTTCTTGAATATTATGCATTTAACGTTATTGTGGTGGTCAAATGAGCACCACTGTGATAGTGGGGATATATAACATAAAGAAGGGAAACAAAGACGACTGCAAAACTTTGGGTGGAAAGTCTTAGGGTAAAAGGGAACATGATATAATTTTTTTGCGTTTTGTTGACCGTGCATCCTAATATAATGATAGTCATTTTTTTACCAACGTGATACACAAATTCTTTATTTTAATACATTTATTACATTCCTCTACACGTTTCGAGCGCTATTGTGCTCATCTTCAGGGGGACAATTGTATTAACACAGTATCGTCACTCTGGAAACAAGTGAGTTGTCTAAATTTAGACCACTAACTTGTTTCCAGAGTGACGATACCAGATGCTGTGTTAATACAATTGTCCCCTGAAGATGAGCACAATAGCGCTCGAAACGTGTAGAGGAATGTAATAAATATATTAAAATAAAGAATTTGTGCATCAAGTTGGTGAAAAAAGAATATCATGACATAAATTGTATCAAATGTATATAAACGCAGGTTCATATATAATTTGCGAAAGTGTGGATCATAGGCGTGGGTACAGGATGTGCCGGCTGTACCCGGGAAGAATCTAATATCCCAACAATAGCAAAAACCTTTTTTTTTAGTTTTTCTTAATTTATTATTTTTTTAAATAGAGTTATTTGCTGATTTATAAAGTTTAGTTCAGCGTCAGTTTCTTTAGCTTTGTTCGGTGAATAAAAATGTCATTTATGATTGAGCTTAATAATTATAGCCTTTTTAACAAACGAAATATAATATCCTTGAATTCACACCCTGAATAAATGTGTTGCACATGGTTATGGTGAGGACTGAATTGAGCTTATCAATAAATCTTATTGTAGCACCGTGCAATTTCGTAGAATCACTTCAATTTATCAACCAACGAATGCACATATAATGTCAAATAAAACACTTTTAAAACACTTTAAAACATTCCGACATGTTTCGATCTTGTCAGATCATCATCAGGGAGCTTTGTTCCTTGCTAAAGCTATATTACGGTATTCACAATTCAATTCGTATTTGCAAACGAGGTGTTGTGGTAGCATATCATGTTGTGTTATGGAGCAGTGGCTAGGTGTGCGTAGTACGACGCTCACCTAGCCACTGCTCCACAACACATTCCCACACAACATGATATGCTGCCACAACACCTTGTTTGCAAATACGAATTTAATTGTGCATACTGTAATATAATTTTAGCAAGGAGCAAAGCTCCCTGATGATGATGTGACAAGATCGAAACATGTCGGAGTTTTTGAAGTGTTTTATGTGAAATTATATGTGCATTTGTTGGTTCATAAATTGAAGTGAACTTACCTATGTTTTGTCCAGATAGTAGATTTTTGAAGAAACTGCAATGAATGTGGGAATTTTATTGATCGTTTCAGTGTTCTGTTTCTCAGAGAACAACCAAACAATATAAGCTTATCACTTAAATGGTAAGGCATTTTTGCCGCACTGCAGGTGCGTTAAACCAAATTTTTCACATACGTGTTCGTATCGTGACATTTTTAGGCCACTTGTTTAAAGTATGGCAACAAATTTAAAACGTCGCAAGACAGGAGTCACAGAACACCATGTCTATCTTGGTGAGAAAATTTGGTAAGAGTAGGTTCAGTTTGATTATCAATAAATTTTTCGCCAAGAGTTGAGATTACTTCGGACGGCAGCTGAAGTTTTTCAACATATGTGTAGGAATAAGAGAAAAATGTTGGCAGGGGAAGATTATGGCCTGAACAGTTGTAAAATTAGTAAATGTGGGAAGAACCGGTTGTTATTCGCTGTTTCTTACTGCAGTGGGCAGATTGTAAACAGAAGATGATATGTGTCTTTGTACCGGGTGCTGATAGGTCCTTAGCCCGACCAGGAAGGAAACAAGCTCAGAAGCATGTCACGCGACGCGCACGATTTCAACATAATCGAGACGCGATCTGTCATCAAGTTTCTTTTCCTGCAAGGCAAGACGCTGAAGAAAATTCACGCCATTCTGACAGAAACATTAGCTTGTCTCCTTCCTGGTCGGGCTAAGGACTTATCAGCACCACTGTACATTCACTACATTTCTGGCTGCTACCTTGCAAACTGATTTTAAAATCCCGAAAGAAGTGCAATTTGAGGAACGATTCATCTGATAACTTCTGCTTTCGGAGGGAGCACTGAAATTCATTAACTCTGTACTTCTCATTGTGCGTGCGGCCACGGGACACGTTACGCTAAGTCCTGGCGCGGTTTTTGTCAGGCCGTTCAGAGGGATTTAGGAAAACTGTTTTTAAATCCTGGAAACATGAAGTCCGTCCAAGTAAATTTTAAAAACCCATTGCAGGGAGCAGAAAACATGCGGCATTTTCGTTACAGAGGCTAACCAGTTTATGCTGTTCAGGGAAGCATTTATCATTTATTATAAGATTTATACCAAACGCGCAACGAGGCCTAAATAGTGTGGAAGAAAATAGGGATTGTTAGTGTTAAGGCAGGTGGTATATATGTATGTATATATATATATATATATGGGAGCCATCCATCCATCCATCCATCATCTGTCTATGTGTCTATTACCTACCTACCTACCCACCTACCTGCCTGTCAATATATCTATCGGCCCACCCGTCAACTCCGCTGCAGTCGTTCCCCTTTCTCTCTGTTTTTGTCTTTATTTCTCTGTGTATATCGTGATTAGCTCTTATCGCGTCATTATCCGTGTTAGGAAATGTCTACCGTTTTGGTATCATTCACAGCAGTATGGAGCAAGCATGGGGGACTGTGTAAAGCCGCCAGTAAATGAGTTTGCTCTTATCTCGGTCTAGAATCAAAGCGGGCACTTCCAGAATACAAGTCGGAAGTGGCATGTAGCACGCGTGCGACAGATGAGAAAACTTAAATCTTTTGTCAAAAACTGCAGCCGAAATTGATATTTTTGTGTTTGATTTCCTTTAAGGGAATTATGTCGCTGGAGATGCTTGGTTTGGGAGCTTGGCTTGTTAAAATGACGCCCACAAAGCGTCTGTCTCCTCGTTAAGTTACCATGTTTTACAAATATGTTGTCTGTGTTTCGTGTATTTGTCATTAATTGGCCTTGGTGGTCGTTTATTATTGCAAAGCCAATAAATATCTGTCATGGCACAGTCCACATAGATACTGCTATCCCGATGGTAACGTTGCTGGGTCGACGTTACATTGTATAATGCTGCCAACAAAACTTCACTAAACTCACTGTACAATATTTAATAAAAATTCTTACTGCTGCTGGGAGATGAGGTAACCAGACTGGCCGCAACATCATGCCTTCCCGTTAGCATTTAATTACATGTAACATGTGAAAAGCCGCAAGCATTAAGAGATTGAGAAGCACTTCAATCTTTTGTCGAGCTACGTAGTGGTGGATGTATACTCTGATCGTCACTTGCACTTACCCCCTAGACAAGCTACAGTCTTAAACAAGGGTGCACAAACTCCGGTCGCCAAGTCGCCGTGACAAGTAAATTTTGTAAGATGGTCCCTAATTTTTGCGGCTTTTTATTATGAAACTTGCTTTATGTCACCCTTCCGGCTCCTAGAATTTTGATGTGGTGTCCAGAGTTTCAGAAATTGTTTGTCGCTCTGACCTTAAGAGATGTAGCGCTAGGGTGAAATTCTTCGCATTTCACGGGATACGATTTTTCATTACCGTGATCACCACACACACACACACACACACACATCCTCCTGTTCTTTTCCTGAGCCAGATCAATAGAGACCACACCCTTCCCTCCTGGTTCTTTAAGATCCATTATAATATGATCCATCGATCATTAGGTCTTTCAAATCGCCCCTGTCCTTAAATTTTCCTACCAAAACCTATGTATTTCTCGTCTCCCCCCACGTACCGCCCTGACCATCACCTTCTTTATGATTTGGTCACCGCGTAATATTTTGTGAGGAGTACTAATGAAGCCGGGGACCGCGGTAGCACAGTGGTTAAGGTGCTGTGCTACAAATCGTAAGGTCGCTGGTTCGATCCCCGCCGGTATCAGTGGATTTTTCATGGACATAAAATCCTTCCGATCGCACTATGACCCTGGTGTCAACACAGCCTCTAACAGAAATGAGTACCGGGAGTATTTGCTGGGGGTAAAGGCGGCCGGTGCGTAAGGCTGACAACCTACCACCATCCTGTGTCGTTGTTACGAAATCTGGGAACCCTAACTTCCTGGAACCCTCTGGGCCTGCCCAGGCCTGTAAAAGGGCTGCTTTACCTTTTACTAATGAAGCCACTAATAGGTTCCAGTGTTTTTGAAGAAATTACAAACTCTGTGGGGCTCAACTGACTGCACTTTAAACCTGTATTGATGGCATTGTGTTAATCCTAAATCTCAGTGTTAGTAACACGGCGTAATAAACCATTAGATCAAAAAGGAATCTTCATCACAGTGAACACCTCACATTGTGTGCAAGATATCTTTAAATGGTATATTTTGAAAGACGTTGATTGGGTGTTAGTTCGATTGAACAGCCGAAGGACAATGTCCAATGAGCACTGAAATAGACAATACAGTTCTGAATGGACAGGGGCTTTTCTTTGTCCACGAGAGAAAATAACGACTGCTTGTGGAAAATTCTGTAACGTGGATATATGTTATCCTATTTAATTACTGTATGAGCGTCTTGGTGGGGAAATCGGAAGGAAAGAGACCACTCGGGAGACATAGGCGTAGATGGGTGGATAATATTAGGACGGATCTCCAGGAGGTGGGATGTGGGTATATGGATTGGATAGGTTTGACCTAGGATAGAGACAGGTGGCGGACGCTTTTGAATGCAGTAATGGCGAAGAATGAGATGGGCTGGGCATGTGGCGCGTATGGGTGAGGAGAGGGGGTGTATAGGGTCTTGGTGGGGAAACCGGAGGGAAGGGGACCACTGCGGAGACGTAGGCGTAGATGGGTGGATAATATTAAGATGGATTTCTAGGAGGTGGGATGTGGGTATATGGACTGGATAGGGTTGGCCCAGGATAGGGACAGGTGACGGACGCTTGTCAGTGCGGTAATGAACCATCGGGTTCCGTGAAATGCGGGGAATTTCTTGACTAGGTACAAACCAGTTAGCTTCTCAAGAAGGACTCTGCACCATGGAGAAAGTAAGTAAGTATGGGCGTCTTTCTGTTGAGATAATGTGGTCGAAGCGCAGATCCCACCACTGACGTCCATTTAGTGTCGGAGATAAAAACTTTTGTTATTCACCTTCCATTTTCGTTACTGACCGAAAACGCAGGAACAATTTTGCGTTTTAAGATAGTCATCTGAGTTCTGAGGACTGTGAAATTATGTTTTGCAATTTGTACATTTTGCTTTGTTTTCTAACTTTACATGACCAGAACCTTGGTGTTTCATCACGTTTTGTGACACAGCTGAGAAATATTTCCACGCGTGTGGACATTGATACAACCTGTGGAACAAAAAGTAAGTAAGGGAAGTGTTGTCTGTGTGTGAAATATTCCACCCGCGTAGTGTCCTGTGGAATGAATGCCATTGTTTTGTGTGGGAATCGGTCACCAGCTTCAAACACGTGACGATGTGGCTTTAATAAGAATGAGGCAGTCATCTTGCATGATGGGACATCTGTATCCAGAATTCAATAAGAGATTCATATCACTATCCTTATCGGCGTTTTACGAAGTTTTATTGATGTAAACGACGTTGTGACAGTTGGCTCTACTCTCCTATTAACATGTACTAACGGAGTGTTCCGAAGGTTTCGGAGAGTTTCTATGACGATCCCGAATATGACTCTGCCCTTCGGGCCTATATTAATAAGTGTTTACCTTACTCTTTCACCTGAGAAAGGGAACTGATGTTGTAACCGACACGTCGGTTTTATCGTACTCTAAACTCGGGCGATCGGCAGAGAGCAAAGGGTGAATAATTCAAATTGTGATGCACCACTGTAGGACCGCTATAGAAAAGCTGCAATTTCAAATAAGCTTGCCAGTCTATCTTGAAATGTTGATTTTACTGTAGAGATTAACATACAGCTCTGTGGTCAACTGTTCTGTTTATCTTACTCCTAAGTCGTGGTATGGAACTTCACCCGTAAAATTTATTTAATTAATACACCAACAAATGCACATATATTCATTTAATGATAAAAAATTCACGTTAAAACACTTAAAACGCTCCTACATATTTCGATCATATGATCATCCTCAGGGAGCATACATTGTTCCTTGCTAAACTATAAGTTTAGCAAGGAACAATGTATGCTCTCTGAGGATGATCATATGATCGAAACATGTAGGAGCGTTTTAAGTATTTAAGGTGAATTTTTGATCATTAAATGAATATATGTGCATTTGTTGGTGTATTAATTAAATAAACTACAGAATGCACGGTGCAATGATAAAGATAGTTCACCCTTACAAGTTACTGATAGTAATTAATTCTCGATATTTTAGCAGCAATAGCCTTTCTGAAGGTAACATTTGGACTGAAGTGTCAGTAGTACAGTATAGTATAGTATAGTATAGTATAGTATAGTATAGTATAGTATAGTATAGTATAGTATAGTATAGTATAGTATAGTATAGTATAGTATAGTATAGTATAGTATAGTATAGTATAG
>Ga0123355_10008385_pt1 | contig 15619 bp, 13 predicted proteins | sample TergutEmb28metaG_3_FD_89872 | JGI IMG/M metagenome (GOLD analysis project Ga0123355, IMG submission 89872) | Embiratermes neotenicus P1 segment gut microbial communities from Petit-Saut dam, French Guiana - Emb289 P1 | ecosystem: Host-associated > Arthropoda: Insects > Digestive system > Gut ... | reverse complement strand
GGATATATTAATGTCCGAAACATGTTGAGCGCATAAGAAGTGAAATAAAATAGCAAGTGACATCAAGTTGGTCTTTTATTCTTCAACTATCACAATGATGCACGGTCCAATAAACATAAGATTTACTGTATACGTACATTGCTAATCTTTTCTTTTCCGGACACGAAGTGAACAGTTACTGCTACTGGAACAGAACGATGGTTACGAAGTTGACCATCGGTATTCAGGAAATGCAATGTTGAGACTCCGGTCAGGACAATGGGTACTAATGACTTTCTTGGTCTTCATTTCTTCCTGACAAACGCCAAGGAAGTGGCTCGCTTAGATCGTGACTGCTGCCTTCCTAACCCTTTCCAATTAAAGGATCACCCTACAGCCTCAGATAGGGACAGCGGCGTGGCATAAAACACAAAAGTATAATAATAATAATTATTATTATTATTATTATTTACTGCAATTGGGTTGTTACCCGGTGGCAGTGGGTATTTTACATGTAAATAAAACACGAAATTGGTTACTACTAAATTTAAGTCGGGAGGGCTACATGAGAAGCATGTAGTGGCTACTTGGAATCTTGGGAAACATCTCAGCATTTGCTTTTGGGCACAGGGAAACCAAGAAAAACCTGTGTCGAGATGGCCGGTCGCAGGACCTTCCGACTACTGACTTCTAGCCAGCAGTTCGGCATCTAAAGTAAAAAAAAGCAAGTAAATGAGATACACATAAGACGTCTTGAAATTCTGAACGAAATGAGTTTGAAAACTGGTGCCAGCGGTGTAATATTGCCACTAGAGTAGGTGATGAGATTTGTGAAATTTTACTGATCCAAATTCCATCACAGAATTCTACAGTGTAACGACACAGAATGGAGACAGGCCATTTCCATGCGATCAAATTCACTGCTGTGAAGTAGGGAGGTGGTGCTGGGTGTGCAAATGTCCTAGAGCTGATCATTACACAAAGAATGTGGCCATATAACGTTCCACTTTATTTCTTATTCGGTTTTTCAAAAATACTTCCCATATTACACGACTATACACAGCGTATTCCGCAAGAACTGACAGTGATTATTCTTCCGAATTTCACCACGGACTAGAGTCCTGAATACTCTCTCGGTTTTCTAAAGCTCTATCCAGTCCAATTAAAACGCAGTGCCACACACACACAGAATACAACTGCACCCGCCCCAACCTATCTTCCTTCATTCAGTTCTCGTGTACAAGACAAGCTCCGTTTTCACTTCCATTTCCTTCCCTTTGTATTCTTTTGCGAGCTACAAACCGTTGGAATTTCATCGATAAATCTTTCAAACCACACCGTCAAAAAAAAATCCGTTCCGTTGTGTTTAAACAACGGGAACGCATAGCGTTCGGTCAGAAGTTTGACCAACCTCAAGTCATCAGGCGTGCATGCACGAATCACCCGTAAACACGGACAGAAGCATTGTGGATTTCAGTAGTACTTACAGACTGTATGCCAGTCAACTGAGAAATCGTGGTTCGATTTTCGGCAGGGATAAGATATTCTCCAGACTGTCTAGCCCGGCACTGGGGCCCATCAAGCCTACTATGAAATGAACACCGGGGCGGCTTTTCCCCAACGTAAGGTGGACAGGGCCTGAAACCGAACAATGACCTCCATCTAGTGCAAAGGTTGAGGCTGAACATAGCTATAATTTCACTCCTCCGAACGCCTTCGTGGCGTGTACAAGCACAATTTTAACACTTGCTTTACTTTCTTTAAGCTACCATTTCGATATTACTCCCACGCGCTCCAGTCACCTCATTCACGTTTCCTATTTTCCGTACACATTATTACGAACAACACTTAAATGCAAGATATAAGCCGAAACGTACAGTAGACCTACAGCTTTTTAACATAATACGCTGTACTGAAACTCGGCTCCTTGTAGTACACCGACCCTTCAAAATAAACAATTCCCATCTGCGGCCAGTGTTTCCAAAAATACATTCCCATATAGCCACTGTATAATTTTATAATGAATCACTATTCCACTGAATATGCATGCTATCAACTATGGAAATCCGTTTTCTGCAATGACCGCTGCTTGATGCTCCCAAAGGTAACTACTAAGAATGACTGCTTCATAACGACAGACTGTGTTGGGCTACCACACTGCCACCTAGCGTTCGTATACGTCAATAAACGAGTAACAGTCGCTTAACACGGAGACGGAATAACGACACAATGTAAACTCTTAAAAAGTCTGAAATATTTCTTTAGTGCTCTGCACGCCTTACGCACTGCCTTCATTTGGTTTGTCTTCCCCTCTTTCTGCGTTTATTTTTTATATATTCTCTCGTTTATTTCTTTATCGTTGTTACCTTTATTTCTTCCGTCCTTACGTCCGATCCTTCTCCTACTGGTCCTTCCTTTCCTTCCCTCCTTCATTAACTTATTTATTTATTTATTCGTAAGTTTGTGTAGCTCCTGCTCATTTTCCTTGTACATTGACATATGCATTTATTTCTTACTGTATTAACAATTTTCCGTTGTAAATAAGCATCTTCTTTTTTTCACTTCTTAATCACTTATATCATTTCTACCAATATCATTATCTCTTCTTTCGTTCCGTGCTTATCTCTTCCTCTTTGTCTTCATTTATTTACGAGTATCTATTTCCCTTGCTTTATGCATATTTTGGATTGTCAGGTCTTGTGAAGAAAATGACACATTTTAATATTTTGTTAAGTGTTATCCCTAAATAAGTAGCCTCCACACAAAAACACGAGTTTGCTGTAAAATGTCAAAACCTCAAAGATAAAAGTAATTACTAATTTAACAATATTCATAACAAACCAAAGAAAAAAAGCTGTCTCTATGCACGCCATGAAGACGTAGTGGGGAAGTGGAGGTATAGCTCCGTTAAATCTTAACCTTTGATACTAGATGGAGGTGAGTGGTCAGCTTTGCGCCTCAGTCACTTTACTCCGGACGGAAAGAGACGACGTTATCCACTTAATAGAAGGCTGGGTGGACGTCAGAGCCAGTCTGACGTTTAGGAGTACGGAATACTCTTTTGTCTCTGAAGTCGAAATACAGTACACCGGGTGTTTAGCGCGTAGCCTAGCAAGTATATGTACTACGTCACGTGGGCTAAACAAACAAGTGAAGCAACATCAAATGCTGGAAACCGGCAGGTACATGGCGACGAAAAGCGAATCACTGGACAGACAAACAGCGGACGTTCTGCGGTACAGTGTACATAAATGTACAATGGCGTATGTGATTCGATGCGATGATTTGCCAACTTTTCTCTTCGATATCTCTAAATCGGAGCTCTTTTATCCTCCAGGAGTCTTTTGAAAGTTGATCCTCAAGTTCCTATATATGATTGCAGTAAATCTCTGTGATCTTGAGACCCTTAGGAACAGAGAAGGGAGAGAAGGCTTTTGTTTGAGAATGGATGAAATGTCTCCTTAGCGAAGGAGTCTAGACTTCGAGATTTCAACCGACAGAAGGCAGCAGTGGCTTATACTGCGCGTTGTTTCAGATCCTCTTGGATCGTCTGTAATGGGTAGTTCGTGGTGCGATAAAAGAAATTTACAACTGAGAATATGTATAAAAGGTGTATAAATACAAGGAAGACCAACCTGGGCAGCCGCGCCATCTGAGGGGAGACATGCCTCGTTACGATGAAACTTGAATCACAGGTTCACATCCCGATCTCAGCACGCGACAGCACAATCGGTCTTTCCAAGAATATTAATGCAGTCCTATAACGTTGTGTTTCGAAAGACTTTTGCAGTAGAGAAGGCCCTGAATTTAATCGGTCTTTGAGGCCAAGAATAAGGAAATGACGAACAAAGTTAAAATCCATGCAACAGTAGGCCAGTTCAGTGTCACTATCTTTCTGCCACACCCACAAATTCGTATCTAAAACAAACTTTTTTTTAGAAGCGTTCCCAAATTATTAGCTTCGTCATGTCTGTCTGTCCCACTGCCTGCCTGTCTGTCTCTCTGTCCGCAAAAAACAATTCAGTTCGCTCTGGAAGGATTTTCATTACATTTGACATTTCAGAATTCGAAAATCTTCTGAGAAAATTCAATATTGATTAAAACCCGACAAGAAAAACGGGTAAAAAAGGTAAAGGTAAAGTGATCCCGTTACAGACCCGGTGTGGCCCAGAGGGTGGGTAGAGGTATAGCTCTACTCTTCCATGACCGCGGCACTAGAAGAAGGGTGAGTGGTTAGCAGCACGCCCCGGCCGCACTTTACCCCCGGGAAAGACCCGGTACCCATTTTACAGGAGGCTGGGTGGGCCCCAGGGCCGGTCTGGACCCACAGAAAATCTCGTCCCCAACCGGGATTGGATCCCGGACCGTCCAGCCCGTAGCTCAGTCGCTATACCGACTGAGCTACCCGCCCAAGAATAACGGGTACTCTGCACAAATTCCTAAGCACATTTATAACAATACCTCGCTCAGTTCTGCTCAGAATAAGAAATGTTGCAGACAACGTTGTAGAGAAAATCAAAACATATTTTTGTCAAAGAACTTTTTTTCCCGAAAATCGTGCCTTTTATGAGTTAGTGTTGAAAAATGTCGTGGTGTCAGCCAGAACACAGATGACAATATAATAAAACAAATGCACTTTGCATGCTGGATAACTAAACCTACAAAACACATTCAGAATATGTAATATTATTGCTTTTCCAAGGCAACAATGTTTACGCGAATGTGTCTCAATGTTACGTCATACGTACATTGCCTGTCTTGGTTAAACGTCTAGTCGTTTCTAATGAGGGGTGGCAGACTGATGATCACGTTACGTACAGACGTGATTTCAACCACAACGGTAAAACAGAGTTAGATGATAGGAAAATTCAATCATGAGTAAATAATGGGCGAGTCAATGGAAAGAGGATGAGGCGGTGGGCACTGAAGGTGCAGGCAGTAGGCTGCTCGAGAAGTTAGGTAAATTAAAACTGGATTACATGGCACCACATCCCATAAGATAATTTTCTTAAAACGTCCTTTATTAATTGTTACTTACTTTAATGTAAAAACGTTACTACTTCTGCTTCCTTGTGTATGTGTCTAGGCATAGGTTATTTATATTTTCCGAGTTAAAACTATTTGGGTGTGTATAGATGTCTTGAGTTTTTTTGACGTTTTACTGACCGTGCACCTCAGTACATTTATCTCAGTAATTAACCAAAGTGATGCACAAAATTTTGTTTTACAATAAGTTTATTTCACGCCTCTACATGTTTCGAGCACATGTGCCCATCATCAGGAGGTCAAAATTGTATTACACAGCCTCTGGTACCATCACACCTATAGGTGGCCGTCTCATTCACACCTGTGCACAAGACGGCAGGAGTGCAGGAGAGGCTTGCACAAACAAAAACACACAATAAATATAGGTAAAACGTAACACTGAGCCGCGATCACGAAGAGTTGTTGCAAGCGAAAAACAATAAGTATTACTTATTCTGAGTGGGAATGTATCCTGAGTGATCCAACACGCAAAGTGCATGAGCCGTATTATATTGTCATCTGTGGCCTGTCCTGGTCTACTGTATTTCTCCATATAATCTCATAAACGGCACGAATTAATATATATATATATATATATATATGGACAACAAAATGTGTTTTGATTTTATCTACAAATTGTGTCTAGATAACTTCTCATTCTACGAAGAAATACGCGTAATATTATCATATATTTACACAGATCTTCATGTAAAATGTCAGTTATTCCTGTCAGATTTTAATACAACTTGAATTTTCTTGAAAGATTTTCGAAAGATAGACAAGTATAAAATTTCAGGAAAATACGTGCAGTGGGAGCCGAGATGTTCCGTGTGGAAAGAAGGACAGACAGACAGACAGACATGACGAAGCTAATAGCTGTTTTTCGTTATTTTGCGAATAGAAAAGTAGACTGACGCTACACTACCACAACGAAGTCCGTTCCAGTTACACACTGTCGTGTCAGTATGTAACACTAAACGAACAACGCCGCGCGCTCGCAGTTATGACAACAATGGACAGCCCTCTCACACACCCTGACAGTTCCAAACGAGCATTTGCAGTGTTCGACATCGCGGTACGGACAGTGACGGCCAGTTTTCGGTCCACTGTTCGTGCAGATAACATCCTTCTCCCCATCCATTATCTCCCACAAGTTGCTTCATACCTCCGTCTTCTTCTCTTCTTCTCATAATTAATCTAATTCTTCTTCTTATGCGTCATTCCGTCTTCCTCCTCTTTGCTGCTTCTTCTTCCACATTTTATTCTCAGATGCATTGTTCATTTGCTTCTCAATAATGTGCTTTTTACTCGCCTCTTTTACTCTGCCTTTCATTCCCCTTCAGAAGCATCTTCTTCTTGACTTCATTCTTCAAAATCCCTCTATACCATTATTATACTCCTCCACCCGTTTCTTTCATTTTTCTCTTTGTGTTTTAATTCATATTCTAATCCTCCATATACTTAACCTTCTCCTTCACCCTCTTCTTCTCCTTTTCTTCTTCCCTCTACTACTCACGTCTTAGTGAGTTCCACCTCTAAAGCCATCTTTTAAAGTCTCTTCTAATTGGTTTCATATTCTGTCTTCCTGCGGCAAGAAGCAAGTTTTGGACATATATCTCGTCACTTCCAAAGACCAGTTATCATCCATGTTCTCTTACATTTACTGAATGTACGTTCAAATCTTGTTAGCATGCTCCTTCTTCTACGCAGTTACCAGCGTATGTTTTGCTGTATTTTAGGCCTTGACACTTCTACGAACTCGATTTACTCAGATCGAATTTGTGAATATTGGAGACGTCCGAGAGAAGTAAAATCTCCACCGTTCCGCTGCGGAACCTAGCCAGTCAATCAGTCACACGTCTCGGTGAAGTCATTAAGAACAATCCAAGCTTCCTTTTGCAAATTCGGCTGACATATTAACGGTTCTGACTCATACAACAGTATGCCTACTTCTATTGTAAATAAGTGTAAACAACAAAATGTAAATAACAACGAAATAGGACAAATCATAGGAAATTATAAACGTTTGGGAATATGTCACTGTCATCACTTCCGGGTACGGCCTTAGAACATTCTAAGCGCTGGGCTTTTGTTGAGCAGGTGGTAGCACCACCTTCACAATTCACTAAATCGAGCCTTCGCTCACTGAGTATGCACAGCCTACGGGTGTATATTTCTTGTTTGGTTGAGGCCTTCGCTCTTCTGGGACGTTACGCCGCGCAGGTTCGTAGATGGTTACCGACGTTTCGGGACAACCTATCTGTCCCAACATGTCTTGTTTGGTTCTCACAATAAACAGCAATTCTTTTCCTGAACACTCACCGAAGACATTACCAGGCGGTGGTATGTCACGTTCCTTGGACGCACGGAACTAATTTCCAGGTATCATTTCGATAAACTGTTCGCTTAAAATTTTAAACGTACCAATAAATTTAATAGCTGAATTACGCAATGGAATGGTTCAACAAACAGCCAAACGTTTCAGTTCGGAAAATTTTTTTTTTTTGTAAAATATAAATAACTTGCAACGTTAATACTATTTAAGAATGAAGTACTAGGTTATTCGGAAAGTAAGTACCGTCTGCGTATATCTCTCGCGCATCCTCGAGTCTGTCACTTTGCGCATGTGCAGTGACTTCCTGTATCAATTGAGAAGCCACAGATGCCATTTCGTGAAATTCCTGTTATGTTTATGTTTGTTCCTGTGCATTAAACATGTTTAAGACAATTGAAGGGGCCGCCGCCTGTGAAATACGGTCTGAAATTCGTTTTTTGAACGCTAGGAATGTGCTAACAAGTGAGATTCATCATCAGATCTGTCAAGTGTATGGTGATAATGCGTTGAGTGATGGCATGGTTATGAAATGGGTTCGGATGTTCAATGAAGGACGACAGAACGTGCACGATGAGGCGCGAAGGGGGCGTCCATCTTTGGTGAATGATGATTTGGTACGTAAGGTCAACGAAAGAGTGCGTGATGACAGATATTTCACAATTTCTGATCACACCTTGCACTTCCCTCAGATTTCAAGGACTCTATGACATTGTCAGTAGTGGCTAACATCGCAGGCGGCCGTATCCTATGAGGAGGGTATAAACAAACTTGTGCCCCGCTACGAGAAGTGCCTCAATAATTGCGGCGAATATTTGGAAAAGCAGTTTGAAGAATGTAGAATCTGATAACAATAAAATTTTATACGCAACCTTACTCGATTTTTTTTACAGCGAAACGGTACTTACTTTCTGAATAAGCCTTGTACAAAGACCTGCAACCTGCATCGTACCTTTAGATGGCCACCTATCCCGGCAAGATTTGAAAGGATGGAACATGGAAATACAGAATGACATGATGTAATTATCGGGACGTGTGTCTCTCATTAAGACAACGAACATCACTGATATGGTACAGGTTGAACGGGCTGGACCTCTGGTGAGGGAATCAAGTAGCAAGGGGCAATGAAGCTAATGACTATTTAGGACCAGCATCATCACGATGTAACAAGCCCTGGGGCGGATACAATTGTCATGTTTCGAGGAAATAAACATATTGATGCATGTTTGGTCCGTAGTAACAAACGGCAGGTTACAATCCACAGCACGTAACTTGTCACAGTCCACGTGAGGTTGTAACTTGGCACGATTCGCTTTAAAACAGATCGTTTCTTCGTAATTATCACAAAAAAAGTTCCACATAACACAACCAGCAACACGCAGTACTGCTCGTTCACTACATTTATCACAAAAGCATAGTTCTCTGATAATATAAATCTAGGTTCAACAACATTAAAAGGACAGCTCGCAATTACACAGATCCTGAGCCAGTCCCATTCACTTCCACCCTCAACATGCATTTCCGTAAGACACTTATTTATGTCACAAACAGAAAAAGAGAAAGAAAAGAGCACCTGTAAAACCAAGGCGTAGATAAAAACGCATCAAAGTTTATTTGACAAAAATAATTTGTCGGGATGTGAATCAGATTCAACTGGCTCAGGACACAGTCCAATATGTTGTTTCTGAACCCAGCAATGTATTTTTCAGAATTCATGAAATAACAATTATTCACCAACTCAGAATCACTGTTCAAGTAAGGCACCGTACAGTGCAGTTAGTTACGGAAAAACCAAACTACGAGAGTTACGCCGCTCTGAAAGCAGTCATCGCTCTTCTTATATTTTGTGGGTGTAATATCATAGGTGGAGAGGGACCAGGTATCGTACGACACTTTAAAGTAACCACTCTGGGATTCCGACAGAGTTTATGTGTTAAATTACCACGAAATATTGAACGTGATTTTTTCAACTGAAAATTCTTATTATTGACCACGGACTCATAATGTACCTGAATTTCGAAGATGAATAATTGTAGTGGCAACTTGTTAAGAGGAGAACGATTCACGTCGGTGTACTTTTTATATAACTTAATTCTCGTGGCTTAAACAGCAAAAGCTGGGGCATCGGAATGTAATATAAATCACACGACACGTCTAGAAGAAAGGTTTCTTCGCCCCCCACCCCTAAACCTCTAAGATTTGTGATGTCGAGACAATATTTTATTTTGTTTTGCTCCTTATCTTGCCAAAACCGTGAGAGTGATTTATGATGTGTTTACAATTAGTTCTACGTAAAACTAACTATACAGTGGCTTTTTTATAGCCGACCGCAAGTGCTTACAATGCGTTTACAGATGGTACTACACACAATTTTTAGAGTCGTATCTTTATTTCTGATGAGAGAGTATACCACAAAGAAATTTTGTAGCTAATTGCGTAATTCGTCAATCAGTTAGTTTGCTGTCAACCAGTGTGTTAATTACCTGAAAAAGAAACAGGCTCGAAGGTCGGTCAGTTACTTGCCTGACAAAGTGAATACAGTTTTTTTAATAAGGCTGGTCGGTCGGTTGGTTGCTTGGTTGGTTGGTTGTTAGTTTGCTCAGGTTGTTCAGTTGGTTGTTTGGTTGTTCGTTGGTTAGTTGGTTGTTTGGTTGGTTGGTTGTTAGTTGGCTCAGGTTGTTCAGTTGGTTGTTTGGTTGTTCGTTGGTTAGTTGGTTGCTTGGTTGGTTGGTTGGCTGGTTGGTTTGTTGGTTTTGTTTGTTTGTTGGTTGGTTGGTTGGTTGGTTGGCTGGTTGGTTGGCTGGTTGGTTGGTTGGCTGGTTTATTGGTTGGCTGATTGGCTGGCTGGTTGGCTGGCTGGCTGGTTGGTTGGTTGGTTGGTTGGTTGGTTGGTTCATCACTTGAAAATACAATACTTTGGTTGGCTATGAAATTGTTTAGTCACCAAATTAAATTGTTGTGTTTAAAAAACCAGTAGGCCGGTAGGCCCTCTAGCCAGTTAAGTAGTTTACTGGCTAGTCAGTTAGTTCAAAGTTAGTAGGTGCAATGGTTAGTTGGTTACTTTGACAATGAGTTTCTTCACGAACGCTATATGAAGAGAAGACAAGTGCAATTTTCATGTAACGGTGCGACACGACCGTACTTTGCTGCGAGGCACCGCGGTAAGGGAAACAATTGGCGGTCGGGCGGGGAAGGGACAATGGACCGCCGGACTTGTAATTGCTTCATATTGTGTAACATGGACCGCACTTCCCTTCCCTACCCGGACACGCTAATTATACCAACACACGCAAAAATATTAATCCTGAAAATACAGGCACAGACACTGGGCAGGAAAATCGCGTAAGAGAATGGTCTAGTAATTAGAGTACAGGAGTTGGGGAATGTGAAATAACGCAGAGCTCCGACGCATATTAGACACAAGCAGAAAGCCGTACTCCACTCCTGAGTTAAGTTCATTTATTACAAACAAAAAGCTGCTGCAAATGTAATAACACTACAGCTAGACTCATCGTCTAAAATTCTTTCACCTCGCATATATAAACAACATAGGCAACATAAGTATAACGTAACACTTGCGCGTTCGCGCGACCATTGTTGCAATTGAAACGCAACACTGAGTTCTGTGTGTTGTTGAGATACATGTCACTGTCAACAATACAAAATATAAAATACAAATACAAAATATTACGCGTTGTACAATAATGCTTTTATGGCGAATTTATGTCGCCGGCACGTTAAAATGTACTTAGGTCTCCAAGTAAAGTGCCCAGTATTTTTTTATGATTTGTACTTTCCACGAAGCATTTTTATAAATTTCTTCAATACCAAATTTCACGGTAATCAGTCCAAGTAGGGCAGCGCCCGTACACGTGGGCAGACGGACATGACAAAGACAATAGTCGCTTTTCGCGACTTACGGGAAGGCGTCTAAAAATGTTTCAGGTACAACTACCTTGTATGTCACATCACGTCCCACTTTATTCACAATAACCCATTTCTTTCACAATTTCACAGATGTGATTTAAGCTTTACGCAACGTGCCCGTTATAGTGGACTGGGACGAACTAAAACAAAACTCGCTCGACAATTTCCGGTCTAGACCGTCACTACCAGCACTAAATTCAATCCGTTAAACAGTTTCGGAGATGTAACATACACAAACCAGATAGACACAGAACCTTACAATCACGCGTACATATTATACATTTTTCGAATTAAGCGCTTAATAAAGTTAAATTGTGTGAAGTGAGGATCTCAAGAGTAATGACTGTGACGGTTACCGCCTATCGTGTTCTGAAGTCTTGTTCTCAGGGGCACAGTTACCAGGTCATACAACGTCACATACGAGAACATAGTAATCTCCAAAGGTATACCATTCTGAAGGTGAATGAAGGTGACATTATTATTATTATTATTATTATTATGGTATGGGTTTTGTTCCCCTTACTTTATTGGCTTTTGTGTCAGCGTATGTGCGTACGTTCACACTTACGTACTGACGCTAATTTTGTAATTGGTCACTACGCTGTTGAGTCATCACCTGAACTAAAAAGAAATTAATAATTATCGCTGTTCCTGATCTTTCTTGTTCATCATCATCATCTTCACCTTCTTCTTCTTCCTCCTCTTCTTTTGTCTTTGTTGTTCCCATTGGTGTTAGTAAACTAGATTGTACATTCTAAGAATATACATTACATATCCCATGAACAAGGCGTTTCTGAGCTACACTGTCTCCATCATCGCGCAAGACAGAAGAAAACTATACAATAAGGCCTCTAATAAAGATCAGCTTTATCCAATGGGCCCAACTTGGTAGCAGTTCCCCCCCCGTCACATAGACAACAAAATTATGCACCATTTAGGTTGCCTGTGATCACGACAGCCAGTTCACTGATCTTAAGCCTGCTGAGTCCAGTTAACGGCCACGTATCTTATTTCAATAATATTAATTTAACTGTATCACCCATCTTAGCAAGGGAAATAGATTTCCTCTATTTCAAAGCGTTCATACCGCCTCTGGGACCCACCCAACCTCCTACACAATGGGCACAGACAGCATTCTCCAGAAGTAAAGCGTCCGGAGCGTGAATCAAAGTGCTCACCTCCACCTAGTGCTGTTAAGAATCAGTGGACCCATAACTCCTGCCGTATGCCTTCGTGGCAAGCACAGGAATAACTTTTTTTATTTTCTCTCCTAAGCTTAGATCATCTAGGTATCCTTTATGATTTTTCGACTGAAAGTTTGTATAGACTTCTCACTGTCCAGGCGTGAGAGATGCGCACGAATGTCATTCCTACACTCGACTGCAAATCGCAGTTTATGTTACAGCATCATGTGTCGTTGAACGAGAAATGTCGTTCCTAGCACTAAGAAGGTGGCAGCAACAGTACGTCTTAGTCCACATCACGAGCGCACCTGCCCGCATACATCTGTTCAACGACACAATACGCATACCCTCTTACTGATATAATTATTCATTATAAAAAAACTGTAAACAACTGTAGCAAAGCCTCCAACCGACATGTAACTTTGCGATGTGTTTCAACATTTAACCAATTTTCAACATTATGAAACCTCAGGATGACCTAGCCTAGGTAGAAATATGACGTTCTGTTAAACGAATTAGAATATAGATCTGTTCAGACTGTTATCAACCTCATGCGCTGAGATATAGGTAGGCCTAACTTGCGCTAATACGCATACTTGACTTCCATTTGAGGCTATGTCGAACATTATCACTAATGCGCAACTTGGTCTCAAATTCTTGTCAGTATGTATAAATATTTTACACAGTTTCCATTATGTACCCAAACAACTGTAAGTCCATTTTCAGTGTCAAGTTTCCTTTCGTTCGTAAACAACGCGCAGTCTTAGTAGAAAGAGGGTTAACATAATGCTAACCTATCTAACTCGCATTCGAAATAACAGGGTGATCCAACAATTCACCATCGCGAGACGCATGGACACAAGATACCCAGTTAAAGCGCCACACATGATAGTTTTTTACCTTGTAAGATCATATAGGACTGATGTATTTTTATATTGACATAAAAGCAGTTTATTCAAGACGTACTGCCATTTCCCACATAGTTTTCAGGAACACAAGCAAAATTGCGAAAAGCGACTATCAGCTTCGCCATGTCTCTCCGTCTGTCTGTACACACGGAACAGCTCGGCTACCACATGACGGATTTTCACAAAATTTTTACTTCGAAGATTTTTTAGTAAATCTGTCGAGAAAATTAAAATTTATTAAAATCTGACAAGAATAACGGGTACTATACATGAAAATCTATGTACAATTATGATAAGATCTCGCTGAATTTTCCCTTGGAATGAGAAATTTTTCAGACGACCAAAACATACATTTGTTCTCACAGACGCAACAATGAACTTAGAGCGGATGAAATTCAGTAAACCCTCTACATTTTCCCTATTCCAAATGCCACTTTTCCACAAGGAATGCCGAATCTCCAGTAAGATTTCATCAGCATAAAAGACTACAACAACATCTGTCAAAATATCGACACCCTTCAATCGAACACAGCAAACATGTAATCTCTTTAACACACGGCTCAGTAGTGTCAACTTAAACCCAGAGATATTCGAAGCAAATAAAGTGTATGGAAATTCGGTAAAACAAATTAGATCCATCACGGGCAAACTGTGCAGCATCAGGGAAATAAATAAATTATGTTTGTCAATAGGACTGTACTAAGCGTAAATAAATACGTTCATTTTCTTCAGTCCAATTTACGAGGACCTTTCCTCGGTCAATGAAAATTCGACTTATTGCCCGTCGTAATAAATACGTAATACTTACTTACTTACTTACTTACTTACTCACTCCATGGAGTAGAGAAGCTAACTGGTTCTCAGCCAGTCAAGAAATTCTTCGCATTTTATGGAACCCGAAGGTTAATTACCAAATTCAAAAGTTCTCGTCACCTGTCCCTTTCCTGAGCAAGATCGATCTACTAAATGCCTTCATATCCCACTTCCTGAAGATTCATCTTAATATTATCCTCCCATCTACGCCTGAGTCTTCCAAGTGGTCTCTGCCCTCAGGTTTCCCCACCAAAAGCCTATATACACCTATACTCTCCCCCATACGTACTACATGCCCCGCCCACCCAATTTTTCTCCATTTGAACACACGAACAATAACACACACATAATATTTCAGCAAACTTATTTTAGGAAACCCTTACGAAAAATGCGCGCTAGCAGTTCATAAATTCATAAAACATGCGCGCAGCAGAGATTTGTTCCCAGTGACACAATAAAATGCCTGTAACGCACATAACTAGAGGAAGCCATAACAGTGGTATTAAATAAGGTACCTCGGTTTTACTACTAAAATGGTAACCGAGCCATGTGAAATACTGACCGCTCTGCATTGTTCGGAGCATCCTGTAGTGCCGGGTATTACCATCGGAGGGCAGCACCATTAACTGAGACGACGTCGGGTCTATCACAATGACCACTAGCAGGGAAAGATAGATGTAAGGTGGGCGGGGATGAAATAATGCAAGGCACCAAATATATATATATATACGCTAAGCTCTTGACTGAAAGGAAGCGAAATGTGTTTCAATGCCCGTCTCCACATCTTAGCCTGTCATCTTTTGTATGGAATGAATGGATGACTCAGCTATAGGCCTATATATGAATTAGACTTAAGAGCTTCAATATGCTTTCATTTAGACTTCTGGTACGTTCTCACACACACACACACACACACACGATACATTCTCATACTGGGAGTAGCGGTGGTTGGTAATCCGAATTCCGGGAACCTCAAGTTAGCGGATCCCTTAATATATTAAAACACACTATCACCAATTCAAACCCTCCAATATCCATCATTTAGGTTCTATGCTTATCCCATCTTTCAATGTGATACACCTTGCACTTAAGAATGCGTTCAATAAACAAAAGCAGATTCAACATTTCATGGAAGTAACAAGTAAATATTTACTACAATTCATTTACAAAACTTATACAGATATCGTTAATTAATAATACAATAATATAATAATAATTACACATTGCCTTTACAACACAAAAATTGGTCAGCTGATCGAAATGATTATTATTATTACTATTATCATCATCATCATCATCATAATCATCATCATCTCTTTTATGCAGGGTATTTACGAGGTCTGTTAGAAAAGTATCCGACCGTATTTTTTTATGCGAACACCTGATGGATTATAATCTAGCGCGCTTGCATGAGCCGACCTTGAACCTTAGTGCGCATGCGTGAATTTTTT
>Ga0123355_10008384_pt1 | contig 15619 bp, 18 predicted proteins | sample TergutEmb28metaG_3_FD_89872 | JGI IMG/M metagenome (GOLD analysis project Ga0123355, IMG submission 89872) | Embiratermes neotenicus P1 segment gut microbial communities from Petit-Saut dam, French Guiana - Emb289 P1 | ecosystem: Host-associated > Arthropoda: Insects > Digestive system > Gut ... | reverse complement strand
CCTGAACCACAGAAATCCAGTAGAAGCCCAACAATTCCAGCTACTTAATATTCATTTTAATATTACTTTCCATCTGCCCCTAGGTCTTCAAGTTATCTTTTCTTTCAGGCTATTTCACCAAACTCTGTATTCATGTCTCTGTCTTGCGTGCTACATGCTTCACCCCTCTCATATCCCTTGATGTGGTTATCCGAATAACATTTGGTAAACCGTACAACTTAAGAAGCCCATACTTTGGTATTATCACGGCATTGCATAATTATGTATGTAATTCATTCAGCCCTCATGTTCCTTCCCCTTAAGTTCCAAAATTCTTTCTCAGCACCCTATTCTCGAGCCCCCTCGACCAGTGTTCAAGTTTCACACCCATGAAAAAAAAAGGCGCAGAAATATAATTTTGTAGACCTATATTATAATCGTTTTGTTTGTAAGTAGGTAAGGAGAATACAAAAGTTTCTCAACCGACTGGTAGCAGCCATTCGCCGAAATTAATGTCTTAAATTTCTGCTTTCATGAAATTTTGATTTGTTAGTGTCGAAGGATCTTTTAATATTTGGCCCTACATATTTATCATGTAGGCCTACAGGGACGACCTTGGTGCAGTGTTAAGGTTGAGGGCAGCCTCAGTAAATATGGCCGGATAATTGTCTAATTAGTGTAAACTTTTAGGATTATCGATTTATTCATGCCAAAAGGGAGGCGTGATAAGATGGCTTTGATTAATTTCATCTACTCTAGATAAATTATAATAATTTTAATAGAAATTGCGTAAGTTTAGAATTGTAGTATGGAAGACTTGGCAGCCTTAAACGTCGGAGGTAGGCGACAGCTAGGCGCCGAGAGTTATTAAATTTTCAGATTAACGACTTGTTTGTCGAAGAGTTGCAGGCGCTGCCATATGTCGTGGTCTGGCTTTGTTTCTGAATAACCGGGAGTGGTCAGTTCGATATGGCGCGCGGATACGTCACTAGTGACGTGAACCTTCATCCAGTTAGAACTAGTTACTCGTTTTGAAAAAAACTGAGAAACCTCGTGGTGGTAAATGTGAAAGCGTCGCCAGTCTGTGAGTTGGCCGTACGAGACGAAAGAACGGGAGATGTATTTGGCGCAATGAGAGCCATCACGTTACCGCAACTATTGAAATTAATGAACTTATATGGGATCAGAATTCACAACATAAGCGCTGAACTGAACTGACAAATTTGCTTGTCAACCGCCAGCCAATTTAATCCACTGGATGGAAGAGAGCGGCGTCCGGTAAAAACGCCGCGACGCACAAGCTGCGGCCACCGCCAGTTTCATTTACCAGAAGTTGAGAGAGCGCCGGCCAAAGTGCCGACCAGCCTTTCGTCTCGTTTCCCTTCACCTGTCCATGCAATACCAACACCATTACAAAACATACTGTCTGCCGGGGCACGTAACAAACTAAACAGAGCAACGCAGAATGGCTGAAGTAAGGCTCCGATGGTAAACAAATGTTCAACGCCCTGAGTACTGACATTGGAACTCTTACTGAAATTAGTATCTCGATTATTATTATTATTATTGTTATTGTTACTATTGAAGGGAGGAAATGGGCAGTTAATCATAACTATAGTTTAAATGATTTAGTATATATTACGTGTTATTACATACTAACCGGTGCGAAATATAGTTATGATTTACTGCCTACATTCCTGTCTTATGCTGTGCCTATCACAACGGAATGTCCGACATAAACATTATTATAATTATTATTGTTATTGTCATTTTATTATTATTATCATTATTATTATTCGTTGTCATTTTTGTGCAGTGTATTTACAATTATATTCCTGAAACGCCCTCCGTTTCTAGGGTATATAGTATTGCAGATGTTCTTTAGTTACAATTTATGGCACGTATCATGTTACTTCCAATGGTGAATGTTTTATACTTCTACATCAATACCTCCCAAAGTACGTGTGCAGTATACGTGACTGTTCTCTGTAATTACATGATGTATTTACCAGGAATGTTGCTGAGATATTTTCTGAATGATTTTGAAATAATTGCAGTTGCCTTTATTATTACTGGTATCACTTTTGTTGTATTATTATTAAAACTATTATTATTAATCCTTTAACTTTATGCAGGGTATTTACAATTATATATCTGAAACAAAACATGTTTCTAGGGCGTATATTGTTGCAGCTGTTCTATATTTACAATTTGTGCTACACGTAATGTTATTTCGCCCATGCAATATGTTTTGTACTTTCACATGAACACTTCCTGCAGTGTGTGTGCAGTGCCCAATGTGGCTGTTTTTAGCTACTTAATGTCCTGCTTTCCTGGTATATTGCTGAGGTATTGTCTGAGTGATTTTGAAATGGTTCTAGTCGCCCCTATTATTTCCAGTATCACTTTTGCTTTCACATTCCACATGCGCTTAATTTCTGTTATGAGGTACTTATATTTTAAAATCTTCTCAACTTCTTTCTAGATCACATTTCTGTCTCCAGGAATTGCAACATCTATTAACATGCAAGCTCCTTTTTTATTGTCATGAATTATGATGTCCAGTTTATTGTTAGAAACAGTTCTGTCGTTTCGCACTCTTTGGTTCTATAATATGGTAACCTTACCTTCATGACATTATTATTATTATTATTATTATTATTATTATTATTATTAGATTGAGACAGTTCCTTTTGCATTGTCCGAAACCATGCATGGTAGGAAAGTACAAGAATTTTTCTGTGTGCTCTATGGTGTGTTTAAAATATGTCTGGATCTGAAAATACACTTTCTTCAGGTCTGCGTGGAGCAGATGGGCACAAGTATCGACTTATACTTGTGGCGGTTTAATCAAATTGATAATTAACTCATCAGAACAATAATCATTATTTCTCGGAATATATATTGCCTGTAATACAAGACACTTTGAACCTTCAAGCTTGTAATACCTAACAATATTGACCCCACCTGAACCGACTGTCACATACTCAGAGCATAGTATTTAAACTGACGTACGCAGTTCAATTGGACACCAGAGTCCAACTTATCCTTTGATTTCACCTTAGACTGTTCAGTCATTCCAGGCTACCGCCAGAATAGTACCATTATGCAGTACGTGCACACTTCATACTGACACGTAGTTTTGTGAATCTCATGTTTATTGGACAGTGCATCATCTTGATAGTTGAATAAAGAGAGACCAACTTGAAGTCACTTGCTTCATTATTTCATTATTTAATGCTCAACATGTTTCGGATATATTAACATCCGAAACATGTTGAGCATTAAATAATGAAATAATAAAGCAAGTGACATCAAGTTGGTCTCTCTCTTTATTCAACTACGTAGTTTTGTATTCACCTTCATACTTTTCAACTTTAGAACATCTGTCATAGTCACAATGCATTTAATACCCCACAAAGGAAAACCCACAGCCATCAGCCCAAATTTAAACACTCTTGTTTGCCAGACCCTCAGGAAGTATCAGCAGAATTTGCACTAGTTTTGTTAACGAGCTAAAGCTAAAGCGCGCCTATTCTTGCTGTATCGACTGATACTAATCAATATTGATCGTAGAGACAGTATCAACTACAATATGTAACAGTACGGCTGTTGATTCAGATCATTGTCCCTGTACCACATAATAGCGAACTCATGCTTTATGCCGTGTCCGTACTGGAACAACAGGATGTGTCTGTTGACGAATTGTGAAAGTTACCGTTGTTCCTGTGCTTGCTGCGAAGTTATGTATGGAGAACAAACCTTTAGCTGCGCTCATTCTCAACAGTGGCGCTGGATGGAAGTGAGTGGTCAGCCTCGCGTCATTGCAGCTTGTGGATAAACGGTTACAGTACACTGAATCCTTAATATGCTAAGCCTTCGGGGTACAAGCCATAAGGTTTCGGGTTCGATTTCCGATTGGGTCATTGGGATTTGTCATTGACTCAATCTTTCCTTCCACACTATTGACCTGGGTTTGACTAATTTCTAACAAAAATAAGTACTACTGGTATCTGCTTGAGGGTAAAGACGGCCCGTGTTTAGGGCTGACAGCCTTCCCACCTCACGCGCCGACTGTCTAGAAATTGTGGGAGCCTTATATATTTGGAGGGGGACCGCGGTAGCACAGTGGTTAAGGTGCTGTGCTACAAATCGGAAGGTCGCTGGTTCGATTCCAGCTAGTGGCAGTGGATTTTTTATTGACATAAAATCCTTCCGATCGCACTTTGACCCTGGGGTCGACTCAGCCTCTGACAGAAATGAGTACCCGGAGTATTTCCTGGGGAGGGTAATGTCGGCCGGTGCGTAAGGCTGACAACCTACCACCATCCTGTACCATTGTCACGAAATCTGGGAACCTTAACTTCCTGGAACCCTGTGGGCCCCTCCGGGCCTATAACGGGACTGCTTTACTTTTAAGTATTTGGAGCCCAAAAGGACTGTACAGGCCTGTAAAGGGATAACTTTCAATCTCCAAAAAAATCCTGATAGTTTATGTACTTCCAAATTCTAACATACAGTTTTGATATCAACTCAAATATTTATTATATGAGTCATACTGTACAGGAGGCTGTGTCTGCTTACCATCCGTTTATTCGCCTTCAAAGCCTTCGTATCTAGATCCACAAACAGTATTTTCATTCATCATGTACCTCAATCTACGACCTGTAAAACTCCCTCCAAAACCTATATACCTAGTATTTTTGAAACATTACGACATAATTAGTTTATAATTGCTTGTTTTTTCCCTATAACTTTGAACTACTTTTCGTGCATTGAACCCTGTTCCATTATTCTGCTCGAAAAAAATTCGATTAATGTAATTCATTTAATAGACCATCTGTTTCCTTACAAAATTGAATGATTTATTTCACATTTCCCTCTTACGTGAATAAATATGTGAAAATTCAACCTTATTCCCCTTACTTATATTGAGAGTTATATGTGTTGCGTAACGCAAGTTTATCTGCATAAGGCACCCTCCTATTCCCATCATTTTTTATTTAAACTTCAGTCTTCATGTCGTGTATTGTCCCCTCAAATGCGCATAAGTTTGGCAGCGTATATCATGTGCCTTTACAGTTCGGCTACACGTTGTGAGAAAAAGGAATATATGATCCTCTGAAATATTATAAAAGATAATCATTATTAGGGTTCTGATGAGAATTTTTTGGGCTCCATTCGCGTGTATGGAGTTGATACTTGTGTAGGTTTTGATGTGCCAATCACCTGATTTTTACGTCAAGCTGGGAATTCTACCATACAAAACTCTTCGAAGTTAAGTATTTACTACTGTCGAACTTCAAGTTTCGCTCCATTTTCCTGAAAGTTTTTTATAATTATGTACCTCATGATTGCCATATAGGCCGAAACGTGTTGCATTAAACATTTAATTATTAATGTACTGAATTTTGATCGACGGCCTTTGTATTATTTCAAAATGTGGGTTTTACAACGGGTGAAGTTCATGAGAACGAATTCCCAGAACTGAAAAATTATGACAATTCCTGGAAATTGTCAGGAAATGTAATTTTACATTCAGAACTTAGTCGTATTAAAGAATTCAGTTTGTAAAAGAAACAACTTCAATTCGACCTTACCCATATCAGATGAGCTCAGGGACAATTTTTCGCCAGCTAAACACCGTAACATGTAGATGTGCGAGGAAGCAGGAAGTGAAGGTAAACTTCCACACCATTCTTAACCTCCGAACTAAATAAAAGTAAATGATGAGCTTCACGTTCCAGTCATTTTAATCCCGTGAAAATAGTCCCGGTATCCTGAAGCTGTATTGGAGAGAACGATTTCTTGCTGCTTCCTGAAATGACTCAACTTCCGATCGGACAGGGACCAGGATGACTAATATAGTAGTAGTAGTTGTTGTTGTTAGGTCTATTAGATTTCATATACCTCTCTATTTTGTGTGTATGTGTTATTTATATTCTGTGAATTTTAGGAAGGATTTTTTGAGGACTGGAGGCGGATGGACAGGACTGAAGGTTAATTCGCAAGATTTGATGTGGGGATTGTTGAACTTTCTATTCTTGCTATCGACGTATTAGTTGCTTAGTTAATTACGTAGTTAATTAGTTGGATGTGTTATTATGTTATTCACAAAGGTTTGAGAAAATAACAATTAAACATCCGCGTCCAGTAAACGTTGTATGGATAATTCTGAAATAGACGGACCAAGCAAAACGATGGTTCATGTTACATACACGTTTGAAATAAAATCGTAGAAGTTTGTTCAAAATTTGCACTGGAAACAAGTGAAATTTTTAACACTTTTCTGGAGATATGTTCCTTACAAACCCACTTTGCCGATTGAGCGGTAGATGTACGTGCCAGTAAGTGACATCATACCGACAAATGCATTTAATATTGTTTGTTTTATGAATGTTGTTTATGGACCGGGAAACACGACTGCCGAAGCTGACCAGCCGTCATTCAGCCATATTAATTTTCATAACGCAAACAACAGACCCAAGTCAGGTACATGTTTAATATGTAAACACGATATTGCTGTGAGGTCGTGCACGCATTGCACGTCACTGCGTGCTGCAACACATAAAAATGAAGCTTAGTTCGATATAACACGGTCAGGAATAGTAATGAGCCAACGTCCCCTCTGCCAATGAAACGGCGACCTTTAAAGTTTGTTGCTGCTTATTGCCGAGGCTTCCTCGACCTAAGATTTGTGTTCAGTGTTAATCAGATTATAACTGTAAATTATTATGGCCCGTACAACAATCTAAATTTAATGACTCAGACTTCAGGTAGATTATTTCTCACGTCAGCCCGGCATATTTTGGCCCTGAGACAATTATTAAGGGCAGCTGTTTTATTTAGATGATCTGCAAAAATAAGGCGACGCAGATGAAAATATTACGGATTATAACTAATTTACTCACTGTACTGACAGAAGTTCTGCAGAAGAAGTTGACACATGTTCAGCTGGTCGGTAAATTCTATACTTTCCTTTGACCCAAGGTTTCATTAATATTTTTCACGAAATTCCACCACAAGACCATACCCATATCACATTTTCTTGCCCCATTTGTCCAGCATATTATACCTCTATTTATTACTACTTGTTACTAGGTGAGAGAACAGAAGTGGTCATTTCTCTGCACGTTTTACTGTCAAATGTTGTAGGGATTTATCATTTCCCACGAGTTCTTACCGGGCTTGTCTCGTGCTTATTGGATCGATCGCCCTAATAATACAATTTCGGACACAAAATACGTTTTCATTTCGTATATTTTGATATCTTTGTACTAAATGCTAAGGACAGGTCACATTTAGTTGCAATGTCATCCCACTAACTTTCCACGTAATTCCCGCTACACTGAAGTATATATCATAGCTTTTCTGTACCTGTTTTTATGTCATACATAGCTTCAAAATGTTCCAGGAATTCGCTGGTATAATTTGCAGGAATTACTACTGTTAGTAAAGAACTGTACACTGACATCCTTCGTCACTTTAGGGATGCGGTCAGAAGGAAACGCCCCGAAATATGGAAAAGCACCTTTTGGTGTCTCCGTCACGACATTGCTCCAGCACACGGGTTGGTTTCGGTCATTGATTTCTTAGGAAATAACAATAAGACAAAGCTGAATTATCAACCATAGTCTCCTGATCTGGCTTCAGCTGGTTTTTACCTGTTCCCTCGAATGAAATCAGCATTGAAGGGACGGCGCTTTTGTGATGCTGACATCATTAGGGAAGCGATAGAGAAACTGAAGAGGACTTAAAGTGGCTTCCGGGTACGTTTCCAACACTTACATTCGGTTACAGAAGTGCGTAGTAGGTCAAGGGGACTATTTTGAAGGAAGCGTAGTCATAGTTGACTATAATATGGCGGGTACGTTTTGCACGCTGGATAATTAGGACTACAGACGCACTCAGAACATATAATACCCACTGCTTTTCCTCGGCAACTGTGGTGACACGAACACGTCTGAATATTACGTGTATATGTACGTTGCCTGTCTGGGTTTCCATTCAGGTCACCCATGTTGCAAAAGAACACACACACACACATATATATGTTCTTTGTGGTATTCATACATTCATCAGGTAAGTTACCAAGTCTGTGCACAATTAGCTTCAGAGTCTATGTGTTGACCTTTTGGGGCTCGTATCGGCACTTCATGTCTCCTTTTTGACAGTTCTAACTCTGCTTCGGTGTGTCCTACATTGCGATTGGTGCTACATGCTAACAGAATACAGGAGAGAAAAGCAAGGTTCAGTCTTATGTATATGCTTGTTTGTCTGTGTGTGTGTGTATGTGTATGTGTATATACATAATGTTTATACATTTTACTCTGACTTGCATAATCTCGTACCACGTCGTTCGGCATTAACATCCTTTGTCCTCTGACGCCAATTCTTGCGTAGGAAGATGGAGACGTCATCGAGTTGCAGAACTCCAATAGTCAGGACTTCGCGCTCGACGAATTTTTTTTTTAATTTCGGAAGGAAAATGCCCTTCAATAAGTTGAAGAATCCGAGCCTGAACCCAAAGAGAGGGCCGTAACGTTTTCGAATTTTGCTGAAGGACTTAGGCTCGTTGAAGCTGCCATCAGGGTTTTCGAGGACGTTCAATGGAAAGAGTAGCGAGCAGCAAACCTGGACAAAGACTCATGAAGATGCATTTTTTCTATGAGGAGGTACTAAAGAAGAAGTACGGATCTCTGTCTTCCCAGATTTCAGTGCTTGATTTCTTCAAGTCCTCTTGTGGGACCCGTGCATTGTCACCAGTGTGGTTGGACACAAGTGATGGTCCAGAAAACCAGCGTGCACTACCACAGGAAGTGCCTTCCTCTTAAATTATTTGTTTGTCAGTTTTCGTAATTTTTAAAATTTTCTCGCGTATAAGTATAGTTTTTTTGTCAAAACAGATTTTCTGCAACCCTCTCCCCATTTTATACTTGCGTGTGCGGGAAAATGTGATTCGACTTACGTCATCTCGACTAATGTTACCGGCCCGGTACTACCTGCGCCGTACCTCTGTGGGATGATTAGAGATGCATATAGCAATGAGCACACAGGGAACTAGTAACTGCTTAACTGTACTGAAGGTTGAACGTGGCAAATAGTGAAGAAACCACAGTAAAAGCATCTTGCAGGGCTGGGAGTTGAAACAGAAAAAATTACAATCACTCCTCAAAAGAGAGTAGATAAGTAATTCAGTTTTTAAGTGCAAATTGATTGTCACAGCTGAGAAATGCAAATAAAAATTAAAGAGAATTGGCATTCTGAGAGGTATTGATGGGTTTTGGAATCTTTTTTGGACGTTACTACGAGAATTGGCGTTCTGAGAGCGTGTTGATGGATTTTGGAGTCTTTTGAACGTTACTACGAGAATTGGCGTTCTGAGAGGGTGTTCATGGATTTTGGAGTCTTTTGAACGTTACTACGAGAATTGGCGTTCTGAGAGGGTGTTGATGGATTTTGGAGTCTTTTTGGAAGTTACTTCATATCAACAGATAAACAGTGACCAGTTTAAGCCGGCTAAAATCCCAAAAGACATGAATCCTTGTTTACGAAGTACCCCGTTGTCTTAATCCGAGACCAGCGCAGTCGGTGGTTGTTCTGAGTGTAGCGACACTTGTTGAATTGGTTAAAGGCTAACAGCTCTTCTTTAAAAAAGGCGAAGAAAATAGGGGGGTTTTTATATTCGTGGTTCCGTGCATCGTAATTATAGGTTGAAGAAATCCAACAAGATGCAACAGTACGCAGATATTTATTTACCGCTAAATTACTCTACATGTTTCGGGCATCTATCGCGCCCATCATCAGGAATACATAAAACTGTAGTTGCAACGTGACCAAATAAGGACTGATGTGGGACCGATGGTCCCACACCAGTCCTTATTTGATCACGTTTGAGGAAGCTTGCTCCCTAGATAGTATGATCTGTACCAGAGCCTGCAACTACAGTTTTATGTACTGATGATGGGCACGATGGACGCCCGAAACATGTAGAGTCATTTAGCAGTAATTAAATATCTGCATACAGTTGCATCTCGTTGGATTTCTTCAAACTAAAATAGCAGTTGTTGGTTTGATAAGATACTCGGTGAAAGCTGCCTGAACCAGAATAAAGGAACGAAAATGACGGACAAACAGGCAGAATATTTTGAATATATTTTGCTGTGGATATAATAGTGTCCGGGGTAATTGCGATCAGCTCTTCTGGCCATAGCATTTGTACGTATTTGCGCGCCTGCATATGTATATGGTCAGCATTCTGTTTCATGGAAATGAAATAATGAAATATCTTGTGCTTCATTCCTGCCAGTACTTGAATATCCTGAATTGCCCTAAGCTAAATGAGAGTCTGCATGCTAATTACTTATTCGTATAGAGATTTCACATTCCGACGTTTGCCTTTGAATTCAAGACCAATTATTCGTAGTGTACGCAGACCAGTTTTGCTAACTCGTTTAGGTGTAATTGAAATAACTTACGTTTCCATTTCCTGGAACAATTATTTCTACATGGCGCACAGTTATTCGTGTTGAAACAAAAGATTTACCACTGGAATGTGTTCGTAATGTGTCCACTCAGAAGGCATAATAACTTCGCTTCAGCATAGCAGATGTTCAAAACTGGAATGACGTTTATCATTCGCAACGGAATCTTTTGTCTTTGTCACTTGATATCTAAAAACACGATGAAGTCTACAATATTCATAGCTGTAGTGTTGTTTGGTGTTTTATGTGGATGCAATTCTCAGTCTGTCACGTTAGGGCAGGGACATGAGCTTAGTGTGTTCCAGAATAGGGTGCTTAGGGAGATAGGGCGTAGGAGGCAAATTAGCTGAAAGATTGGTAAAGTTTTGTAATGAGGCGCTTCAGGGCGTTCACTCCTCACTAAATAGGGGGTGAAATCAAGGATGGTGAAGTTGGCATTACATGTAGCATGTATGTGGTAAAAAGAAGTTGATACATGGCATTCATGAGGAAACCGGACAAAACAATCCAATTGAAAAACCTAGGTCTACATATGACAACACTATTAAAGTGAATCTTAAAGGAATAGGGTGGGATGGTGTGAACATGATTGATATGCCTCAGGATAGGGACCAGTCGCGGGCTCTTATGAATAGGGTAATAAACCCTCTATTTTCTTAAAATGTGCGTTATTCTTCAGTAGCTAATTAAGTGTCAGCATCTCAAGTACCGTGCTCTACCCAGTTAATTAGTTACTTGACTGGTTTATTTTTTTAAATTTGGACGTCTCGTTTTGTTCTTGTACTCATATATTTAATTAATAAGTACAAAATATTAACATAACTTAAATTTGTGTTAATGGTTTATTTTGTTTTTTCGATATTTATAGTTTGTTTGTTCGTTTGTTTGTTATTCGATACCTAAAATCCATGCTTTATCCTCCTTTCACGCTAAGGAACCGACGACCAGCTTGAACATTTTATCCTGCTTGTCGCTACGAGCGGAAGGGTTACAAAATGTGTTTGTGTGCTAATTTGTATGCATTCAAGGATCTAATATAATAATATTAAAATTAATCGGTCATAAAAATATTCTTACCTTCTAGTTCTGTACTTGGTCGTAGGTTTGTTTGGTACCTTCCCCGTGTGTATAGAGACTTATTTGGTGTATCACTGAAGAAGACATGTTGCATAAATTAAAATCCTTTGCCAGAGAGTTCTGGGAAGCATTTCGGTTAATATCTAAGCAAATATTTAAGTCGTAAAACGAGGAGTGTATCAAGTAGGATTGCAAGAAAGCAATGTTTGAAAACCGTTGAATAATAAAAAACCAACTAGATGTCACTGGTTAAATTTACTTTACTTCTTAGATACTCAACATGTTTCGGGCATTAATATGTCCATCTTCAGGAATTTGCGACTATGTTGTTGAACTACCACATTGGCTGTATTGTTCTTGGATTACTGTGTGCTGGAGTTAGGGTGCGGTTCGGCTTGGGTGGTATCCGGGCTGCCGGCTTCAGCCGGCAACCCGGATACCACCCTATTCTTTATTCTTCAACTATCACAATGATGCACGCTCCAATAAACATCAGATTTGAAAACCATTTCATCTCGGACGTAGGAATTTCTCGTGTTCTTCTCGCGAGAGACGTTTGTCTGCAAAGAGATCCGCTGGAAACTTCTAAGAATGACAGGAATCTAACTTTCCGAGTAGTGGCGGTAATCGAATGTCTTTTTAATTGACAACTCAATGGAAATTTGTGAAACTAGATATTGCATAACTCTTTACGTTTTATCATAATTTTAGCTTGAGTAAAAACTAATTAAAAATAGATCAAACATTTTGGCACAATTGTTATATACGAACAGAGAAGGTTTACCTTAAAAATGTTCACACATTGCAAATGTTACTGTACATAATTCCAGTAGGTGCTTTATTGTGTTTAAAGTTATAATACCAAACAACGACATATTCATTTTCTATTGCTTAAAGTAATATAACTTCCTTTTCAACTCAATTTAAAATTTGCCTCGTAAGCTGTACGGTATAAATCTCCTGTGTTGTCCTTCAGATATTTCTCAGCCTTTCTTTTTCTTCCATCATTCATTTTTTTTTTTTTGGGTTTTGACCACTGTCTTGTGCTTTTTTTTTTAATTAGTCTCCATGTACCAAATTTCGTGAAAATGAATGAATTGATTTAAAAATATTACAGGCGGTTACACAGGGAGCTTGATGTCTTGTAAGCTGAAGCATTTACTTACACAAGGAAACAAGGTTTCACATACTTACTTACTTACTTACTCCATGGTGCAGAGTCCTTCTTGAGAAGGTAACTGGTTTGCAGCTAGTCAAGATATTCCCCGCATTTCACGGAACCCAAAGGTTCATTACCGCACTCACAAGCGTCCGCCACCTGTCCCTATTCTGGGCCAGCCCAGTCTAGTCCATATAACCACATCCCACCTCCTGCAGATCCATCCTAATATTATCCACCCATCTACGCCTTGGTCTCCCCAGTGGTCTCTTTCCCTCCGGTTTCCGCAGCAAGACCCTATACACTCCCCTCTCCTCACCCGTACGCGCCATATGTCCAGCCTATCTCATTCTTCTCGATTTTATCATCCGCACACTATTGGGTGAGGTGTACAATCATTTAGCTCCTCGTTATGCAGTCTCCTCAATTCCCCCTTTACCTCGCTCCTCCTAGGTCCTAATTTTCTCCTCAACACCATACTAAGTATTCGAAATCTTTCATGAATTTAGTATATATAACATAATACAGAGAATACAGTTTATGCTATGAGTATAATAACTTAATTCTTATCTTTCTTAGCCTCATAAACAAAGTACTTTATTAGTTAAAAGGCATCCAACCAACCAACCAACCAGGGTGGCAGTTTGACTTTTTGTATGTAGAAATAAACACATAAAAAAAAGGAAAAGGGAAGAGATAAATTGCACCCTAGAGAAGGCCACGAAGGCACAGAGGGGATTAGAGACATTACCATATTCTTTCTCTAACCTCGGCGCTAAATGGGGTACATGGTCAACGCCACTCCCCGGCAGCTTTGCTCCCAAAAACAGAATCCTGTTATCCATTGTACTGGAGGCTGGGTAGGCTCCAGAGCCAGCCTGGACGGGTGCGGAAAATTTCGCCCCCACAGGGATTTGATCCCCGGAACTTTCAGCCAGTACAGAGTTGGATAAGTGCATATAAAGACAAATGACGTATTCAGAACCGCGACTTACTGGTTACTTCGGCTTGCTCAATTTTGTTTCAGTATTTATATTTTTCTCCTTTCTCCCAGCTCTCTTTCGTCCTGGTTAGAAACGTCCATCAGTTTTGTGCCTTTCTAATTGATATATACACGTATGTCAGGAAATTTGCATTAACCAACTGAAGGACTGGCTGACTACATGGAGTGGAGTCCTCGCAAGCCAAAAGTTTCGTAGCTGGTCAACAAATCTGCTGCATTTTGTGGTACCCGAAAGTTCATTACTCCATCTCTTAAAAGTACGTGGTAAATGAGCTCCCTTCCAACTTCCCCAGCGGTGTCCATGTGGAGACAGATGCCCGTCTCCAGATCTTACTTGAACACATAAGTTCCCGGCAAACAAGCCCCTTTCCAGGCTTCCCAGCGGGTCCCCCACGGAGGGAGATGGCGATTGTGTTTTGGCCGAAAACCTGTAATCTTTGAAGCTGACTAATAATTGTAATAATTTTCGTTTATCGTATATCACCGAAACTTGTGATCGTTACTGAATAAGCTAACTTAAGACTTTTTCAAATGTTGCATAACCGATGTCATATCCAGTTGACAGTACAACAAACATTGAAATATAGCGGTTATTACAAGAAATCGTGTTTAAAATCGGCGATGACCTTATGCAAGTTGGCAGAAATACGTATTTGTGAAATCTGTGAAGTGACGAGGCATGAAGCTGGATTTAATTTATTGATTCATTGTGAGACAGAAGTTCATATGCACATTTGTCTAAATACAAATGGTTACAGAGATAGAGTAGTTTGATTTACAGTACCGAACTTACTTATGTTCCTGTTGGGGTTAGTTGAAGAGCAAACTTTATGAAAGAAAAGTCGATAAACGAGACGCTCGCATTTTGGAAGCTGCTGCTAGCGTCAAGAAACGTGACGGTCAACTGAGACGAATATCACGCGTTCTTCGCACACGAGTTGCAAAGTGCACTGAAGTTGACGGTGTGGTTTTCAATCAGTTACTGTGAACAGTAATAATTTTGTCATTTCTGTGTAACTATTTATGGGTATACGGTGGCGCAGTTGGTTGAGGCACTGCGCTACATGTCGGAAGGTAGCGGGTTCGATTCCCGATGGTGTTATTGGAATTTTTCATTGACACAATCCTTCCGGTCGCACCATGGCCCTGGGGTTGACTCAGCCTCTGAGAGAAATAAGTACCAAGAATATTACCTGGGGCGTAAAGGCGGCCGGTGCGTAGAGCTGACAATCTTACCGCCTTCATGTGCCGACTGTCTTGAAATCTGGGAGCCTCAACCTTCTGGAACCCTCAGGGCCTGTCTAGGCTTGTAATTGGACTCTTTTACCTTTTGTTTGCTTCTTTATTTACTCATAGCATCTTCTTAAACCACCTTGACGCCGTTCTCTGCCCACATATTGAATTCTAAAAACTATTTTAACAAAAGGACTCTTCCTTCGAAAAACCAGCACTTACAAGTAATTGTGTATTTCCATGAGAATAATCGTGTATTCAGGTACCCGTGGAAAGCACAATTTGTTCTGTTGTGTTACACAGCGAGCCGATGAGAACTAAAATGAAATTGATATGGAGTTTCCGTTTAAATTTTATTTGGCAAGGGATTAAATATTCGGAAGGAGGGACGGATTTTTCCCCTCAGGAATTTTTAGTTGTGCAGATGCAAAATAGAAGGCTGAATCTTATGTTTATTGGACAGTGCATCATCTTGATAGTTGAGTAAAGAGAGACCAACTTGATGTCACTTGCTTTATTATTTCTTTATTTAATGTTCAACATGTTTCGGATGTTAATACATCAATCCTCAGAAGCTTGCGACTTATTTGTTGAGTTATTTCATGGGTTGTATTGATCTGGTTCGATGTGTGTTGGTGTTACGTTGTGGTTTGGCTGTGGTGGTGTGGTATCCGTATGCAGGCT
>Ga0123355_10008383_pt1 | contig 15621 bp, 12 predicted proteins | sample TergutEmb28metaG_3_FD_89872 | JGI IMG/M metagenome (GOLD analysis project Ga0123355, IMG submission 89872) | Embiratermes neotenicus P1 segment gut microbial communities from Petit-Saut dam, French Guiana - Emb289 P1 | ecosystem: Host-associated > Arthropoda: Insects > Digestive system > Gut ... | reverse complement strand
GTGTGTGTGTGTGTGTGTGTGTGTGTGTGTGTGTGTGTGTGTGTGTGTGTGTGTGTGTGTGTGTGTGTGTGTGTGTGTGTGTGTGTGTGTGTGTGTGTGTGTGTGTGTGTGTGTGTGCGCGCGCGTGTGTGTGTGCGCGCGCGTGTGTGTGCGTGCGTGTGCGCCCGCGGGCGCGGGTGCGCGTGCGTGTGTGTGTGTGCATGCGTGTGTGTGCGTGTGTGTGTGTGTGTGGGTGGGTGGGTTGTGTGTGTGTGTGTGTGTGGGTTATGTGTGTGGGTGTGTGTGTGGGTGTGTGTGTGGGTGGGTGTGCGCGTGTGGGTGTGTGGGTATGTGGGTGTGCGTCCGTGCGTGTGTGTGTTTTTTCTCCCAAATTATAATACTCCTTCTACGAGTTGATCTTCTCTTTTCTAATTTCATATTGATAATTTTTTTTCTCTTCAAGGTATTTGTGTTTCCTGCTTTCTCTCAATTTCTCATTATTTCTTGTTCTCTGATATGGTCATCTTAACGAGTTGATCCTTTTCTGCATAATAGTAAGACTGTCCGTCCACCAGTGGACTGATTTCTTCTGCTTTGTCTTGTTCTGTGTGTTTATTATTTTAAAAGCTTCCCTGCATGCTGTTTGCATAGCCTCAGTGAATGAATCAACTAAGCTCCCCAAATCATTTTCTTTTGCTGCTGTTGTTGATAGGTTCATGTCCATTTCTTCTACTTGTCCTTTGTACGTTATATTTTTGAAAATTTTTGGTATTTCTTGTTCTAATTTTCGGTCGTATTCGTACTATTTGTCCTCTTTTACTATATATCTTATACACTGGTAGTTGTATTTGTTTTTATAACTTTTGGATTTTCTGATTTTATATTTAAGGAAATTGTGGTCTGAACAGCTCTCTTCTTCACTGATTTCCCATTCTTGCACATCTGCTATTAGATTATTTTGTGTGTGTGTGTGTGTGTGTATGAGAGAGAGAGGGGGGGACCACACCCCAGTATGGTCCAAAGCCCATGTTAAGCAAGAGATCAATCAGTCACAGCTGCATAATTCAGCAATACCTATCAGTTTATTACTCTTTCACTATGCTTGAACCCGGCAGTGTCCTGATCAGTTCGTTATACTTTTAGGAATGCATAACTTGTCTCCTCCTCTCTATAAAGCCAAGCACAATTCTGTAAATGACCTCACTCATTAACAAATTGATCACCGGCCATCACGTATCTGTGAGTAAAGAAATATCGTGACAAGTATAGTCATTGCCAAGATTATTATAACGACACTACAGTGCTCTACTGTCTTCTGTTCATGCAAGATAAGACACATTGACTGTATTAGAAATTCACTTTATACCGAGTTGAACAGTTTGGTAATTACACTTTATGCTTTATTCCAAATTTACACGTTTCGGTTTATAGAGAGGGAGAGGCAAGATAATTATTTAAATAACTTATATTAAACTTTCAACAGAGTTTGACTTTTTAACTGTGTAGCTAATGATTTGTTAGTTTATTGTAATATAGTATTTAGTTTAGCAAAATAGAATACACACGTTTTCTTATTTTCAATTTAAACTGGAATGAGTCAAACGATTGTTCTGTAAGTCCTTGAGTCCCTGCCATAACAGATTTGCCAAACTACTGGCTTGTGGCGGCGAAAATTACTACCATACGCTTTAGTGTCATTTCCTTGGAAACTTGATGGAGGTCAAGCCTTCATCCAAATAGGAAAGCACTACACTAGTCCACAGTACAGTAAAAAGGCTAAAGCTGCAACTAATAAGCTTCTTCTGTAATAATATAAAACTGTGACGCTACTGCACATGAATTGACATTCTGTACTATACGCGAAGTTAATGTGTGAGACACAGACTAAAAAATTAATAATGATTCTTAAGCCTGTAATGCAACATAAAAAAAGTTCTGCCAAACTGCAATCAATAAACTGATCACCAGGTAACTCACCCTGAGAATTTTTATTCGCTCATGCACATTACCCAGGAACAAGGCTCCCTGATATTGGCCAGATATGTCTTTTCTTATTTCTGCAATCTTCATCATCTTGCGCAGCTTGTCCAGATTGCCAGTAATAAGATACAAGAATGAGAGCTTGTCAAAGTTCTTTGTTCGCTGGTAGCACATTTCTACAACCTATATAAAAGAATGAAATGTTTAGCAAAATATGCCACATAACAAACAATCAAGTTAGACAGTAAGCAATTATATGTGAACAAGGATACACAGAATTATACTGCACATACAAAAAACAGATCAAGTGCTGAAACCTTCATAAACGTAACATGTGTGCTGTTTGACCTCACAGCTAGACTGGAAAAGCATATTCACACAGACAGAAAGGTTCTGAACTGGCAAAATTTTTTGGTACAAAATTGAGAACTGCTGCCCATATCAAACTGTCATCAGTAATACCTAATTTTTATATGCATAAGACATAAGACAACACTTCTAAATTAATGTACATAGTAAAACTGGCAAACCATTAAATTAATGTCCAGTCAAATACAATCTTGTTAAAACCTACTTGATGATTTCCCTGCATGAGGGCAGCCTGTCCTAGCCTTTCCCAGCATGCTTTGTCATCAAGGGCCCTCGCTGCTTCAAGAGCAACTTCAATGTTGCCACACTCAAGAGCAAGACTGAAGCGGGTCTTTTCTTCCTTCACAAAATGCAAAGCTACTTCTGGGTATCCCTTCTGCTGCAAGTATGCGATGATGGACTGCCCCACCAGACGAGCATTACGTACCATATGAAGTACCTGAAAAAGATACACTTCCTTATAATTCTATTCTGACTACAAATTAACATTATTTAGGACAAAAATGCAACTTTAATAATAATAAACATTTTAACAGCACTAATCCAACAGATCGCCTGCATGTCTAAACCCTATATATAAGTGGTTTTAACTTTTACCTTGAATTATTTAATTTGCAACTTGGTGGACATGTGTGCAGACTTTACCATCTGCACACACGCCCACCAACTTTGTGTCAACGAGATCTTGTCCCCTTACTTACATTAATACTAATAATTGTTCTGTGTTATATCATATCTATATAGCTTCTCTGATAAAATGTATCCAACCTGATGATGGCCACAGCAGCATTGGCCAAAACATGTAGTTAATAAGTTTATATATACACTTGATGACTGTCATATCCTTACAGAATTATTACCTTATGGTCTGATGCGGAATTATAAAGAGACTATTTTGACCTTTATCTTAAGTGGGTTGTATATTCTGGACACAATTTGTAAGGCAGGGAGCATGAATGTCCTTTACCTTCAAAGCACAAAGGCTGACAACCCTAGAACTTTCTTTTGTATATTTAGGCAGTAAAGCTATTTACTTCATTTCTTACGGCATGCTGCAGAATCTCTGTTCCCCCCCCCACAAGCAGTCATTTATTTCACAATTCAATTCAAATATTATTTAAACTTATCATAAAACAAGGGCTAAAACTTAAATACCTGCCCCACAGCCCTATCCAGTTATGTATTTCAATCTAAAGCCACTTAAAGATTAAGACCATAAAAGCACACCCATATTTTCCTTCACAATATTATCTGTTAACTTACTTCGTCATATTTACGGTTAATGAGTGCCAACTTGAACTTGAATTCTGTAGGATCAATGCTGAGAATGCGTGGCTTGCATTCACGGTCCAGGCAGAAAACTTGGTTGCCCTTCACACGTGTAACATAAATTGGAAGGTCCACTGTGCGGATTATTCCATGATCTCTACAAATAAACATACACACATTCCACTCATTTCACTACTTTACTAATCAGTGTCAGGGACATTCAAATAGCCATTATGTGAAAAGATTTCTCTCACAGGCAGAATGTCTCTACTTAACTGCCAGTGAACCCACGAATCTGTACACTCAGTTAAGAAACGCTTAGTTTTTCATAGAATAATGTAGACTATATCAGTGTTTCTGAACCGCCAGGCTGCGGCCCGGTACTAGGCCCTGGCATCAATTATACCGGGTCGCGAGAGATTCTCCTGGAATTGATAACTAATTTAAATGTAATTATACATTTTTCAACATGCCACACCGTACACATAAGAGTACTAATACTCTTTATGATTATGCCATAATTAATTATTAATGCTTACGTTAGTTTAATGTACGAACTTAACAAAAATTGGAAAGGTACTGACGAGTAAATTTGTTGGGACCGGGCCCTCGTCTTATGAAATAAGAATTTACCGGGCCGCGGTATCACAAAGTTTGAGAAACACTGGACTATACGTTTATTGGATTAATAATAAATATGTTGTTTTGACTCTCAAGCTGCAATTCAGACAGTATTACAATCATGCCACATTCAGATTCACAAACAAAACACTGTTCCCAATGCAATAGAACAACTGCAATAAATGTCACTAAGACACTTTCAGACATCAAATGCACATGTGTGCAAACATGAGCCACCTTTAATGTTAACTGCATCAGTAGACTGAACCCCACAGGAAACAATATGGAGGAGGGGAAAACAGAAACAAAATAAAACACATATTTCACATATTTTACATACAACCACTCTTCTGTTTAAAATAGACTTAGTTCTAGTTACTCCAATCCAACCCAAATAGATATAAGCAACACGCAACACTGCAAACTAAATTATCACTTTGCCATTCAAAGAACTGCTGGAATAAAGGTGGACATTTTAATGAACAGTCAGAAGGAGAGAAATGACAATTGTAATAAAAGAATTCTCACATCTAGGTGGACGGAACTCTTTGTTTGCCAGACATAAACTTCCTGCTGCCTAACACAGAGACACAGCAAATACATCTCACAAAGCAGGAAATCACTGATATGTTAAGGACAGAACAGTACTGAAGAAAACCTAGTGTTCAGTTTCAATCAAATGGCTCTAATTCAAAGTACATTCCTGAATCAAATTGAACGTTGAGAATGACAAATGTTCATTGTGAACTGAAAAGTGTGTTGCCTCCATCTTCACTGTAATGTGTCTGCCCCTCAGAAATGTCAAAACAAACACATTAAGTTACACAGTATGAACACTTATATGGCCATCATTTGAGTAAGACTTGCCCTGAAACTTTATATTGACTTGGTATGTGCCTACAGGGAATGCCAAAATCCATAAAACACAACAGGTTTGACATTCAGAGGACCGTGCATTGTGCTATATTCTTATAATAAAAGCCAACGTGATTCACTTTTTCTCAACTTCCTTTTGGTAAAGAACTCTACATGTTTCGGACAGATTTACTGTCCATCATCAGGAGTCTTAATACTGTATTCACAGCAATAGGTATATGTCATACTGGTTATGTTGCAACATACCTAGTATGACAAATACCTATTGCTGTGAATACAGTATTAAGACTCCTGATGATGGACAGTAAATCTGTCTGAAACATGTAGAGTTCTTAACTAAATGAAGTTGAGAAATAATGCATCTCGTTGGCTTTTATTATAAGAACTTACAACAGGGTAGCCTGATTAACTATATGAAATGTAAAGAGCCTTCACCTCCCAAACACAAGTCATGTTAATACTAAGCTCTCTGCACCCCTCCCCTCCCAAACTCAAATCCTCTTAAAGAGAGGCTAATAAAATATATACTTTACTGTATATGTTAAATTTTACATCTCTTTTTCATACAATTATTAACCAGTACTGTCCTTATTTGATTACGTATGAAGAACTATAGGACACAAGCAATCAAATCATGCTGTGCAGAGGAATTTTTACATAAAGTTATCATCATATGCTTACCCATTTGAGATGGCATATTTGATGTGGTTGCTTGTAGTGTAAATGAACACCCCACTGTCATCCCAAGCTCCTGACTTCACACGTGTGTTCTCATGAATGGAGCAGAGGGACTCCAGCCGACGGTTGCAGATGTTAACAGTGTGTTTAGCCAACAGAGCAACATGGGACATATCAGCTGACCACACCACATACCGACCTTTGGAAATCTTCACCTGTGCCAGAGTTCTGATGGAACAAACTTAGATTTTAAACACAGATCTCAGATTTATAATTATTGATTAAAAAGGATGTAGTCTGACGCAATCAAAGACAAAGGCACCAGCACCAGTCATACAAACCACCAGATGCAGTATATTAGAACAAGAGAGAAGTACAATTCCAACTGCAATTTATAAACAACACCAATAAATTTTCACCAACTGAACGTCTTGCCAGTTAAAGCCTCTTATTCTTATATGTTAATCCCAAGGTTCATGTGCACTTATCTGGTAAAAATCAGCATAAGCAAACACCTGGTTTTTTTGAGTTATACATGAGTGTGAAGTCAATGTATTTGGGTGTAGTGTTCAGTAACATGTTTTATTAGACCACACTACAATATTGAGCATAACAAGAGACACAGTGATGCAGAATTGTTACCAAATGCATGTTTTCAGACTGTCAGCAGGAATCAGCCAAAATGTCATCACAGAACCCACAAAGTCATGTGGAGAATATGGAACTTTCTCAGCTCACAGTAAGTGACAAATGTAATCCAATGATACATTCTGGAGTATAATGTACTGAGTGATTACAGCATATTTCAACGTACAATGGAGACACTTAAACCCCGTGATAAACTACAGTCAGGTTACTAACCATTTATCAGCCAGGACTCAAACAGGGGACATTCCTAAGGACAAGATGTAATGAATGCTATGTGAAAACAGAACAGAAGAACTCACCTCTTCTGCTGAACATCAAACAAGGTAACTCCATCTGAATCTCTCAGCAGCAACATTCCAGTGCCAGCATAGAAAATTTCATCACAGTTTGGAGTCTGAACTTTCTTAGTCACCTCATTTTTCAGATTCTTTATCATCAACTGGAAATATCAATATATATATATTACATTTAGTCTCAATTCTGACCTACTGTTCATTGTATTTCAGATTCCCACAACCGGTTATTAAAAAAATTTGAATTAAACTCTATAGAAAGTAGAGGTTGTTCTGGACCAATATAAGGCACTAGTAAATTTCCCTAACAAATTTAATTGTAAACTGCCAATACCAACTTCAATAAAATCCAAAGAGTAGTTTGGGAAATAAAATAAGCATAATGGTGGACAGACACTACTTCCTCATTATCCACTTAGTGCAAAGAATGCACGACAAACTATCAATCATACCGAGTGTGTACGGTCCAAAACTGCAAAGCGATTTCTCGCTACCCAAATGGCAGTAACACCTGAGGAACGCTTGCTTTCTGGAGATTCAGGATTCTGACTGTCTGAGTCTTTGGGAATGCCATACAGATCATATGAGCTGTTCTCCACATTGCTGGTCCTTGTACACAACAGAACAGCATTCTCTGCTGGGTTATATGACATACTGCAACAAACACAACACAATTCATCCATAAGACAGTTCAAAAGTTTCCAGATTCTTAGAATTTACAAACTCACGAGGTCTTCAACTTCTCTGTCGAAACAACACTGCGCCTTAAGTATAGCAAAATTTAATTACGGCTAACATTTCAACAGAACGTCCGCACTTCAGTCTTCCTGCATATCAAGGTATACATATATGCTTGCAGACTCATACAGCAAGAGTGGGAAAATGTAACATTCAAAAAGAATCAGTCTTGGTTGCAACGATTTGCAGATGTGATTAATACTGCTGCCATTTATCAACCTTTGTTTTCTCACAAATAGTAAAGAAAAAAAAATAAATAGTGGGAAAGGGGAGGGAATAAACATCTTCATTAAAATGCAAGTCTTCGGATTCCGAACACATAAAGTGTTCACTTACTACATGTAGTAATTGTAAGACAATGACCAGTGAGATTAAGCCTACAGTCACACTAATATGTTGCTTAACACCAATCTGAATTTGAGATTCTCTGTATGAATCAATTAGTAACAATGTTATTTCAGTGATTTCTGGAGTACCTACAAAGCAGTGATCAGTTAGGCTGAATAACTGATAGCTATTTAATCATTTTAGAAGTACTGTATCAGGAATGCCACAAACACTGATGCACACATCCTGCTGACACATCAGCCAGCATATCCCTTCCAAAAAGAACTCCCCTTTGTTGCTGTTGAAATCACTGCAAATATCTTTTACTTGACACAAATGTTCATGACAACACCATCAAAACACAGTGCTATTCTGAGATCCACTGAGATATTAATGTTGCCACCAACATGGGGCAAACCTGGCATGCTGATAATGAGGATCATCACACTGGAAGAAAATGCCCGCCCCCATGTTGCCCATACTGTACCAAAAATGCTGCTCTCAAAAGTGCTGGTAGGTGTCAGAGCATCTTCCAAGCAACCCAGACATTTAACTGTGTGCCTTCCATGTCCACAGGTCCCACCAAGAAGGCACTAATGTATTTTAGATCAACATGGGATAAAGAAGCCAAGGCTACAGCGGCACAATGGTTCCAGCAGCAGCCCAGGAAATTCTTGGCAGAGAGAATCCATCAGCTGATATGTCAATAGGATGCCTAACTCATTGCTCGTTGAGACTATACTTAACTGCCTCTATCGCTTCACCCAGAACAATCCCAAATGGACTTCATTTGAACTAACCCCATGCAAATACCTCTCTGCATGTCCACTAATTCCATGCAGAAAATCTGAGTACAGTAACATCCCCATGCCAACTTTGGACACAAAGTAAAGAAGAAAGCAATAAGAACAACCAATTACTTAACATTCAGAAATTTGTTGGATTACTTACTATTCATTACATTGAACATTTTCAATAAACCACACTAATATTGACTAAATACCTGTGCACAGGTGTGCGACCACCACCTCTAAGCTGCATCACAGCTGTATCCTTGGATGTGGTAAAGTCTAGTTTACGGAGGAACCGATCTTTCACATAGTACAATATATTTCCATGGACAGCATACGCTGGACGTTCTCTCTCCAACTGTGCCAAAAAAACATATCTCTCTTTTAACTACAACTCTCACACAAAAAACAAACAGAAAGCTTGTGGGGAAACTATCCAAACCACTTCATTTTGAAGTTCCAACCCCTAGTTTTCATTACGCACAATCACCATTAAGCATTTCTCTTTGAGTTGGAAGCTACATGAAGAAATTTGAGATCTTCATTCTTCTGGGATGTTACGCATTGCTGTAGATGGGACTGACAGGTTGTCCCGAAACGTCAGTAACTAACTACCAATCAACGCTGAATAACATCCGAGAAGAGCAAAGATCTCATCTGCAACACAGCGGAAGCATGAATCACACGTGCTAACATTTTCCGTTGATTGTGACAAACCTAGAAGTCCATTCTTAATTTTGCACTATTGCTGATTTACTGACCAACATTCTACATGCCTTTCTCTGCTGATTTCCTGATCCACATGCTCCACAATCATCCTTATTACCTTACTTATCAGAGTGTATTAAACACTAACCTTAAAAATGATCATGCCAGAATCATGACCAGCAGCAAACAGATTGAGGGAAGGGTGGGCAGCTAACACCCAGAAGCGTTCATGTTCACGTCTGAACGTATGCAGGCAAGTACGTTTGGTCATGTCCCACACACGGATACTCTTGTCCTCAGAGTTGGAGAGAATGAGTTCTTGACGCGGGTGAAACAGCACACATGAAACATTGTTATAGTGACCACGGCACGTGTCCACTTCCCAAGCCTGTCAAAGTTAATATATACATACATTCTCATTAAAATGCAAGTAAACAAAACAATAAAAAATGTTACACGTGTAATGCCCAACCACCCAATAATTACAAAATATTTATAAATGACACAAAGTTTATTTATAAATCACTCCCTATAACAAAGCACCAACAGTATACCCAGGTCTGTTATCCCTACAATTCTGTAAGACTTTATTTGCCAAAACAGCCGCACATGGGCTACTTAACGGCCCTCTATCAGTTGCAGAATTTGTGTAGCACAAAATCATAAGACAGGACATATCACATCCAGTGAAATGGAAATGGAAGAATTGTGACCCTCTTTAGGGTTCTATCCCAGCAGCATTCAGCATGTGAGGACTCAATAAAACCACAGTAAATAATAATTTTCTCAGTTTTATCAAAGATATGAGATGAAAACTGCCAAAATGAAAGTTGCAAGCATTACCACTGCAGATAATTTGCTCAGCAGACCAGTTCTGGAGCCCATGCAACCTCTTATTCGATGTGTATCAGTGGGTGGGGCGTGAAGGTGACCGTATACCTCCATCTTGTGCCAAGGTTAGGAGCGAAGTTACATCTCTAACTCCCCTGTATGCCTTCATAGCATGCATAGGGACAATCTTGCTTTCTTTACCTTTCCATCATATTATGCTGGTTTCTATGAATCACTGTGGTACAGCTTAAAAATGGCTTGTTCATATGCAAAATGAGGACACTAATACATAAACCATTTCTAAAACATATCAGAAGCTAACAACCAATCAATGGGAGCCAGGTTTGCAATAGGACACTGAATTACACATCTGCAAATGTCAAGAAAAACTTGACATCCACAAGGATCTACAATATCCTGCAATACATGCCTGAATGCAGGAAAATATGCACCAGCTATTTGCACCACCTATAATACATTTCGACAGATGACTGTACCAGATTCCTGTTTGACACAAGTACAGGGGAGATTGCACTACAACCAGACCTTTCCAAAAGGGCTGAGGGTAGCTAAACTTTGGCAATTCCATTCCAGTAAAAGAGTCCAATATCATACTCCATCAACATCACTGTGCACAACACACACCACAAACAGCCACACTTACTTTTGCTTCATTCATCCTCCACAGTTTAATCTGCCTGTCATCTGCTCCTGACACAATCAAAGGAAGGGTGGGATGGAAGCAGGCCCAGTTCACACCCCTGTCATGGCCCTCCAAGACATGTTTCACAACAGCGTCTGCTTGCCCAAACAAGTCTGTTGTTCCTGGGTTCTTAAGGTGTTCATCCAAACCTCCTGGTCCTGGTGCCACATTTTTCTTACGAAGGCCTACAATATTGCCACACCACACTGAAGAAGAATACTTAGCAAGCTTGCGGTTCTGAATAGATTTGAAGTTACTTTAATGTTTTCATCAAACTACAGTCTTAAACCAATAATAAATATACACAAATGACTAACATAAAATAAATAAAATTATTCAACATACTGCAGTATAAGTATTAAACAATATTATCACATAAAACTGATATTTGCTTTCTCTGAACCAGATCACTAAGAACTTAAGAGGTTTTGTTTATCACAGTAATTACGAAAACAAGAAAGTTCTTGTAGTAATACTTACCAAGTTTAATGCTGTAAGTCTGGGTTAAAAGGAAAGTAATTTCTCTGTTTTCATAATTCATACATCAAATTTCTATGTACAAAGAAGAAAGATTTTAAGTAAAGAACTCAAATTCTTACATATGAATGATTTATGTACAATACTGCAGATGTGTCCTTATTATACCAATGAAGGTAAACTTCTAGCAAGCAGTTCACTCAAACACAATTCGATTTGTATTTTGATATTTATCTAAAATGTATGATGTGTGTTTGACCGTGCATCATCAACATAAATAAAGTAGAGGACCAACTAGATGCAACAATAACAATATACTGATCTTCAAATTAACTCAACATGTTTCAGGCAATACTTTGCCCATCTTCAGGAGCGCAAGACTGTGACTTACAGCATGTGGTACAATGTCCCCAGACTGTTGTCAGTCGGAGGCCTGGAGTGCGGCGGCACGGACTATTTCTGTGCCGCCACACATGCTGTAAGTCACAGTCTTGCGCTCCTGAAGATGGGCAAAGTATTGCCTGAAACATGTTGAGTTAATTTGAAGACCAATAAATTGTTATTCTTGCATCTAGTTGGTCCTCTACTTTATTTATCTAAAGTGTTGTCCATCTATGAATATTAAACAGCCAAATTCAACAGCATACATATCATGGTATGATGATATTATGTCATCCACTCATCAGAAGTTGTGTATACACTTCACAGAAACCAATCGAAAGACAAAGAGAACTGCAACTATAATAGTCAGAGGCACCTTGCAGATACAGTACCAAACCTCTTTGTACATAAGACTGAACTTCAATAAAACATTAATTAAAGGTCTGGAATAGTTACAATTTGTTAATGCAACCAGCAGTATCCATGCTATTATACAGACACTCTCCGATATACACAACAGGTATGTTCCAGAAGGTCCAGCACAGGTCAAAATCTGCACTAGTCATAACTGAGAGTATATATGGTCAACTATATACATATATACAAGAGGGTGTACTTTAAATCAGAACTCCATCACCCAGGAAACTGATCGGCCACAGTATGACCACCCTGCCACCTGCATTATCACTCACAAGTATTCGTCCACCACCTTCATCTCCTCATGCTTTCAGTCCCACACAGAAAAATTTGGTGCATGTGCCAAAATTGTTATTATTTCAGTATTTAGCATGTCAAAGACTGCGTAAGTCTAACTTGCATACCTTAAAACTGCTTATGTCGGGGAGTGTCTGTATATTTCAGAAATGGCTTCCTTCTAAATGTAGACACTATAACATCATTTAAACGCAGAATAAGCAGGTCCACTGCCCTTACCACTAATGATTTATATTACATGGATTATTATTTTGTAAGAGACAAGATGCAAGACAGATGGGAGGGAGAAATAACATGAAACATTTTGCTTTAAAGAAACATCCCTATTGCAAATGTGTTAGTTTCATTCACATCAAATCAGTTACACTAATAATCTTCCTAATTAAAAGAAATCAAGTACACCTGAGCAGGCAGTTGCTCTTAAAGGGTGCCAGCCATATTGCATTGCTTATAGCCATAACCAGTATAAACTCTCAAGTCAAGTTTAATTTACTACCTCATGACACGTCTAGTGGTTTGTCATTTTACCAACACCAGTATCCAAGTTCAGCTTCCAGCAGTATCATAACCAATATTTAGGCAGCAGAACCAGAAGCTTCTACACCAGTAATGACATAAGCTAACTAGTTTCTATTTACCTACCATCCTCATAACTTACAGCCATGGTATCCATTTTAATATTGTCCTCCCACCTCCTTCCCAGTCTTTCAACTGGCTCTTTCCTAGAGGTTTCCTCAGCAGAATCAAAAATATACTTATGAATTTATTACTGAAAGACCAAACTTTTTATAGAAAGACTTAAAACTTTGTTCACTACAATGCAAGCTGACTATACTTTTCCTGAGGAAATTCATTATATTTCTGTTACTTTGCCACCAAAGCATCAAACTTCACTTAATGAGAAGCCCTTCATTTTGGCCCTAGCAACACAAGTACAATCAAGATTATCTATACGTACACTCAGCAAACCACAAAGCTGATGCAATTCAACTCCAAACAACAAAAAAGCAAATGTATTTCCACAACTATTTTGACTTACATAGAAGACAATGGTAATGTTTTAACTTTCTGCCCCAAAAAATTCGAATTCTAAGTAAGATGGACTAAAAGAATAAACATGTTTTACCAATGGTGCACTAAGAAGGTTTTTTCACCTTTTTTCATGGCCCAGTTGAGAAATACATATACAGAAATGAAGACAGAAATTTACATAGTACAACCAATATTGCATTCTGAATATGTTTATAAACAATCTTTGGAATAAAGTTTTACAACAAAACTTATTTATGTTTAAAATTATGAAAAGGGAAGAGCAATACTGCTTAAGTAGCATGCATCCCACGTTAATTTTAGAAATTATTCGTATGGACTAAGTACTATATCAGTCTACGGCCCCTCACCTACACCACCCATGTGCTGTGCCTTTAGGCCCCTACCAGGGCAAAACCGGTCCACGGTCCCCAACTGTGTACCATGCAAATATATCAAGTGGGTCTACAGTGCTTCTGCGGGGAACTTGTGGCTGAGCACATCACTGCAAAGAGTCAGCTGTAACTTGTGACAACAGCACAGCCAAACCACCAGATGTACAAACATTAGGAAGTTGGTGCCATCTGTGCCCTGCACACACTACTGCATGAATGCATTGGCTTATGGTCTGGGCACAGCACCTATACCCACATACAGAGGCAGTGAAAAGGGTCCATTCAACCTTCACTATCAAGTTCCCTGCAGGGAAACACAAGTTGGACGTTTTGCTGTGAGCACTGGACAGCACCTGAGATAGGAATGACCTCTGCTGATGAAAAAGGCACCCACTCAATTTATAGGACCTTAATTTCTAAGAAACATATAAGCCTATAAGAAACACATACCCCTAGAATAATAGTATTATCATTATAAACAAAGACATGGCACATCGACTGACACCGACAGTATGGTTACTATGAGAACGATGTGCAACACATTCAGAATAAAAATTGGACCAATTAAGGAGACATAAATACACAAGACATAGGAGTAAGAAGGTAATATGATGGGCAGGAAGACTAGACAGTACCCTTTGAAACCCTCTCTCAGCACAGAAATCATCCCACCCTCACAAGAGAGAGTAACATAATTGCCCTTGTGGATGCCATAGAGACATGCGAGGGGGTGGAGATCTAGCTCCATTCAGTCTTAACCTCAGTACTAATCAAATGGTACAGGGTGTAAAGCAGCCAGTGCATGAAGTTAGCCTCTGCCTCTATCTAGTTCTGAGATTACAAATAAGTGGAGTTGTAACTTTACTCCCCGTATACGTCTTCATGCCATGGGCAGGAACAATTTTACCTTTACCTACACATAGATGGTCAGCTTCACACCCTGGCCACTCCACCCCCTTGAGAAAGAGCTGTTAATACCAATTGAACAGGAAGTTAGAAAGGCCCCAGAGCCACTGCAGATGCTTTTGATGGGAGAGAGGACAAATCTAAAAGTCAGTTACAGAAAAGTATGGCTGTGAAAGACTTTCTAATCAACTGACTAACATGAAATGCAGTCCAAGGGATGCCAATAACTTTCAATATGGATTTGGAACGAAATAGTGAAGGCATATCAAAAAATACCAACACAACAAAACCTGGTAAATGAGGAAAACCATTTAAATTATCAGTCAGGATGATCACATGATACAGATTTATATCAGATATTTCCCAAACACAAATCCAGGCCGCAACCAATAAAGTAACTAACTTCCTTTCTGTGATTTCTTAACATGGTTCCAGTGTATATATGTACACATTTTTTCTGTTATATTGCAGCCAGTCAACAAAAACCATACTGACACCCATGCAAAAGGTTCTAGAGCAACTACCCGCCCATGCTCGTACCTTCTAGACGGTTGGATATACCTGAGATGTCCCACACTCGCACCGTTTGATCAAGCGAGGCAGACACCACAATATCATCAGTGGGATGAAACTGGGCACACATTACATAGTGGTTATGCCCAGTAAGAACACAGATGCATGTACGGCTCTGCCAATTCCAGATGCGTATGGTTTGGTCATCTGATGCACTCAAGATCCATGGATATTCATGATGAAACGTTGTGGTTCGGATATAATCCAAATGTCCAAGCAATGTGAAGATGCATCGCCTATGCTTATAATTCCACACCTGAGAACAGAAAAATCGTGGTGGTGATGGTGGTGATGGTGGTGGTGGTGGTGGTGGTGGTGGTGGTAGTGGTGGTGGT
>Ga0123355_10008382_pt1 | contig 15624 bp, 16 predicted proteins | sample TergutEmb28metaG_3_FD_89872 | JGI IMG/M metagenome (GOLD analysis project Ga0123355, IMG submission 89872) | Embiratermes neotenicus P1 segment gut microbial communities from Petit-Saut dam, French Guiana - Emb289 P1 | ecosystem: Host-associated > Arthropoda: Insects > Digestive system > Gut ... | reverse complement strand
CATGTCCATAATAACCTCTCTTTTGTGCGGTCTAACCGCACTTTATAATCGAATATGAAACATCGTTTCATAATAACCCCTTTTTCATAATAACCCCTTTGATCGAAATGTGTTTCCCTTCAACGATGATAGAGTCAGCTTTCCAAAAGAGCCTATCATCGATTTTGATCCAGGGACTACTACCATTTCGTCTCTTTCAGTTCTCGTTATTAATTCATCGGCATTTTTTTTGGAAATCCCCTCTATAAAAACAATTTCTGTACTTCCGACACGGCTTTTTAAGAGTTCTGATGTATGTTTTTTCTGTAAAGCGATTACTCTTGCCAGCCGCTCCTTTTTGACCTTATCGTCAATTCTGTCAGGCAAATCAAAAGCTTTGGTTCCTTCTCGAGGGTTAAAGTGGTACATATATGAATAGAGGAATTTTACTTCTTCCATCAAATCTAAAGTCTTCTGAACATCATCTTCTGTCTCTCCGGGGAAACCCATCAAAATGTCTGTTGAAAGTGTGATTTCCGGCATAACAGAGCGTATTTCTCTGACAAGATCAAAAAAACGAGCGGAAGTATAAGTCCGATTCATCAGTTTAAGGATTTTGTCAGAGCCATGCTGAACAGGCAGATGTATATGCCGGCAAAAAACCCTATTTTTTGCCATTACCTCAATCGCCGCAGAAGAAAAATTACCCGGATTTGCCGAAAGAAAACGCACCCATTTTACGCCACTTTTTTCTGTTTCTGCGGCAACAAACTTTAAAAGGGCGGTAAAGTCCATTGTGTTTTTTTCCCAAAAATAACTGTTTACATTCTGCCCCAAAAGGGTGATTTCACGCACTCCCCTTTCCCCTACCAATCGGATTTCTTGCGCAATTTGAGCGGGATCACGGGAGACTTCTCTGCCCCTTACATACGGAACAATACAATAAGAACAAAAATTGTTACAGCCGTGCATAATCGGGATAAAACTGCGAAAAGCAGATCCTTGCTTCAGCCCTTCTTCGTGGTGGGAATTTGAAAAAGAAAATACCGCTTTTTCATTTAAATCGAAAACCGCCTTTTCGCCTTTTTCGACAGCTTCCAGTATCAAAGGAAAATTTGAACGGGCGGAAGTACCCATTACATAATCTACCTGCGGGTATTTTTTTGTTAAATCGTCACCTAACCTTTCCGCCATACAACCTGCAATTACCAAAGAAAAGTTAAGTTTATGTTTCTTTTTAAGCCCGGCATAGTGCATTATGCGCCCAAAAGCACGAGTCTCCGCAGTCACCCTGACAGAGCAGGTGTTGATCAAAATCAAATCAGAGCTTAAAACGTCTTCCGTCTCCAGCCAGCCTTTTTCCTTGCAAACTAAAGCCAATGCTGCCGATTCCGCCGTATTCATCTGGCAGCCATACGTTTCAAAAAAATATTTCATAGACTTATGTTTTTGTAAAAAACCTTAAAAACTAAAGCGAACATTGCGTTTTATAGTCCTTTAATTTTACTTCTGCACATCCCAGGCTAACTGAATTGCTTTGACTAATCCAAACGCAAACAGTCCTATTGCTCCGACGACAAGAAAAAAAGAGGCAAACCCGGCAACTACTCCAAAACGTGGAGTTGTCAGCAATAAAAGAAATCCGCTTAAAGTTACGATAAGACCCGGTTTATAAAATAATTGCCGCCTGCGTACAAGCATCATGAGGCCGGACATAAACGCAAAACCTCCAATACCAAGCGACAACGGCCGAATTCTGGCGCTGACCATTGTCAGGATAAAAAGCGCTATGCCGCCCACGATAAATTGAATTATGATTCTGCCTTTCCCCTGTAAATTATCTGAGGAAGGATTAGCGTCTTTCCATTCCGGTTCATTTGACATTAAAAATCTCCTATATTTTTTTTTCAAATTTGTTTGAAGCTTCTATCACATTATTTAAAAGCATAGCGATAGTCATCGGGCCAACACCTCCGGGCACTGGTGTAAAAAAAGAGCATTTTCGCATAACGGCAGGATCAGCGTCCCCGCAAAGACGATAGCCTTTTGGAGCAGACGTATCGGAAACACGATTTATTCCCACGTCGATTACAACAGCTCCATCTTTTATCATATCAGGTTTTATCATACCGGGGCTTCCGGCAGCGGCAATTACAATGTCCGCTTGAAGCGTGAAAGCTTTCAGATCTTTTGTGCCGGTATGACAGAGAGTTACGGTTGCGTTATATTCACGGCGGATTAAAAGGTTTGCCATTGGCTTTCCAACGATGTTTGATCTTCCAATTACCACAACATGAGCGCCGGCAACAGGTATGTCATATTCACGTAACAACATCAGAACACCATGCGGTGTGCATGGAAAAAAACCTTGTCTTCCTAAAACCATATTTCCAACTGATTCGGGGTGGAAGCAATCCACATCTTTTTTTGGAGAGACTGCCTGATTTACTTTTTCTTCACTGATGTGTTTTGGAACCGGCGATTGAACCAAAATACCATGAACTTTTTCGTCATTGTTAAGATCGGCAATAATTGAAAGAAGCTGATCTTCGCTTGTTTTTTCAGGCAATCTGATGTCACGGCTTTCCATTCCGGCTTCATGGAGAGCTTTCTCTTTTGACTTAACATAGGAGAGGCTTGCAGGATCTTCACCGACAAGTATAACCGCAAGACATGGAGTTATCCCCTTTTCCTTCAGCGCGGATGCCTTTTCTTTAACGCCCTCTCGGATTTTCAATCCAAGAGCCTTTCCGTCCATTATAACTGCCGACACTAATCCCCCTAATTTTTACTTATCCATGTACGGTAATACTACCATAAAACGGCCTTGTTTTGCTACAATCGAAACGCCGTTATTCACCGCAACATTACTCAATCCAAAAAAACCTCGATCCCATGAGACTCCTTCCAGCGCCCACTTTAAACCTTCGCTTTTTGCTTCCCACGGGCCTATGCCCAACGGAAAGACCGAAACCAATGCACCTTTTTCACCGTCGATTTTCAATTCTCCATTTTTTTCAATGCAGCGAATATCCGCAGTGTCTGTAGTCCACCTGTAAGGAAAAATATCCCTTTCAAAAAGCGAACGGATACCAAAAAGATGATCCAGCCTGCCGCCGCCGCCGCCGATTATCCAGATTTCATCACAATTTTGTTTAACAGCGTGAAAGAAAGCCAATTCCGTATCAGTATAATCTTTATCACGTTGATGGCGAATAACGCACTCCTGCGGGTAGCAAGCAAGAATTGCCTCCGCTTCTGAGGAAAGCTCTGTCAGCGAATCCATATCACCGATTATCCAATCAGGTTTAAAGCCCGCTCTCTCCGCCGCCAAAAGCCCGGAATCTGCGGCGATGATAATTGTTTTAGCGCAACGAGGTTTCGATTTTTCCTGCTCAAAAAGCTTTCTGACTATTTGAGGTGAAGGTCCTTCGCCGCCTGTAAAAATAATCCCTGTCATATTTTTTATCAATTAATTATACTAAAGCATAAAGGAAAAAACAATTGAGAAAGATCGTTCACCCTATTTTAAAAGAAATTGCCTCGATTTTTAACACCAATGGAAAAGAGCTCTACCTTGTCGGCGGCGCTGTCAGAGATATGGTGATGGGAAAAAAGATACATGACTGGGATTTAGCTACAGATGCCCTGCCGAGGGAGGTAACTTCGCTCATGAGACAAGTCAGGGCTAAGGTCATTCCAACCGGCATTAAACATGGAACTGTTACCGTTATTTACAAAAATCATAACACGGAAATTACGACATTCAGAACCGAAGAAGGTTACTCTGACGGGCGCAGACCTGATCGGGTTTCTTATGCTGCCAAAATCGAAGAAGATTTGTCACGGCGTGATTTTACAATGAACGCTATCGCAATGCGGCTTCCTGACGGCAAGATTGTCGATCCGTTTGGAGGGGTAAAAGACATCAAGGCAAAAATTATTCGCTGTGTCGGAAACGCCGAAGAACGTTTTAATGAAGACGGACTTCGCCCAATGAGAGCTGTACGTTTTGCCGCTCAACTCGGTTTTGAAATTGAAACAAACACTCAAAACGCTATCGGCGGAGTATTGGAAGTTTGCGCAAAAGTTTCATGGGAACGGGTACGTGAGGAGATCGGCAAAATACTGGCCTCGCCTGTTCCTTCAAAAGGTTTTCGTTTAATGGAAGAGACAGGGCTTTTGGAACTTTTTTTAAAAGAGCTTGCCGATTGCCGCGGCATTGAGCAAAAAGGTTTTCATCAATTTGACGTATTGGATCATTCGCTGTTAGCCTGCGACTTCGCCGCTTCAAAAAACTATTCACATGATTTGCGCCTTGCCGCTCTCTTTCATGATGTGGGAAAACCTCCCGCAAGAAAAATCGACGAAAGCGGCGGCAGCATGAATGCTGTTTGGACATTTTATCGTCATGAAGAATTTTCAGCTTCGATGTGTCAAAAAATATTAAGCCGCCTCCGTTACCCCAACATTGTCATCAGCAATGTCTGCCATTTGGTAAAGGAACATATGTTTCAGTATTCTGATAATTGGTCAGATGCCGCCGTCAGGAGATTTATCGCACGTGCCGGAGAAGCCAACCTGGAAAGCCTCTATCAGCTTCGCCGTGCTGACGGCTTTGGGTTTGCCGGAAAAGAACCCGATTGCCGTTCGCTTATCAATCTTATTGACAGAGTAAATTCCGTAAAAAAAAGCGGGCAGGCTTTTACGCTGAAAGACCTTGCCGTTTCAGGAAAGGATTTGATGGCGATTGACATTCCAAGCGGAAAAACATTGGGGATAATTTTGAAACAATTAATGGAAACCGTTCTCGACGACCCTGAGCAAAATACCAAAGAAAGACTGCTTTCAATAGCGGAGAAGATTTATAACGAGCGGAAGTAACCGCCTATTTCCAATCTTCTATTTTTAAACCATCTATTCTTTTAAATTCTTCTGTATTATTTGTAACTAATATCATTTTTAATGATTTTGCATGCGCTCCAATTAACATATCCAATGCTCCTATTAAACAATTTTTGTCTTTTAAATTCTTTTTTATTATTCCATATTCTTTTGCTGCATTTTCATCAAAATTCTTAACTTCAAATATTGATAAAAACTCCATTAATGCTATTCTATTTTTTTCTTTATACTCTTGATTTGCATTTTCTATTCCATATTCCATTTCTGCAAGTGTTATACTGGAAATAAAAAGCCCTTTTTTTCTGTTTTTTCTTAATTTTTCCATTACACTTGTGAATTTCTTTTTTATTATGAAAATACACATATTTGTATCAAATATATACATTAAAACTCTTCCCTCTTTTGATCATTTCCTTGATTTCTTTCTTCTGACATAAAATCTCCGGAAAAACTGTTTAAACCATGCAAAAATACTTCCCATTCCTTATCTACAGGAAATAACATTACAGCTTCACCAATTTTTTGAATATAAACATTACTCCCTTTAAATTGATATTCTTTGGGAAGCCTGACAGCCTGGCTCCTTCCATTTTCAAATAATTTTGCAGTTTGCATAATAACCTCCTACATCCATAGTATATACCATGATATATATTCCGTCAACCCTTTATATTCTTCTGGTATCGTTTTAATATTTTCCTGCAATTTCGCCTAACGTTTAAGATTGACAACGTTTTGCAGGGCTGGCAAAATGTGGGTGCAGCGAGCGACCTAGCCGAATGTAACACTAGCCGCCCCAGCGGCGTATTTATACAACCCCGTTAAACGATGTTTGCGCTTTTGCCAATACCCCCATTACTGCCTTATTATTTCAATATCGGAATCAAACGCCCTATCTCCAATATAAACAACAGAATTAGGTATGATTACTCTGGTTAAATTGTTATTAGAAAACGCCCCTTCGCCAATACTGGCAACAGAATTTGGTATCACAATATTAGTTAAATTGTTAGGAGAAAATGCCCAATCACCAATATGAGTAACAGAGTCTGGTATAACAATATCAGTTAAATTGTTAGAAGAAAATGCCCAATCACCAATATGAGTAACAGAGTCTGGTATAACAATATCAGTTAAATTGTTAAAAGAAAATGCCCAATCACCAATATGAGTAACAGAGTCTGGTATAACAACATTGGTTAAATTGTTATTAAAAAATGCCCCTTCGCCAATATGAGTAACAGAGTCCAGCATAAAAACATTAGTTAATTTATTATGAGAAAACGCATCTTCGCTAATACTGTCAACAGAATTAGGTATAACAATATCAGTTAAATTGTTAAAAGAAAATGCCCAATCACCAATATGAGTAACAGAATCTGGTATAACAATATTAATTAAATTGTTAAAAGAAAATGCCGAATTAGCAATATGAGTAACAGAATCTGGTATAACAATATTAATTAAATTGTTAAAAGAAAATGCCGAATTAGCAATATGAGTAACAGAGTCTGGTATAACCAGATTAGTTAAATTGTTATCAGAAAACGCCCTTTCGCCAATACTAACAACAGAATTTGGTATCACAATGCTGGTTAAATCGTTGAAACCAAACGCTAAAAGACCAATATGAGTAACAGAATAAGGTATAGTAATGCCGGTAAGTTTATGCCCCGCAACAACACCCATGCCCAGTTCTATCCCCTCCTCCTTATAGAGAGCAATAATTTCTTCCCATGTATATTCTGCTTCATCAAGTCCATATCTTGATAAAAATGCTCCATTCCCTATATGGGTAACCGGGAGATATTGTATTTGTGAAGGAATGTGTGGTTCAGCATTGGTTCCTGTATATCCGACAATTTCTACTGCTCTTCCGTTGTCAATAATTCTAAACAAAAAATCTCCTGCATGGGAAAATTGCTGTTGAGCATTGATGGAAAATATTGTCACCAACATTACGGGAATACAAAAAATGAATTTTCTCATACTTACCTCCATGAAAAACAAGTTAGGCAATGTTTTTCAACCATGAATACATATTATTTCATAACGCACATTTTAGCAAGATTGAAAATATTTTTTTATATTCTTCTGGTGATGTTTCACTATTTTCTTGCAATGCCGCATAACATTTAAGATTGGCGACGTTTGGGGCAGGTAATAGGGCAATGCGTAGCATTGACCCCTGCCCCAAATGTGGTGGAGCAAAAACCGTGCAGAGGGCGTAGCCCGAACACGGTTTTGCGGAATCCGAGGGCGCGAACAGCGCCCGTAGCGCTAATCGTGTGTTATGTGCAGGTTTGCTTTTTCAATTATCCGCTTTTTCTTTGAATAAATATATTCTATTATAATTCTTTTTACTTTAACCCAATAACACGCAATTCATTTATAGGTTTATTGATTTTATATTTACTGGTAAAAATTTCAGTTTCAATACTTAAAAAATGTTTCTTTCCTTCCAGTTGTTTACTGAAAATTTGCGGAGTTTGTTCAATTTGACTTTCTTCGTTCTGCCTGCAAAAATACACGCCGCTTGGAATGATTTTACAGTTTGCCTTTTCTTTGTAATTAGGTATTTCCATAAACGCATACCGTTGAATACCGGAGGGCGAATATTCGCACATATAACCAAATTCCCTATCGTGGAAATCATCTTCGTTATATTCCAAATCCAAAAACGGCTTGGCTAGTTCAAAAAGGTCTGTATATTCCGGCTGTTCACAAGGTATAACATAAAAATATTTTTCCTGTATTTCCCTTGTATAAAAACCTAACTCTTGATTATATTTTTCAGCCAATGCAATTTTCTCTTGGGTATTTTCAATGAATTCTAGACCCCTTTGTATGGTTTTCAGTTTTTTTTCGGCTATACTTTTTCCGTCAGCTAGAAGCGAAGAATAGTCTAAAGTTCCGTTTTTGTCGATGTATCCTGTCAACTCCTTCAAAGGAATATCCAACTCAATACAAAACATGATTAAGTCAATAAGGTAAATCTGGTCAAAGGAATAATAACGATAACCCGAACCGCCGTCAACAAAAGCAGGTTTAAGTATTTTAAGCTCTTCATAATAACGCAATGATTTTATACTAGCCCCTGTAAATTTGGCAATTTCCCCTATGGAAAAAAGTTTATTTTTTCTGCTCATTTTGCAAAATTCTCCTTGACTCTGCCATTATGGCATACATTAGATTATTAAACAAGGAGATAAAAAGTGCTGAAACACTACATCAAAACACTACTGGCAACAGGGATATTTCTTTGCGTTCCGTTGTTTGCTCAGGCTGAAACAGAACAGCGGATAATACGCCTTAACCCTGCTGAGGCAGTTGAACTGGCAATTAAAAACAACCTTGATCTGGAAGCGATGCGGATAAACACCACAACAGCAAGACGTACGTCGAACCTTGCATGGAACCAATTTATCCCAGCAGTTGATGTGGGAGGCACGATTCATCGCTCGAATACAGCGCCGGATAATACCTTTATGGGAATGCCGTTGCCGCCAGAAATGATAGGTCACCGATGGGGAGCGTCCGGTTTCATTTCGACAACTCTCAATATAAACTTTGCAATGTTCGCAGAAATGAACAGGCTAAGACTGGATTACGAAAGAGGGCTTATCTCCTATACCAACGCAATGGCACAACTTGAAAGGGACATACGCAAAGCATACCACAATATATTATTGATGAAAGAATATATCGCCATGCTTAACTTGAGCTTGGAAAATGCCGAAAGACAGGTGGAAATAGCGCAGATAAATTTCAATGCCGGAGTAACATCGGAAATTTCTTTATTGCACGCCCAAGTTGCAAGAGAAACACTACGACCAGTTATTGATCAGGCAGAAGGAGGATTGCGCCTTTCAATGCTTTTGGGTTTGCCCCATGATACACAATTTGAACTAATACCTGTTACAAGAGAAGTGTCTCCCACACTCCCGAATACAACAGAACTAATCCGCAGAGCCGCCGCAGGACAACCAGATATTCAGGCTTTAAGGCATGACATTCTGATTATGGACAGCATAAGAAAAACAAGTAATCTCTGGCTGTTCACGCCAACCTTAACACTTAGCTGGAACGCCGATCCCGCATTTAACAGAGACCCCTGGAATAATAATTGGTTTGACAGAAACAGGTGGGATCAGCAAACCGGAGCTACCAGTTTTTCTATCGGGTTCAGGCTGAACGGACTTTTTCCTTTTGGCGCTGAACGGCAAAATATCCGTGCCATTGATGATCAAATCAGAATTGCCCACATTGGTTTGGCGCAAATGATAAGAGGAACAGAGATCGAAATTCATGGTCTTGTACTGACATTAGAAAGAATACAACTAAGCATGGAAGCTCTGCAGCAGACAGTAACTCTTGCGGAATTATCATACCTCCTTACCGAAGAAGCATACCGTATCGGACGGGCAGATTTAACCCAAATCCAGAGCGCAGAACAACTTCTAAGACAGGCAAGAATACAGTTGCATGAGGAACAATTTAATTACCTCAACGGTATATTGGATTTAGAATATGCGTTAGGCGTTCCTTTTGGAAGTCTGAACTAAGAGAAACGATATGTCAAAAGTTTTTGAATTTATGAAGCCATACGCTTGGATGCTGGTCTGCACAGCCGTTCTGCTTGGGGCAGAAGCCATGTTCGCTTTGATATTGCCGGGATATATGGCAGACATTGTGAACGACGGTGTAATACCGGGACACTTATCCGTGATTTGGCGCAATGGTCTAATCATGCTCGGGATAACGTTGCTCAGTATGGCGGCGGCGTTAGTTGTCGGGTATTTTACCGCACGGACGGCAACAGGTGTTTCCAACGATTTGCGTGAAGCGGTCTATGATAAAGTCCTCAGCTTTTCAAATGCCGAGGTAAATAAGTTTAACACATCATCGCTCATCACCCGCACCACAAACGACATCATGCAAGTACAGAATACAATGATGATGGCGATACGGCAGTTCATTTATGCACCAATCATTGCGGTCGGCGGGATTGTCCGTGCGTTGGACAGAAGTACGGATATGGCGTGGATTATTGTTCTCGCCACAGTAATAATGCTTACGCTGATGGGGATTTTGTTTTTTATAGCTTTGCCAAAATTCACATCGTTGCAAAAATTGATTGACAGGCTCAACACGGTTACAAGGGAAAATCTAAGCGGCATTTTGGTTGTGCGGGCATTTAACACACAGAAGTTTGAAAAGAAGCGTTTTGAAAAAGCAAATAAGGAACTGGCAAACACAGAACGGTTTGTAAATGTAACCTTTGCATTTATGACCCCCATTATTGCTCTGATTATGAATTTGACAACCGCCGCAATTGTATGGGTGGGCGCACAACAAGCAAGTGCGTTTCGAGCAGACATCGGAGATATTTTTGCTTTCTTGCAATATGGAATGTTGATAATTTTCTCGTTCCTCATGATTTCCATGATGTTCATAATGGTGCCTCGTGCCGTGGTTAGTGCCAACCGTATCAAAGAAGTTCTGGAAACCGAGGGCAGTATCATTTTCAAGGATAAGCCTATACCGTTTCCCGAAAATTTCAAAGGAACAGTTGAGTTTAGAAATGTAGATTTCCGTTATCCCGATGCAACAGAAGATGATGACAATGTGCTGAACAACATCAGCTTTACCGCAAAACCGGGTGAAACTACAGCCATCATTGGTGCAACAGGGGCGGGTAAAACATCAATATTCAAATTGATTTTGCGCTTCTTTGATGTAACAGGCGGGGGCATATTTATTGACGGCGTTGACATAAGGGATGTTCACAAAGAAGAACTGCATAACAAAATCGGATATGTTGCTCAAAAAGCGAGTTTGTTCACAGGCACAATCCGTTCCAATTTGTTTTACGCAGACAAGAATGCTACAGAAGAAGCAATTGAAAGAGCGGTAAGCATTTCACAGTCCGAGGCATTTATCGCCGGCAAGCCCGATGGGTATGAATCAAATGTAGCACAGGGTGGGGCGAATTTCTCCGGCGGTCAACGGCAACGGCTCTCCATTGCAAGAGCGTTAGTAAAAGACGCACCCATAAATATGTTTGACGATAGTTTTTCGGCACTTGACGTAAAAACAGATGCCCAATTAAGAGCGGCATTAAAGGAAAAAATGGGTGACAGGACAACGATTGTAATTGCACAACGGATTTCGTCAATTATGGATGCGGAGCAGATTTTGGTGCTTGATAACGGAAAAATCGCAGGGCTTGGCACTCATAAAGATTTGATGAAAACCTGCAATGTATATAAGGAAATAGCCGCTTCACAGCTTACCGAGGAGGAGGTGCAAGGCGTATGAACGAGCATGGCGAACATAAAGAAAAGCAAGACAGCGGTATGGGCGATGCGCTGATGGGCGGCGGCGGTCAAGGTGTAGCGGAAAAGGCAAAAGACATAAAAGGTACGATTAAAAAGCTGATAAACCATTTTGCGCCGTATAAATTTCAACTTGGAATTGTTGCACTTTTCGCCGTGGTGTCTACTGTGTTTTCGGTTATCGGCCCTCGTGTCATGGGGCGGGTAACAACCATTTTAGTAGACGGTATAGTTGCAAACATTATGGGAACAGGGCTACTCACGGATTTTAGGCAAATGGGGTGGCTCACAGGGGTACTGATTGGACTGTACATTATTTCAGCCGTAACTAATTTCTTTCAAGAATTTATTATGGCACGGCTGTCGGTCAAGGTGACTTACAATCTACGGCAAAAAATATCCGAAAAAATGCACAGACTGCCAATCAATTATTACGACACCCGAAGTCAAGGCGAAGTGCTGTCCCGCATGACAAATGACGTTGACATGATAAGCGCAACACTAAGCACCAATCTTACACAGTTAATTACATCGGGTACAACCATAATCGGCGTTTTGGTGATGATGTTATCAATAAGTTGGCTAATGACAGTTGCGGCACTTCTGGTTATTCCATTATCCATGATGATTTTAATGGCGGTAATGAAAAAATCCCATGTGCATTTTTCCGCACAGCAGGAAGCGATGGGGGAATTAAGCGGTATCGTTGAAGAAACCTACTCCAGCCACAATGTTGTCCGTGCCTACAACGGCGAGGAAGATGCAAAAGTGAAATTTAGAAAAGTAAATGCAAGGGTACGCCAGTCCGGGTGGAAAGCCCAATTCATGTCAAATATCGTTGAACCGATTTTTAACATGGTAGGTAACTTGGGTTATGTGTTGATTGCGGTGTTAGGTGGGTTTTTGGTAGTGCAACGCACAGTAACCATAGGTGATGTGCAAGCGTTCATACAATATGTTCAGACTTTCACACAGCCTTTAGGTGAAATAGGGGCGGCAGGAAATATGCTACAAGGTACAATCGCCGCCGCCGAGCGAGTATTTGAATTTTTGGACGAGGAAGAAGAACCCGCAGACCCGGAGCGTACCGAAATCGACCATAAAGAAGCGGCAGAAATGATCGCAAGCGGTGTTTATAAAGGGCGTGTCAGCTTCCAAAATGTGAAATTCGGCTACAGCCCCGACAAAATAATTCTGCATGACTTCTCGAAAGAAGTTTACCCTGGACAGAAAATCGCCATTGTCGGACCAACAGGGGCAGGCAAGACCACGGTTGTTAAACTGCTAATGAGATTTTACGAGATAAACGGCGGAAAAATTATGATTGATGACATAGATTCAACGGAGTTTACAAGAGCGGAGTTGCGGGATATTTTCGGAATGGTTTTGCAAGACACTTGGCTATACAACGCCAGTATCATGGAAAACATCCGCTACGGCTCTTCAAACGCAACGGATGAGGAAGTTATCGCCGCTGCAAAAGCAGCTCATGCCCACAATTTTATCAAAACATTACCGGGCGGCTATGACATGATACTAAACGAAGAAGCGTCCAATATATCAGCAGGGCAAAAACAGCTTTTTACTATCGCAAGGGTGATTTTGAAAAACCCCGCAATACTGATACTGGACGAAGCGACAAGTTCAATAGACACCCGCACAGAAGTTTTGATACAGGGTGCTATGAAAAAACTTATGCAAGGGCGTACCAGTTTTGTAATCGCTCACAGGCTGTCAACCATCAGAGATGCAGACGTTATATTCGTCATGAAAGACGGTGACATCTTAGAAAGCGGTAATCACGACCAGTTAATGGAACAAGGCGGCTTTTATGCCGACCTATATAACAGTCAATTTGACAATGAGGAGGAAGTTGCATCATGAGTGCAGAAATCAAGAAAAACGAAAACACAGAGGTAAAAAAGAAAAGCAAAGGCAAAATAATTTTTATATTGCTTTTGGCAATGGTACTAACGGCAGGTGCGGTATTTGGATTTTCTTTTTACCGTCAAAGCGAAAATTATCTTGTGACAGACAATGCAAGAATAACAACAAACCTGGTAACCATTATGCCGACAGTTACAGGCATATTGGAAAATTACACGATTTACGAAGGCAAATACGTCAGCGAAAATGAAATTTTAGGCTGGGTTGAAAACATGGAAACATTCCGTTCGCCATTCTATGGACTTGTCGTAAGATCGTATGCCTCGCAAAATCAGGTTGTTATGCCAATGGAAGCAATAGCCGTTTTAGCCGACATAAATAATTTGCACATTCAGGCTAATATAGAAGAAACACATATCGCCAGAGTACAAAGAGGGCAAAACGTTTTCGTAACAATAGACGCACTAGGTAACCGTCAATTCAGAGGTTATGTTTCAGAAATCGGGCGTGTAACAGACGCTGAAATTTCAGGTATGGCAATGTTTTTTAATACAGGCGGCAACTTTACAAAAGTAACACAGTTAATCCCTGTAAAAATAAACATAACAGACGATGTAAATTTATCAAACCTAATCGGCTTAAATGCAAGTGTACGAATTGCGCTTAACGCTCCTGTCAGAGATATAACAACTGTTGTCACCAATGAAAGAAGCACACAGCGAAGGAGCATATACACCACATCGGGACTAACAATCGAGAGTATCAATGTTCAAGTTGGTGACAGAGTAAGCGAAGGGCAAATATTGTGCGCATTTGATGACATGGACATAACTCATGAAGTAAATATAACCAGAGCCCAATTAAGAATGGCAGAAATAGATTTATCTGCAGCCGAACATAATCATCAAATTGTCAGCGGGTTGTTTAACGCAAGAGCAGTAGCACGAGATGACCTACGCCAAGCGGAGTTCCAACTGCAAATAGCGCAAGCCGCACGCCAACAAGCACAAGCAATGTTTAATGCCGCAGACGCCGCACTGGAAAGGTCGCTAGTAAGATCGCCTGTAAACGGAATTGTAACAGCAGTATTCGCAAGAGAAGGAAAAATCGGCATGGGGCTTTTATTTGTTATAGAGAAAACGGATAGCATTAGAGAATAGTTTAAATGATATATTTATTTTATATAAATATATCATTTAAACTAACTGCAAACTTGCGCATAACGCCAACTAAACGAAAAATAACTTTGAAAAACCTCAACTGTTCTTTGTTAGTTGAGTTGATCCCACGCAGCTTTTGCGGCTTCCTGTTCGGCGCTTTTTTTGTTGCGCCCTGTTCCGGAGCCGCAGACATTTTTGCCGATTAGGACTTCCATCCAAAAGGTTCGTTCGTGTTCGGGGCCTGAGCGTTTGACCATGCGGTATTCGGGATAACAGCGGTATTCACGTTGGCAGTATTCCTGCAAAATTGATTTGTAGTCTTTGTGATAATTAGCACCAGTTACTTTGCTGATTTCGGGTTGGATACATTCGCTGACAAAATCATACGCAGACTTAAAACCGGAATCAAGATAGACAGCTCCGATAAGAGCTTCCATTGCGTCTGCCAGAATGGTTTTTTTTCTTCTGCCTCCGGAAAGTTCTTCACCTTTGCCCAAAAGCAACATTTGATCGATTCCCAATTTTAAGGCGATCACGGAAAGAGTATCTTCACTTACAACAATAGCTTTTATCTTAGCCAGCTCCCCTTCTGCTTTGTCTTTAAAAGACTGATAAAGAAGAGAAGCGCAAACTGCACCCAAGATGGCATCGCCTAAAAATTCCAGACGCTCGTTGTTGTTTTTATTCCCCGCTTCATTCGAAACAGAACGGTGCATAAAAGAAACATTTAAAAGATCTATATTTTTAAATTTAAAGCCAGCAGCCTTTTGAAAAGCTGCCAGCTTCTTTTTTCTTTCAGAACTGACCTTAGCGAAAATATCAGGAGAATTCTTGTTATTTTTGCTGGGATTTAATAAAGTCGTATGCGTCCTGCACCGTTACAAAACTATTGGCTTTTTCATCAGGAATGCTGATACCTAACTGTTCTTCGATGGCATAAACCAATTCGTATGTGTCGAGCGAATCTGCGCCAAGATCCTGACGGAATGACGCATCCATTTTAATTTTGCTCTCATCAACTTCGAGTTTTTCGGCAATGAGCTTTTTCATTTTTTCGAATAATTCTTGTTCTTCCATGTTCTTTCCCTTCTTAACTAGACTTTCGAATCCGGAACAATTACCTGTTTGCCTCGATAATAGCCGCACTTTGAACATACACGGTGCAAAATAACCTTGTTGCCGCAAGTACCGCAATTTATCAATGTAGGCGCGGTAAGTTTCATGTTGATGGACTGCCGACGGCTAGTCCTGGCTTTTGATGTTTTACCTCTTGGTACTGCCATAATTCAACCTCTCCAAATTTAATTTTATTCTAACAAAAAACCACATTTCTGTCAAGACATTTTTACGGTTTT
>Ga0123355_10008381_pt1 | contig 15624 bp, 11 predicted proteins | sample TergutEmb28metaG_3_FD_89872 | JGI IMG/M metagenome (GOLD analysis project Ga0123355, IMG submission 89872) | Embiratermes neotenicus P1 segment gut microbial communities from Petit-Saut dam, French Guiana - Emb289 P1 | ecosystem: Host-associated > Arthropoda: Insects > Digestive system > Gut ... | reverse complement strand
CTCTAAACTATGTGATGTTCATACTTCTTTTGCTAAGCAGGACATATATAAATTCTCTACATATGATATGCTTGATGCATGGACACACAATGATAATGCTAACATTTCTTGCATGTCAGAGGTTTAAGCTCTGTATCTACAATAATTTTTTATGCTGGCCTACTGGGCTGTCAGAAATTCCAAGTACCCATTCATCAAAGTTTCTTCTACCAGCCCTATGTGACAGGAGATTCCTGGTAAATGTGAGAATCTCAAAGGACTTTTACATAAAGAAATATTAACAGAGCTTTTCCTGCCCCAAAAGCCTGGGTCATCAAGAGTTAAGCAAAAAGATTATCATTTTGAATTACGTTTCTCTTCAGTAATCTACATATCCCTTTCTTTATAAGATCAAAGACATTTATCTACTTCATTACCTCAATATGTTTGTTCTGCAGTTTTCTTCACAGCTATGTTTACCTCCAGTGATAGATAAGTGTTCTACATTGTCTGTTGTTGAGAATGTACATACAGTTAGGAAATTTCAGAGATATGGTTCCTTTGCACATTACTGGAAGATCTACTACACATACCAGGAACAAAGTTCTACTCATCCTTTAACCCCCACAGCAGTTCTGTTACAAGAGACATTCAGCATTTAGCTGTGTAGTCTAATTTATTGCAAATTGTATTGTACTTTTTTATATCTTAAGGTATGAAGGTAAGTCTGTATGTATAAAATTAACATGTTACAAGAAGTTAGCCTTCTTGTAGATTTACTGCTACTTGGGACTCCTTTATGCAGTGTACAATTTTAAAACAAATGTTTAGTACCAGAATATATAAATGCAATGGCAAAAAAATATTTTTGTGGTTCAGTTTATTCAGAAAGCTCAGTTTTGTAGATTATTCCTCATATGTAGTCACCAAGTGACCTGGTCCCCTCTGTACACAGAGGCTGGGTTAGATCATTTAATTTATTTGATTGTAACTTACGTACATCTTTATAGAAGGAGTAAAAGACTTTCCCAGTCTGAATGGCATATTGGAATTTCGTATACACTGTGACCTTTTGATCAGATTGGTATATGGGAAGTAGTGCTGTTTATGTGTTAGGCTTTTTAGTCACAATTTATATTTGATGAAATGAGCAAGCTAAACCACAAGACAGACCAACAAGGAACAAAGATCACATGGTATGAGACCTGGTTGATATTTTCAACATTGTCCACCTTTCCAGACTAAGCAACTCAAAACATTTTTGAGAGTTGACCCATCACCAACTTCAGGTGGAAAGGGGAGCAGGAGAACCTGCTGTGGTGGGCCATTTAGAAAGAGCTAGTCACTATCACTAGGGCTGTAAAGAAGGCATTGCTTGGGAAACCAGATGGAAGAAGAAAAGCAGGAAGATCATTCTGAAGAAGGCACTGGTTGAACTATAAGAACCGTATGCGAATGAGGAAGAAGTGGCTATCACTGGACCATGCTGCAGTGACAGACACAGACAATTGCAACTGTCAGAACACTGGGATTTTATCCTGAGACAGTATACAGTGACTAAAATATTAGTCACATTAGTACATTACACCATTGTCAGTATCTTCAAAGTTGACAAAAATCATGTGTTTACATACTGAACTGTAATGGTAATTATTTTATAGGAATATTGTGTTCAGTTGGGATTACTGTACTTCATTTCTGGAGTTTTTTCTTCATCTAGTATTCCAACACCGTCCCAACATTTCATGAAACTGGAACTGTTTCTGCCTTGAGGTGAGTAGGTGAGGGCACCCACTAGGTTAGGTTGAGTTAACAGAATTGTTGTCATTCTGCCAACACATAGCTCTTTGTGTAAGATCAGCCTGAATAGTTGCCTCACCACCCTTTCATCTGAGATTGGAAACAATTCCAGTTTCTGAAATTTGTGGGTTTTGAAAATTAGATTCTTGACACTGTCCAAAAAATAAATAATCCTCATTTATGTGATTTTGTTTGTGGTGTAGTGTAATAAATGTGACTGATATTTTAGACATTTTTGGTCGTCTCTGGCCAAAAAGCAGCAGTGTTTCAGCAAAGCAGTATGTTCATCTATAGATGAAAAGAGGAGAGGGAGAACTTACTCTGGTGGGTCTTTTAAAAATGTCGCTCATGCCTATTAAATAATTCTGAATGTTATACACCACCATTAGGATCATATAGAAATGAGTGGTATATGCTGTACATGTTGATTACATCATGGTTTGTTGCGGACCTAATGCTTAGTTTTACTCATCTGTGTTACAGGAACACCTTATATCCGTGTCATGGGTGAAATATCAGCTGTGGCTGGAGAAACCTTGCGAGTCACATGTCCAGTTGCCGGATATCCCATTGACAACATCAGGTGGTACCGAGGTGGGTAAATTATTATTCTAATATGAAAGCTTGTCACAGTGAACATGATGTTTGATGTTTATTTATGTTGTAGTCTTTGGATTATGACATCATGTAGTCTGGTAGATAGATACCAAACATTTCAGTCAAATATGTGCCTCCGTCTTTACTTTTGCTGGGCAGAGGAAGGCAGTATATTCCTTTCGAAGGTTGATATCTGTGTACTGGACTAGTGCCGCAATATAAAAGACCACATTGTGAGTTTTTACTGTTGGTTTTACTGTTCTGTGCAGGTGTGTATTGATGTAGAAACAACTCACACTATAATTCAGTTTCTTCACCTCACGTTTGATGCATGACTGTAAGAAATTTTGTACACTTACAGAAACAGTATGAAAAATGTAATGAATAAAAAGTAACAAAATAAAAAGAGTAAACGAAAAATATTGCATAATGAGGAGCTTCATGCTTTGTTTTCCTCCCCAAATATTGTTAGGATGGTCAAATCAAATATGGTAGGATGGGAGGTGTATGTTTGTAGCATGCAAGAAAGAGAAGAGGAATGCATACTGTATAATGTGTTGATGAGAATACCCGAAGGAAAGACTTCTGTTGGAAAACTTAGTCATATATTGATGAATAATATTAAAATATATGTCATAGAAAGGGGCTGAGGTGATGTGGAGTTTGTATGTCTCTCTCAGGATAGAGGTCAGTGACAGCCTACTGTGAACATCATAATGATCTGTTATATTAAGTGGAATTTCTTGACTAGCTGTGGAACTATCAGTTTTTTTTGGAACTGTGTGCCATGGTGTTATTCATTTTGTTGATCAGTTAGTGGCTTAGTGTAAAATTATTAAACAAGATATGTGTGTGTTTGTATGTACGCTCGCTCAGGTGTGTGCATGCGTTCGTTCGTGCAACCCTTCTTGAACATTTGTAGACTAGTTGAGAAACTGTATTAAAGAATATTGAAATAAAGGGAATTACAAAAGCCAGAATCTTTTGACATTTAAAATTATATGTATTGCAGGAGATCGATTGTTGCCCATCAACAGGAGACATCTTGTTTTTCCAAACGGTACATTGGTTATTGAGAAGGTTCAGTCAGGAGTTGATGGTGGTTCCTACATGTGCGAGGCAACTAACAAACAAGGGGAAATGGCTCGTGGAACAGCACAGATAACGGTCATGGGTAAGTTATTTAAGAGAATTTGCTACCCATTTACATTATTATTCCAGTAGAGTATAATTCCTATTCCTCTTACAACACTTTTCCATTTTGTGCAGATTGATGGATGAGAGTCTTCAGTCTTGTCAACCTCCCACAATCTTGCATCCTCAATTTTTAGCTGCTTGTGCCCCTTTTTTCCATATCTTCTATCACCTCTCTGAACCATCATGTTCTGAGTCATCCCACACATTTCTTCATTTAAAAATATCATACTATCCTACAGCTACTCAATTCTGACCATTGTGATTTACTTCTCTCTTTAAAAAAAAATTTATTTATAATTTCTCATCTAAACATTTAGTTTTACATTTTGTCTTTTACTTTTTCCATCAATATGTGGCATGTCAAAACTGTAATGTTTTTTAAAATCACTATATTTACCTTGTTTATTACATATGCATGTACTGGGGACAAATTCTTTTAAATGCATCAAGAATTGGAATTCTTTTCTTATTCCAAATGTGTTAAAACCATTTCAGTTTTATTTTGACATTCTAAGAATGTTGTAAACAAGGTTTTGAGTTTAACGAAGTGAGTTTAAATTTTTACTCCAGTATTCCTCCCTGCCATAGAGAGCTGTTAACCTTTTGACGCCTAACGACGACTATAGTGGTCGTACCGCACCACTAACCTCTAAATGTTACATTTTATATATTTATTCAACAAAAATAGGTACTGAATATTTTAAACATAGTATATACTCTTCGTTTTTTCCTCTTCAGAATGCAGTTTGTTTCATAAATCTAACGTATTTGGTTCCTTTATTATTCACATTTTATATACAGGGTGTGCTAAAATTAAAAAAATAATTCCGGCGCCAAAAAGTTAAGGAAAAAACGGAGTTAATGACCCTGAAAGTGTTATCTTAATAACTGACCAACTTAATGCACAAATTCTTGTTTTATAATAAGTTTATTATATTCCTCTATATGTTTTTATCACTATGTGCTCGTCATTAGGGGGTAAAAATTGTATTATACAGCATCTTGTATCATCACACCTGTACATGGCTGTCCCATGCACAGGTTGAGAGAGGAGTCCTTTCTCAACCTGTGCATGGGACGGCCACCTACAAGTGTAATGATACAAAATGCTGTATAATACAATTTTGACCTCCTGATGACGAGCACATAGTGCTCAAAACATGTAGAGGAATAAACTTATTATAAAACAAGGATTTGTGCGTTAAGTTGGTCAGTTACTAAGATTATATTGAGATGCATGGTCAGCAAAACATCAAAACCTGAAAGTGTTATTTTGTTTACTTACACTTTGTGGTAGATGTATACTAAGCTACATGTTTTACAGTAGAATATGATTTGAAAATTTTTAAAATAAATAACTTCACCAGAGTTCTTAAGAAAGTAATGCTTTTAAGATATTTCTGTTGTTCTATTAACATTCACACTTTTGTCATTGGCTTTATTTATTATAGCAATGGTAGCTTGCGATTTGGACAGAAGTGTGTACATTTTTCTGAATATTTCAACAACAAACAATTTGTAGTAAAATTATGTTATCCTTCAGTTTGGTAGAAAGAAATCAGCAACTCATTATCCAAGTGACAGTGATCGTGGAGTATATTTTGATGACCTTTTGTGTGTTAATTACGAATTATATATGTATATGTATGTGCATATGTGTGTGTGTGTGTATGTGTGTGTGCATATGTGTGTGTGTATTTATATATATATATATATATATTTATTTATTTATTTATATATCAGTACAATCCAACTGAATGCAGTTTTCCAACATTTTGAATTTTGTCCTCTTGTCTACTGTTTGTAAAGAATAAAATCGGTGACAATCAAAATGACAACGTTTTTAGAATGTGTTTTGATGACTTTTACTGCAAGAATAAAAAATTGTTTATGTCCGAACTATTCAAACGAATACGTTTTGTAAAGACGTATTAATTTTTCCCACTTTTCTGCTTTTTCCAGAGGATGAGATTAGTAACTTTTTGTCCAAGTAACAGTGTTCATAGAATGCATTTTGATGACTTTTACCATGTGAATAAAGAAAGGTACATGTATCTGTCAGTACAAAAAAAATGAATGTAATTTTTAAAACTTCTGAATTTTGTCTTCTTGTTTACTGTTTCCATTAAGTATAATCAGCTCTTCTGTCATTCATGTGGAGTGTGTATTTATTTTGAAAGTACAAGTACTTCAAGGGAGCCAGTTATTTTCTGCTAAACCTTAAAAGTTTAAATTGTTATTGTTGTAACTTGATGTGTAGAAGATTTGAATAAAATAGTTAATGGGTTCGAGCCCTTTTGTTCCCAATGCACATAGGCCTCTGACAGGCCCTTTGTGCCCCTTAGACTGAAGTTCAAGTCATGGGAGCCCTGTCCCTTTAATAAAGTTTCAGATTACCCCCTGGCATAGACTTCTGACATCCTCAGGGTCCAAGAAAATGGAATCCAAATAAGTGTGTGTGTGTGAGATCATCGCCAAAGCTTCACACTCACACAAAACATGAGCCGAAATCCTCTCATCTGCCCCACACCTTCTACACATGGGACTGTCAATCAGCGCCATTATGTAGAAATGTCTTCTCAGGGTGTCATGTCCAGTAAGCAGGCAGTAACTACCCTGAGCTGCATCCTATTAAAGGACAGTAGCCTAGTCTTAGCAGCAGAACTAGGGCCCTAGATCAGTTCTTGAGCCTCTCTCTGAGTGTTAGTAAGACCCTGCCACAATATGATGTGCTGGTAAACGATACTTGATCTTTTTCTTTATAGTCCTTGAGGTCCCCAAGGTTGGTTCCAGTCTAACAAACTGGTGAACAGAAACCTCCTTTGCAAATTCTTAAGCAGTTTCATTACCATGTATTCCAGAGTGTCTGTGGACCCAAGAGAGTCCCAGAGAGTGGAAAACTTGATATGTAACTGAGTACAAAAATTGTTTGAGATTTGTTACAACTGAAACATGTCTGGAATTAGAAAGTGTAATTTTTTTAGTTATTATTTAATTTATGCTAACACAGCTTTTATGGAACCGAAGTTTTTTCTAGTATTTAGTTTGTGAAATCATGTCAGTAACCCTATATTAAATTAAATAATGAAACTCAATAAGGTACTTAATTTTTAAAGGAAAATGTATTCGTATATGTTCACAATACTAACAGAATATATAGACATAGATTACTATGTCATGAAAATACTAGAGGTTCTGTCTTGACATGACGTGACTTGATTGTGCTTAAAACGGGAAAGGAAACACTTTTGTGTGTTATATGTTACTGTTTCACTGCTTATCAGGTAAGTAATATTGTAGGGTGTAACCTGCTACATTTTTAAACTGTGTAGTTGTGTGAACAGTTATCGTCACAATCGGAGAATTGACTGTCGTGATATTCCAGATAGAAGTTATACTGAGGCCATGGAGAGAAGTGCCATGGATTGGATGATGGGGATAATAACACTCAAGATTTCCCACACTGTGCTTGTGTTTATGTTGTCTTCCAACCCTGTCTGGCCTGCCCAATCAGATTATAGCACTTTTCATGAGTGTAGGTTATCTTGTGTTTATCACTTCCAGCATCCATGAGAATATGATGGTTAGCTGGCTGGAATGGAATACAGTGAAGTGTGGTGATTGTGGAAGCATAACATTTGAGGAGAAATATGGAGGAGACTGATCCATGGGACTTCTTGCTATTGCCTGAGAATAGTACCATTCTATGTGGTTGGGCTAAATAGGAAGTGTGCATGATTGTGTTCCCCATTTTCCATTTCCCTGGACAGGTTTTATTTCCTGTCCCTGTCTGGGACAATCTTCTTATTTACTTGGCCTGAACCACTCAGTTGCTGTGTAACCTATGTCCCAACTCCCCTTACTTCCTACTGATGATGGAGGTGGCACCTACAATGTCACATGTGATATGAAGCCTAAAAACTGCAGTCTAAATTCTTACTACCACAAAAAATTTCAGTCATGTACTAAATTTTCAACTTCATTGATACATTACCTGCAATGATGGATGTCATGCCCTTAGCTTGTACCATGGCAGTCACAACTGACCCCTTTCTTATGTTTTGGTATGTCTCTCTTTCACTGCCTTGTGTTTGCTGCTTGCATGCAATCTTTAAGACTATCTGCTACTGTCTGTTGGTACCACACCACCCCCCACCAGAACTCCTGGGACTTGCACATGTGAGATATAAACTCGCAGTCTTCTGGGCAGTGATGTTCTATAATTTGGTGAATAGGTACATTTTTCCCCACTAAGCTGACATTTCTAACCTGTAGTTGGAAGCAGCTTTTACCTCCCAAATACCACAGATCTGCATCTCAGAAAACCATAATTGTAATATTGACCACTATGAAAAACTGAAATTTTTCATGTGAAGGAGTTGGTCAGACTTAAAGTGGCACATTTCCTCTATGGCCATCTTTATAACCAGAGTGGGATAAAAGTAGAAAAATCCCTCAAAAGAAACTGACCAAATAAGTTCCCACCTACCACATCATTGCATACTGAGAGTTTTTCTGAAGTGAGTATGCAGTTTAAACAATGAACAAAGTAGAGAATTTGACAATTCTGCAGAATTTCAGCATTACATTAACTTTTATCATTTAAAAGGCAAGAAGAAAACAGTGTAACTAGTCAAAAAGTAGAGTATGCGAAGTTTTGGCTTATAATGCATGAATCATTGGATGCTGCATTTTGAGGGATTAAAAAGGTATTGAGGTATTAAAATGATGTGTGAGCATGAGCAGTGTGCATAATCACTTTCTGCATTAAAACTTTCATGGCCTGCCCTTAGACACGAGGCATCCAGCAGTAAAACTGACATGAGTTGTGTGTGTGTGTTTGGGGGGGGGGAATAAGTACGCATGAATGATAATGTTTTTATAAAACATAGTGATATAGAAACAACCAAATCCACCCCTCCCCCCACATCTTTGGTCTCTCACAAATTACATAGATGTCAAAGCTGCCAATGATGAAAAATATTTTCCTTTTGATGCACCCTACATGAAATGAAAGTTACTGTCATTTGAAATGTAACACCTTGCAGTCTGTTAGAAATTTAACAGCATTTAAGGAGAACCTGCTGCACTTATCATCTGGGTACATTTTGTCTACCCTGTTGATGATTACTGCAGGTTCCTCCGAAACAGTTACACTTCTGGGAGACTACATGGTTTACATTTCATGAGACAGTAAACACCATAGTCATGGCTGTGAGAAGCTCAATTCTTAAATGCCTGATGCAAGGCCAAATGTTGAGATATCTCTTCCTCACAAAAGCTAACTATTTAAGTATTGTTTTAAAATCTTTTATGATACAAACTTATCAGTGGACAGAATCTGGGTGAGAGTTGCGTACATATATATCACTGAAATATTGACCAAGGAGGTTCTGTTGTTTAGGTACATAGAAGAAATTGCAATGTCTGGAGATTTGGGAGTCCTTGCAAGCCAGAAACCTGGCATAAAAATTTATAGGTTTATTGCTCGTGTGGCTTTGTAGTTACATTCGTAGATAAAGAGTTGTATTAGTTAATCTGCTACACCAAGAGGCACAGACACTGCAATCTTGAGAGGCAGACAACTGTGTCAAGATGCAGTTGATTTTCATTTCTTTCAAAACAGTCACTCCATCTTAGCATATCAATTCCATCTTTATATAATTTCTGATCAGATGTTGTTGCATTTGTTGCTTCTATTTGCTATATAAGTGTCAAATCTTATGCAGTATCAGTAAGTGTAAATATTATGATTTTATTATGTGTGGTATAATTTAAGTCTTGGTTTATGTAGTTTTATACATCTGTTCATATCATGAAGTACTGTTCTTTTGCAGTTCCTCCTAAGATCACTCCTTTCAGCTTCCGTTTGGATTTGCATCTTGGTGAACGTGTGGGCGTTCAGTGTGTGGTTAGCAAAGGTGATGCCCCACTCAACATCCACTGGCTAAAGGATGGACATGAGTTGACACAGAGGGACGGGCTCATTTTACGTACGCTGGACGAGTTTACAAGTGTTCTGAGCATTGGGGCACTTGCACCTGAACATGGGGGGAACTACACTTGTGTTGCCCGTAATGCAGCAGCCCGGGCAGCTTACTCTGCCCCACTCTCCGTGAATGGTACGGTGGCACATGTCCTTGTTTCATTAGCCTGGAGCTTGGAGGAGAATAGCGGACAGCATAGAGAGTATGCAACACCACTATTATCTTACCCTCATACTGATGTCTTCTTTCCATCTAAGTATCAAATTATTGCAGTTGATTTTCTAAATTAAATATGTCAATATTATGACCTATTTTTTTGTGATCTAAAGTGCATACAGTTTTGGGGACAAAATTAAATTGATCTTTTCTGTAAGTGTATCAGAGTTTAGTTTCATGCATTTTGTTATTCATACCTTTGAGCTAACTAAGCTTCATATATAAGTTCTCAAGGATTCTGAAGATGACACGTTATACCTAGGATTAACACTTTTATTGACTTTGTCTGTTGTCTTGTGTTCATAGGAGATATGGTGGACAAAGTCTGGCAATGTAGTAAGTTCTAGGTAGTTGTGATCTTCTATATTTGTATCATATTATATAAAGCTTTCAGATACTTGAAAAATATTATTTGTTCAAAGGTAACTCTTTTCATATGAGGACATCTGGTATAATCACCCTGAAGTACTGCAGTGTATTATCTATAGACTCATAAACAGAGACATGTAATAGAATTGCATTCCAAAGACTGACTGACCAAGACAGAGGTTTTTCATTTTTCTTTGAGGTCTTCAGGAAAATGCTGGGATCTTTAAAATAGGCTAGGAACATGTCCATAGTCTTCCCAGTTCATTATTTAAAGAATAATTCTCATGAAATTTACTAAACTAAAGTTTACGTCTTAAAATATTTGCAGTGTTTTCTTGTGTCAGTGTTAATCAGTACAATCTTTCTTTCTTGACCTAACGACAAAGGTGTATGCCACATATTCGACATTTTCTCCATAATTTATTTTGTGAAGAGAAGAAGTGTGCAGAATGAAACTTACCTAAATACGAAATTCAGTTCTGTGAGCAGATTATATATCTAATATCTTAGTAATATATTCTTCCAGTATGCACTAACCAATAACTAAAGTTTCTTCATGTATAGATGGAAGGAAGTCAGATGAATGATTTACTGGACTAGAAAAGAAGAAGAGACTGGCTATCTCTTGAGCTTGTCCGTTTCACCACCAAGCCAAGGGAAGTACTGTAGAACTGTGTTGTGGCTTGAGTGTGTGCATATGGGTGTGTTTCAGTGCCTCCAGCAATCACACCATTTTCATTCGGCGAGTTGTCAGCAGGCGAACGAGCCAGGGTGACATGCAGTGTCAAACGTGGAGACCCACCACTTACCATCGCGTGGCTCAAGGATGCCCGCCCTCTCCAAAACCTAGGCCTGCATGATGACCTTGACCTCACGATCCAAGATAATGAAGAATACTCTAGTGTCCTGGGGATACGTAGCGTTAGCTCTAGACATAGCGGCAACTACACCTGTGTGGTCCACAATCGAGCTCAGACAGTCACATACACGGCTCAGCTGCTGGTCACTGGTAACTACTGTTGCAAGGGGTATGGGATATCATGGCATGTGGGCTACACTCGCGGGACTGTTTGATATGAATAATGAATTGTGAAAATACTGTAAGAAGTAAGTTTCAAGTTCTGAAAATGTTAATGTAATCTACATTAAAGCCTGTAAAGTTAGTAACGGTTTGTTCTGGTAAAATGTGTTCATGGCGTGCACAGGGGTAGCTGTATTCTATTTTTACCATTGTTTTGGTGAAATGTGTGCTATGCTTATTGTAAATACGAACTTTGGTTCGTCTGTAATTAACAGTCCCACAAGGTTGTTGACCTCTTGCCTTGACTCCCTGCACCCTCTCCACCCCAAATTCTGCCTACACCCAACCCTTTCCAAATGATATCTTTCCATTTCTTGCTTGCATGCTCATATGAACTTCTGACCTGTCTCGTGTTGCTTCGCAGTCCAGGAATGAGATAGCTGTTCATTACTTGACTATCACCGCCTTGGATGACTTGCGGTTGACAAAAGCCTTCTACTACTTCAAACAGTGCAGGTAACCTAATGCTTATTGGCATGCAGTGTATTTTTTTAGTCTAATTATCCTTCATTATGTTCCGATTGCTTCATGTGAGTATTTGTTGGTATGTATGTCTCTTGTTCATTTGTATTATTCCATCTTGCAGCCAACAACATTTCAGTTGTTAAAAACCTCACATTACAAGGCCAGCAACAACTGTATTCGTCATTTTCTTGCACAGAGTTATGAGTTGTGACATGTTTTTTCAGCAAGCTGTTCACACCGTGTACAACTGTTGATTGCATCTGCACCATGAATATCAGAAATTGTTGTTCCAGTATGGCATCAGATGTATTAGATAAGGGAATTCTGCCCATTGAAGGAATGTAGAGAGTGAATGAACAGACACATATTAAAAATGTTACAGTTTTATTGTATAAGTTTACACTTTTTTTTCATTGAATTTTCTCTGGAAGTAATTCTTTAAACATACAAAAATTTATGTTAACTGTTAGCATTTTTTATGTGTCTCTGTTTTGAGTATGTTGTGACTAACCTTTTGTACACATGCAGATGAGTGTGATTTATGATTTGCTTTCTTGTGATGCAGAAAATGTCAAATTGATTTACAGGCCTGAGCATTATAGCTAACACTTCATGTCATTCACATTGTTATGTTAACAGTATGTTTTGATTACTGTTTTATGCTTCTCATTTAAATGGACAAACAATTAATGATATGGCCTCCTGCTTTTACTTTCACATGTAATACAGTACTGTTAATAGAGTAGGGGAATTTGAAAGAATTATAGAGCACTTTTGAGAATGAAACCACAGAACTGTGTGAGATGTTTGAATTGAATTTTTACCTGGGTTTCAGCCTTGCATGGCTTACACTGCCACTGTCAGTATAGCTGAAACAGACTGTGTCAGTAGAAATCACAAAGGCATCCAGTAATAATACAAAAATACAATGCTGAAGGGCTTTACGTTGTGTGTGCTGCTTGCTTTAGGCTGTAGGAATGACTTGTTTGGGCTGTGATGTACAAATCGTAATGTCTGCCTCATCCATGACGTGTCTGTCCGTCTGTATAATTCAGCTTAGCTGCAGCCACGCACGATATAAATAAGCCAGCCATTAAGCAATAAAGCAAGTATTGCCTGTTATGTGCACTTCTCTGCTTGACTAATCTGGACGAGCCAACAAAGAACTGAGACAAATGAGAATATTGTGCAGCAACATGCAGAGCTGTTAGTCACACAGGACAGGTCCATGTTACTGGTATCACAATGCACTATTGGTGCCAAGCATGATGCAACAGTGAGTTAGGTAACAGCATGAGACTGTCCATCAGTTGTAAAATCCACAATGACACTCCTTTCTGCACAAAGATTTCTCCATCTGTCTTTGCACCCCATTCTGCCTACTCACACATCCATGCTGAAGACTTCCTTCACATCTTAATATAGCAGTTTCCCAGAGGATATTTTGAATTGTATGATTTTCACTGGTAAAAGAAAAAGTCCCTTTATATCTGTTGTACTTAATGGTTTAAAGAACAAATTGCCTTTTTGCACTCTTAAAGCTTCCTAGTACACATTCTTAATTCTGTAGCCTTAGTAATAACACTTCTATATAAATCCATTTTTCTGATGAAGTGATTCAATCAAAAATTCTATTAATTACATTCATATCATGATATATAAAATTTGTTGCATTTAACACACTTAAAGTAAATGGTGTTAAGTTGGCTTTTATTTTGTCTTCCCATATCTTGTGTACTAGAATAATGACTGTTTGTACTTCAACAGGAAAGTGTTCAAAAGCACACTACATCAAAAATCTCAAAAAACTGGAAAGTTCTGAAAGTTGGCTAAATTTATGCCAAGATTCTAAAGTTGATACTAGGATGTAAAAATGTACAAAAAAAAATGCTGCCTTGGCTAGATGCTGTAACATTCGCTCAACTATAACATCCACTGCTTCAGTCTACTGCTCCTCTTCATAATTACCTGCTGAACATTCAGCATGACAGAAAAGTATATGCCAATATGCTGTAATGTACGTGAGTGTAAAGCTGACACTAATTTTAATGTGTTACAGTTATAATTTCATTGCCCCTGAAATAATGGTTTTAAAACTCAGAGACAGAATACAGACATTGGATGCATTTACATTGTTTTCTCAGCTCTGGAAGAGTTTTCTCCTTAAGTAATATCTTTATTGAACATACTGCCTACTAATGAAATAGACCCATTGTGTTACATTGTATGCCCACAGTAACTTGGCAAAGCATTCTAAGAACAAATTGTTGAATACATACATTATAACAGGAAATCTAATCAATGGGTATGAAAGTTTTATGCCATGCCATGTGATTATTCATATAAATTATAATACATTGAATTAGGAACACCCATTGAAGTCTTTGAGTTTCAGTGGTTTTGTAAAGTCAAACAAGTTCTTTGAAATATTGTTACCAGTTTGAACAAGAAATACTAAAATATTGAAACCAGAAGATAAATCAGGTGGACATGTTGGTATTCGCATGGACTGAGAACGGTAGGTAGAGTGGAAATGATTTGGACCTTGGATTTCAGTTCCTCCAACATGGGTTATTGAACCACAGAGTAGAGCAGCAAAACTTGGACTCCAGGCTTTACTGGACTGTAAAGTTGAAGGCTTTCCACAGCCAACTGTTGCATGGAAGAAAGCTTCTGGTGAGTAAGTGTAAGTGGTTTGCTTTCCTTTGAACTAATATGATCTTGTGCCAGTACATAAACACATATTTAATACTGACTTTTGAAGAAATGTATGAGGCTGCTCTTGGAATATCTGCAGAACTTACAGCCTTGACATAATTGCTTCATTATAGCAAGCCAGTGGATAACATTTCAGACTACTTCACTGTTTACTTCAATGCAGTATAAACAAAATACACCCAACCTCCTGTAAAATGGGTACCAGGTCGTTCCCGGGGGTAAATTGCGGCCGGGGCATGCTGCTGACCACTCACCCCCTTCTAGTGCCGCGGTCATGGAAGAGTAGAGCTATACCTCTACCCACCCTCTGGGCCACACCAGGCCTGTAACAGGAAAACTTTACCTTATAGACAAAATCAGTACATCACTGTTATGAAAACAACACAATGCTTCATTTTGTTTTATTGTACTGTAATTTTCTCGAATATTTTTCATCTTTTGTGCCATTACCAATGAGAACTCTGTAGTAACATCATATATGGTACTTTAAGCTTAAAACGTTTACAGCTTTATATATTAACAGTTATATATTTATATTGCAGTATACACTGAGTTTAAAGGCTGGTTATTTCCAGCTATACCTGTGGCTTCACATCACTGTGGTCTGCCTCACAAGGCACTACACACAATGTCCCTTCTTCACAGATTCAGGTATTCCAGCAACATAGGATGAAGCATCTGACTGGAGACCAAGGACAGTAGCATTAACAAATAACTTCATGAAACCAGATTACATAATGTACTATAATGTTCTTTTAACCTTTTGACGCCTGACGACGACTATAGTGGTCGTACTGCACTGCTAACCTCTAAATGTTGCATTTTATATATTTATTCAACACATATAGGTACTGAATATTTTAAATACGGTATATACTCTTCGTTTTTTCCTCTTCAAAATGCAGTTTGTTTCATAAATCTAACTTATTTGGTTCCTGTATTATTCATATTTTATATACAGAGTGTGCTAAAATTAAAAAAATTATTCCGGTGACATAAAGGTTAATATGGATGTGGAATGCCCTCATAACATAAATAAATCTCCAAATATACAGTGAGCCATAAAATAATAATACTCATGGATGACAATACAGTATCAGGATTGTTATTGTAATTATAATGTGATCTGTACCTGTTGTGTGACAGTGATTTCACACTAATGGACTTTCTGATAAAAACTGAGCCCCATATGCATGTGCTTACAAATCGATAGTG
>Ga0123355_10008380_pt1 | contig 15624 bp, 15 predicted proteins | sample TergutEmb28metaG_3_FD_89872 | JGI IMG/M metagenome (GOLD analysis project Ga0123355, IMG submission 89872) | Embiratermes neotenicus P1 segment gut microbial communities from Petit-Saut dam, French Guiana - Emb289 P1 | ecosystem: Host-associated > Arthropoda: Insects > Digestive system > Gut ... | reverse complement strand
TGCTTCTCATGTAGCCCTACCGACTTAAATTTAGTAGTAACCAATTTCATGTTTTGTTTACATGTAAAATAACCACTGCCACCGGGTAACAACCCAATTGCAGTAAATAAATATTATTATTATTATTATTATATGGGCGAAAGAAACTAGACCATTTTCTTGACCTCGGCACTAGAGGAAGTTATGCCGTCAGCTCCGGCCGCTTTATCCCATGTTTCAATTTCCATTACGTATTGAATAAGACGCTTTCTGAACCCCAGAGCCCTTTGAAGTCTTATCCCGAACAATTGAAATCCCGCTATTTCTAGTGTGAGGCGTGGGTTTGCTGCCTCTCGCTTGCTGGGACTGCGGGTTCGAATCCCGTCGGGGCATCGATATCTGTCTGTTGTAGTGTTGTGTGTTGTCAGGTAGAGGTCTCTGCGACGGGCTGATAAATCGTCCAGAGGAGTTCTACCGAATGTGCTGCACCTGAGTGTAATCGTGAAGCCTCGAAGCCCAGACCCACTGGGGTCTGTTGCGCATGGGGGGAAAATTGTGGCACGTACGCTTTCCCATTTCATCAGAACTTGCCGTCTGCAACCCATTCCGAGAATCGGAAGTCATTTGATGCTCTCATCTTCACTGTTTGTTGACACACAAATTTATTCTGTCAGCAATCATCGACTGTTGACAACAAACGTATTTCAAAATCTACCAATCACTGTTCAACAGCACTGAGGCGTAGACATGTTTAGCCAATATCTATTAACTTCACAGAAATGGTTTATATTTACTTCTTCATTTACCAAATCAAGGTAAATGGCAAAAAAAAAGTTATTTACTATATATCGTTCCCCTTTTCACTTCTGAATTTGATAAAGTATAAACTGAAATGGAAAATAAATATATTCAGAGACACACACACACACACACATATATAAAGGTCAAGGTAAAGTGTTCCCTGTACAGGCTCTGGAAGAAGAAATTAGAGAAAGAATTGTTAAAGGGAATAAAGTATTCTGTGCAAACAAAACGCTTTTTAAATGTAATTTGATGTCCAGGAAATCCTAATTGAAGATATATTGGTCAGTAATTAGACCAATTGTAGTTTACGACTGTGAAATATGGGTCCTTAACCCTTCAAACGACGAGTTAAATCCAATCTGCCCTTTACTAGCATTATTCGGAGATAACCCTATTATCCACGCTAGGAGGTTAAGGGTTAAACAAAGTATTACACAAAAACTCTTTGTGTTTGAGAGGAAAATATTAAGGAAAATATTTGAGCAAACTAAGGAAGCCATAGTTATTTGGAGAATTAAAGCAAATAGGGAGTTGGACGAAATAATTAAACACCGGAACGTAACAAATTGTGTTAAAGCCCAACGATTGAGTTGGTTTGGACACATAAATAGAACGGCCGAAACTAGCATAGTGAAAAGAATACACAAATGGAAACCATTCAAAGGAAGACCAGCTGGAAGGTCCAAGTCTAAATGGGATGACGATGTCAGGAATGATCTGAAGAAGATGAAGCTTGTGAAGTGGGCAAAACAAGTACAGGATCGCCTTAGATGGAAGGCTATTGTCGAGAAGGCCAAGAATCTAACAGAGTTGTAGCGCCATAGTAGTAGTAGTAGTAGTAGTAGTAGTAGAAGAAGAAGAAGAAGAAGAAGAAGGTGATGATGATGATGATGATGATGTTACCATTAGAGGCCCGGTGTGGTCCAGAGGGTGGGTAGAGGTAAAGCTCTACTCTTCGATGACCGCGGCACTAGAAGGGATGAGTGGTCAGCAGCACGCCCCGGCCGTATTTTACCCCCGGGAAAGACCCGGTACCCATTGTACAGGAGGCTGGGTGGGCCCCAGGACCGGAAAATCTCGTCTCCACCAGGATTCGATGCCGGACCGTCCGGACCGTAGTCAGTCGCTATACCGACTGAGCTGCCCGGCCCACATATATACATATGTACGTGCATATATCAAATAAAGTACGTCGCCCATAAAGCAGATCACTGTGTCGTCAACAGATTTCTGCTAATCTGCTAATACGTGTGTGTCTTTTGTATTGTTTAGACCAACAAATGCAAAACATACTAACAGCTATGTCTACCGTAAAGCACTCCGACATGTTTCGATGTACTTACATTATCTTCAGGGAGTCTCTTTTTACACATGCTAAAGTTACAAAACCAATAAAATTAATAAAATCAAACTGTTAACACAGGTGATGGTTACAGACTGTTAGTTTGATTGGTTTTGTAACTTCAGTTTATATAGGAAAAGACTCCCTGAAGATGAAGTAAATACATCAATACATGTCGCAGTGCTGAATGGAACACACAGTAGAGTTAATATACTGTGCACGTGTTGGTGTGAGTAATGAATGACACAAAACTCACGGTACGTATCGTTCAGCAAGACATGTGTGTCTCTTGTGGCAGTTAACTGCACATTGTGACGGGAAACCTGCACCAGCGGAACGTTGTAAGAGACGGTGGGTTAAAATGACAAATCTATTGGGGTCAGAATTTCAACAGACGTCTTCAGACATATTGATCAACACGTTGCAAAAAGAAAAAGGAGTTATTTTCTTTTTTACAGGACTATAAAAATAAGTGAAGAGGGTTGTGTGAGTTGAAGGGGAGTAATAGGCAGCAAGCAATGTGTGATGCTGAGAGCGACGTGTGTTCCGTTTGGTTCAAATCAATAAGGCAAAGATTTGTTCCGGATTTGCTGCGTCCTGAGGAAGGCCGAGTTATGTGGTAATTCAGCTGACAGCAGCCTGCTGAGTGGAAGCTGCCTGCCTTTTGAGGAGGAGGACAAGGAGGAGGAGGAGGAGGACAGAACTGCGTAACGAAACGCTCCGGGGGCTGTAATCTTCACCAGTATTACGTGACTGACGAAATACGCAGGATTAGATTGAAGGGGAATGTAGCATGAACGGAAACGCACACAGAATTTTCTTTGGAAGACCTGAAGGAAAAATGTAACTTGGCAGACAGACAGCACTGTTACAGCTGACACTGAACGGGGCTTGGACTGATTCTAGTGACGGCAGAGGTCTGTGGACAGCGGTCTGTGGACACCCGAACGATGGGAATTTTTAAATCCGTTCACTAACTACTACTTCTGATAAACAACTTGGCCCCACAGAGTCCTAAAGCGGTCTGCCAAGGATGTTGTTGTTGTTGTTGTTGATGGTGGTGGTGGTGGCGGCGGCGGCGGTGGTGGCGGCGGCGGCGGCGGTGGTGGTGGTGCTGTTTTTGGTATTATTACCGATTTTTTCGCTTTATTACAGAGCAAGTTCTCTCAGCGCTAAGGTCCCTACCTTGCACCCTGGTCTTACCAAATTCGGTTCAGAAGCAAGCAGGTGGCTGCAGGTGGTGCAGGCAGCGGTAACTGCAAGCTATTACGGACTGGTTGCCTTACGCATTCTTAGTTGCGGTACTTAGCCAGGCGAGCGGCCAGGTAGGGGCCTGGGTAGACCATACAGCCCGCCAGGACGCTTTGGAACAGAGACGGTTCATGTCTGCTGCCAGGATCCTAACCTGTCCTGCGTGCAGCCTGTGCGCTGCACCGACTGGGCTATTGCTGCCAGTTTTGTCTCAATACGAGCTTCGATACACCGGCTATGAATAGTCAGGCTATCAGGCTATCAGACCCTCTTATTCGTTAACAGTAAATCAAATCTGAAATGACCGTAGAAAAAAGTTCTGATGTTTCAGACATGTGACAGCCTGAAAGTTTGCTCTGTAGCCGACATTAAATGACGCAGAATGCCTAACATGATAGTCGTCGTCACCAGACACTCGAACTACAGGACTTCAGCCTTCCGCCGCGGTGTCAATGAGATTTTCCCTCTTCTGCGATGTTACGCAGCGTGGATTGGTAATTCCTTACTGACGTTTCGGAACAACCTATCGGTCCAATATCCAACAGTCAGGCAGTCATTCTTCTTGGACTGCTGGGCCCTTGAAGAAGGGACCGATGGTTTGTCCCGAAAGTCCGTAAATAACTACAAATTTAAGCTGCGTAACGTCCCAGAAGAGCGAGGATCTCAACCTCTTGAATTATTTGAGCCCTACTGTCGATTCTCATCGACGTCGCAGGCTGGCCACAGCATTGAAAGTGCTGCCAACTTTCCTGAAGGATAAATCGGAGTCTGAAACTCTCGCCATTTCCCAATTTACAGAGAGACGCCACACGGGACATCGCCTGTCTGCGCCGATGGTGGCTGGTGACAGCCAACGCGATCCCAAGCTTCACTGCCATCTTCTACGTGAATGATCACGTGACAGGTTAGAATTTAGCTGGAAGTTGGTTCATTACTCTCTCCTGTAGGTCTAAGCAGAGATAGACAAAGGGCGACAGTCCTAAGTTGCAGTACCTTCGCATAAGTCAGTAATACGACACGTAGTGACCATCTGGGTGGCAAGACGACGTAACGACTGGTAATAAATATTTCGTCGTATAATGTACCACATACCGGCGTTTCTGAGTGCGCGTTCGCAGGGTCACCTGCCCTCAGTCGAATGGCCCTTGAAATGACGTAAACAAAGGGCAATTCTTTCAAAGTTCCAAAACACCTCACCGCCAGCACGAACTCCGTCATTTCATTCAAATCTGCATATCACAAGCAGCTTTTGTTGGAACGAAAGTTACACATAAATATCATCATCTGAGGCCGAGAGCAGCGTTCTTCTGGGTTATTAGCAGCGAGTAGTGACAGTTCCTTACCGACCCTTGAAGATGGAACCGATTGGTTGTCCCGAAACGCCGGTAAGAAATTTATACTACCATCTACGTAACAACCCAAAAGAGTGCATCTCTTTGTGGCGGAAGACTGCTATCACGCGTCACTGGAGGCCGATGGGAAATACTGGCCAAGAGTATGCGCAAATAGCTTCTGCAGCTGATACAACACATTAACTGAAAGCACGTGTACATAACAACTGTAACATGTACAGAAGGGGACAAAAACTGCACGTGCAATCCGCTGTCAACATCAGGCGTTTTGTAATCAATTTAATTGATAACCGTTCAGAACTTTGTGCCCTGTGGGAAGATTGTGTCGAAGGCGTTGTTGTGTGTATTTGTCTTCAGGGAACTGTCCAGTGCAGCTGCAGAATCCAGTTTTGCAGCACATGACGCCGTGTCCATTGACATGTAGCAGATTGCTACTGATTTTTCGGGACAGCCTTCGTTTTCCAGGTGGCCACCTGAAGACAGAAGTAGGAAATGTTGCCGAACCAGCGTTGCATACACCAATAAACAAGGCGTCATACATTACAAGACTGGAGCCTTCATCAGCACATATGCGACGATAACCGCGAAAATAAGAGGTTCACAATACAAAGTTCGTATGGATAAACTATCAGCAAACATCCTGCATTCTCTTCATTTTCTTCAGCGAGTGAAAGCAACATTTCAGAAGAGCAAGCTGACGGCAGGTCCTCAAACTTCCACAATATGAACCCGTATTGTGAAAGCATGAGAGCGAGGGGCAATTAACTTGTGAAGTTGGAAAAGGTGGTGGTGGGGGGGGACTGTCAGCTACGTCACTAAACGTTATTTTGAGAGCAACATTACAAGAGTAAAGGAAATTAATGGCGCATCAACCGGGACGCCAACAGGCCGTAACCATATTTTGTCTTCATGAAAGTATCAGTACTGTGACGCTCTGTATACATAAACACATCGACAGTTAGGAGCTGCAGTACATCAGCCTGCACACTGTACTGCGTTGCTGAAACCGTGGGTCAAAGGCAAACACGTTGCGTCGGTTATGGTCCGAGTGTTTACACTGGCTGTCGACAATGTCAAGGTTAAACGAGCGGCTTAAGGAATCCTCTCGCGACTGCAGTCGGTCCAACAGCTGTGCCTCTTTGCCCACACGACAGTACACACATACACACAATACATTACACAAATCCTATTTTCAGCAGCACACACCGAGCTGCGCGCATTGGCCTAGGACCTGCACAGCTGTGCGCTTGGACGGCACTCACAGCGCCCCTGATGATGCGACCTGGGTGCAGACGGTTGCAGCGGTGTTACCTGGAGTTGAGTTCAGTACATCCGTTACGGCGTACGATCCCACCAAAGATTCAGAAAAACCGCAATGCTAAGCTGTCGTCGGCTCATCAGCAATTAAACGAACTGTAATATAAACGGATATATCCAGCGCGGAATTAAGGGCTTAATTGTGAGTGTTTCTTGGCGTTATTCATGGCGCAGTGGCGTTTGGAGTAGCCACATGGCTGAATGCAGGAGACGTTTAGACTGCCGGTCGAGGACAATGCGGCGTAGTCTGCAGAGAGGATTCGCCGACGTCGTCGTCATCGTCATCATCATCATCACCATAATCACACTTAAAGCAACCCCCTCACCGCGGAGCTCACAACTCCGCAGTTTCCAGCTCTTTACTGTGTATCATCTTAACACGCCGTATTCTGCTGGCTGCCACAAACACACCAGTCTTAGATCAGCGGATCCAATCCAAATCTGAAGAACGATATATGGACACGCATTGTGTCGGCACTGAGCGGCCCACGATAATAAAAGCAACAACAGCCAACTGTAAACACGATCAATATGTAAGGAGATTTAAACTGTAGCATGTGAAGGCTGTACAGTGGTGTTACATCTAACGTAACTATGTACGAGGGGATGCTGATATGTCCTTAGACCGACCTACTTCCCGATGTCGTAGAACGGAATCGATAGTGTCGCTCGAAAGAGGGGTCTGTTCACGTGCCGAATTGCAAGTCTTTCCTTGTAACACAGGTTGAAAGGAAGCATGTCAGGCGACGCGCGCAATTTAAACAACATGGAGACGCGAGGTGTCATCGAGATTTTTCCCTGCAAGTCAAGGCGCCCAAGGAAATTCACGCCAATCTGAAAAAAAAAACATTAGGGGAATATGAACCATCGTATGCCACCGTCAAAACCTGGGTGGCCCAGTTTAAACGTGGTGATTTTTCCACCTGTGATGCGTCTCGTCCTGGACGACCCAAAACAGTGACCACCCCGGAGACTATTTATCAAATTCACGAGCTATTCATGGAAGACCGCCGGATTTCGGCTAAATCAATGGCTGAGCAACTGAGCATCTGACCTGAGCGGGTTGGGTCCATCATTCATGAAGATTTGGACACGCTGAAGCTCTCCGCGAAGTGGGTCCCGAAATGCCTGAACGCGGAACAAAAACGTCAACGGTGCCTGCCGTCTGAGCAAATTTGGAATTTTTTCGGCGCGATCCAAACGACTTCCCGTCGCGATTGGTGACCATGGACGAAACCTGGTTATAACACTATGAACCGGAGACAACCAATGGAGTGGCGACGTGGCGGCTCACCCCGCCACAAAAAATTCCGAGTGCAAAAATCCGCTGGAAAATTTCTCGCCTGTATTTTTTGGGATCTGTACAGCATCCTTCTCATTCATTATCTTCCAAAGGGCCAAACTATCAACGCAGAGTATTACTCATCTCTGCTGGTGCAATTGAAGGATATTTTGAAGGAAACACGCCGCGGGAAGTTCACCAAGGAGGGGTCTTGTTCTTGCACCACAATGCCCCGGCTCACCGGGCACTTGCAACCCAGACGAAACTGGCCTACCTGGGTTTCCAATGTCTTGATCACCAATTCTATTCTCCGGATCTGGTCCCGTCGGACTACCACCTGTTCCCTGGTCTGAAAAAAAAAACAACTGAAATTTCGCCAATTTTCGTCCGACGCGGAGTTCATTGCTGCCGCGGAGACCTGGTTGGACGGACTAACTTCTGAATTTTTTTAGTGTCTTGCAGAAGTTACAGCAACGGGCTAAGAAGTGTACTGATCTTCGTGAGGGTATGTTGAATAAATCCCGAGTTTGGTCGCTGTAACATGTTTCCTTCTTGATCGGGCTAAGGACTTATCACCACCCCCTCGTACAGCTGCTATCACTACAACATATGCACAGCTGCACCTATAAGTACGAAGTAACTGCTACAGAAACCACATCACAGCATCCGGTTTGAAGTAAAAAGCACAGCAGTAGTGCACATGCAGGACAATGCAATAAGAATGATCATTATGCGTTTGGTTGGTATACCACGTTCGAAACGTGAGGGCACACACGGAGAAACCAGATTTGGTCTTTCAGCGAAACGGACGAGTCCGTTTAAATCGACGGGGATGTCAGTTCAGTCGACTACTGCCAGTCGAGCAGTGCGGATCAGCGGACAGCGATTGTATAGACCGTGTTACGACGTACAGTTAAAGGCTGCTGGCTACCCACTGCATTCGCATCTTTCCCCTTCACTTCCCCTCCCGTGCGTCACCGTGTGCCATCAGGTTCCGAACGCGCAATACAATTAAAATGTGTTTACTGAGGGAAAAAATACTGCAGTTTTTGAACGATTGTCTCTTGCTTAAAATGATTGTTTTTGCTTCTTGGGAGCTGTGATTGTTTTTGCTTCTTGGGAGGTTGTACAGCTGAGTGAGATGCTGGATATACTGGAGGGCAATTTTCAGATTGTGCGACCTCAACACGTTTCAAACTATCATATTTAAATGTGTTTCAGGCGCTTAGGGCTGGATAACATTCAATAGGATATTAATGATTTTCCTAAAGTTATGCAACATTTTACGTACGTATAGCAACGATTTACGTGTAGAAATGACATTACATTACACGATGACACTGCACTGTACTGCACTACACTGCATTACATTGGACTAGACTGCACTAAACTGCACTATATTGCAATAAACTTAACATGTTGTGTGTAGAGAAAATGTTAAAATATAAATAAAATTCATCACTTTTACAGATTAGTGTGTTGTACTGGTGTGTACACTACGGCGAAATGTGCTGGTGTGCACACTACAGCGTAACGTGCAGGTGTGTAAATAACGGTGAAATGTGATGGTGTGCACACTACAGCGAAATATGTTGGTGTATACACTAGAGCGAAATGTGCTGGTGTGCACACAACGGCGAAATGTGCTGGCATGTACACTACGGCGAAATGTGCTGGTGTGCACACTAGAGTGAAATGTGCTGGTGCGCACACTACGGCCAAATGTGCTGGTGTGTAAACTACAGCGAAATGTGCTGGTGTGTACACTACAGCGAAATGTGATGGTGAGAACACTACAGTGAAATGTGCTGGTGGGTACACTACAGGGAAATGTGCTGGTGTGTACTCTACGGCGAAATGTGCTGGTATGAAAACTACGGTGAAACGTGCAGGTGTGCACACTACAGCGAAATGTGCTGATGTGCACACTACGGCGAAATGTGCTGGCTTGTACACTACGGCGAAATGTGCTGGTGTGCACACTACGGCGAAATGTGCTGGTGCGCACACTACGGCGAAATGTGCTGGGGTGTACACTACAGCGAAATGTGCTGGTGTGTACACTACAGTGAAATATGCTGGTGTGTACTCTACGGCGAAATGTGCTGGTGTGAAAACTACGGCGAAACTTGCAGGTATGCACACTAGAGTGAAAATTGCTTGTGTGCACTCTACGGCGAATTGTGCTGGTGTGTACACTACGGCGAAATATGCAGGTGTGCACACAACAGCGAAATGTGCTGGTGTGTACACTACGGCGATATGTGCTGGCGTGTACACTACGGCGGAATGTGCTGGTGTGCACACTACGGCGAAATGTGCTGGGGTGTACACTGCGGCGAAATATGCAGGTTTACACACTACAGCGAAATGGGCTGGTGTTACATTACAACGAAATGTGCTGGTGTGCACAGTACAATGAAATGTGCTGGTCTGAACACTACAGCGAAATGTGTTAGTGTGCATAATAGAGCAAATGTGCGGGTGTATTACTATTGGGAAATGTGCTGGTGTGCACACAACGGCGAAATATGCTGGTGAGCACACTACATCGAAATATTCTGGTGTGCACACTACGGCGAAATGTGTTAGTGTGCACTATACAGCGAAATGTACTGGTGTGCACACTATGGCGAAATGTGCTGGTTTGCACACTACAGCGAAATGTGCTGGTATGCACACTATAGCGAAATGTGCTAGTCTGCACACTAGAGCGAAATGTGTTGGTGTGCACAATACAGCGAATTGTGTTGGTGTGTACACTAAAGCGAAATGTGCTGGCGTGCACACTACGGCGAAATTTGCTGGCGTGTACACTACGGCGAAATGTGCTGGTTTATACACTACAGCGAATAGTGCTGGTGTGCACACTACGGTGAAATGTGCCGGTGCGTATACTACAGCGAAATGTGCTTGTGTGTACACTACAGAGGAATATGTTGGTGAGCACACTATGGCGAAATGTGCTGGTGTTTACTCTACGGCGAATTTTGCTGGTGTGTACACTACGGCGAAAAGTGTAGGTGTGCACGCTAGAGCGAAATTTGCTTATCTGCACACAACGCCGAATTGTGCTATTGTGCACACTAAAGAGATCTGTGCTGGTGTTTACACTACGGCGAAATGTGATGGTGTGCACACTAGGGGGAAATGTGGGGGTGTGCACACTAAAGTGAAATGTACTGGTGTGTACACTACGGTGAAATGTGCTGGTGTGTACACTACGGCGAAATGTGCTGGTGTGTACACTACGGTGAAATATGCTGGTGTGCACACGACATCGAAATATGCTGGTGAACACACTACGGCGAAACGTTCTGGTGTGCACACTACAGCGAAATATGCTGGTGTGTACACTACAGCGAAATATGCTGGTGTGTACACTACGGCGAAATGTGCAGGTGTGCACATTACAGCGAAATTTACTGGTGTGCACAATAAGGAGTAAAGTGCTGGAGTGCACACTACGGCGAAATTTCCTGGTGTTCAAACTACAGCGAAACGTGCTGGTTTTAACCCTACGGCGAAATGTGTTAGCGTGTACACTATGGCGAAATGTGCTACTTTGCACACTACAGCGAAATATGCAGGTGCGCACTCTACGGTGAAATGTGCTGGAGTGTACACTACGCCAAAATATGCTGGTATGCACTCTATAGCGAGATGTGCTGGTGTGCAAACTACGGCGAAATATGCTGGTTTGAACACTGCAGCGAAATGTGTTGGTGTCACACAACAGCGAAATGTGCTGGTGTGCACACTACAGGGTAATGTGCTGGAGTGTACACTACGGCAAATTATGCTGGAATGCACTCTATATCGAAATGTGCTGGTGTGCACACTACGGCGAAATATGCTGTTTTGAACATTACAGCGAAATGTGCTGGTGTCACACTACGGTGAATTGTGCTGGTTTGCACACTGCAGCGAAATGTGCTGGTGTGTACACTACGGAGGCATTTGCAAGGTGTGAACACTACAACGGAATGTGCTGGTGTTTACACTACGGCGAAATATGCTGGTGTGCACACTACATCGAAATGTGCTGGTGTGCACACTACGGCGAAATATGCTGGTGTGCCCATTACAGCGAAATATGCTGGTGTGCACACTACAGCGAAATGTGTTGGTGTGTACACTTCATCGAAATATGCAGGCGTGTACACTACGGCGGAATTTGCTGATGGGTACACAAGAGCAAAATAAGCTGGTGTATACACTACGTCGGAATTTGCTTGTGTGCACACCACGGCGAAATATGCTGGTGTATCCACTACGGCGAAGTGTTTTGTTGTGCACACTACGGCGAAATATGTGTGTACACTGCTTGGAAATGTCCTGGTGTGCACACTACGGCGGAATTTGCTGGTGTGCATACTACGGCGTAATTAACTGGTATGCACACTACAGCGAAAGCTGTTTTGCACACCACGGCGAAATGTGCTGGTGTGCACACTACGGTTTAAAGTGATGTTGTGCACATTATAGCGAAATGTGCTGGTGCCTACACTACGGCGAAATGTGCTGGTTTTCACACTACGGCGAAATGTGCTTGTGTGCACACTATGGCGCAATGTGCTGATGTGCACCCTACAGCGCAATATGCTGATGAGTTCACTACGTCGAATTGTGCTTCTGTACACACTACGGCGAAATGTGCTGGTGTGCACACTACGGCGTATTTTGCTGGTGTGCACACTACAGCGAATTGTGCAGGTGTATACACTACGGCGTAATATGCTGGTGTGCACACTACAGCGAAATTTGCTGGTGTGTACATTGCAGCGAAATGTGCTGGTGTGTACACTACGGCGAAATGTGCTGGTGTGTACACTACGGCGAAAATGCTGGTGTGCACCCTACGGCATAATATATTGGTGTGCACAATACAGCGATATGTGCTAGTGTTTACACTACGGCCTAATATGCTTGTGTACACACTACAGCGAAATGTATTCGTGTGTACAGTACAGCGTAATATACTGGTGTGTACACTATCTTGACAGCGAAATGTGCGAAATTACAACACATCAACGTTAATAATTTTAATAATAATTCCGTCAACTGTTTGTTTCATTTATCATTTAAAACCAATTTCATATTTAACTTTACACTGGTGCATTGTCTGCCTGTGGTCACACGTGAACCTATCTCTTTCTGCTTATAGCTAAGTTGGGGTGTAAATCCACTCATTCTTAACCTCGACACCGTATGGCAATATGCGGCCAGTCTCACGACCCGACAAGCTCTTACCTCGCAGAAGTACGCAGATGCCCAATGAAGCGATGAAACTGGTTTTGCCAGCCATGGCACTGGTTGGGCCAGCGCCGAACGGTGTGCTTTCGGAAGAAACATTTATCTGCGCTGCGATTCCAACACCGACGGGTCTGGCTCGTAGCACAGGCAAGACGATTGCCTGAAACAGGCTGCTGATTGAGTATTATTATTATTATTATTATTATTATTATTATTATTATTTTCTTTCTGCATCCTGAACGAATTATATACAGAACAAGAATTAATTGTATGAACGGCCTCAACTCCCCTTAGAGTCTATTTTCTTACTTTCAAAATCTCCTTAGAAATGGCGTCAAATTAGCCACGTTTGCCTGAATAACGTCTAGTGGTAATGATCTTAGAAACAACCTACCGGGTACTTAGTCATTCGTCTACAGTCGCACCTCCACCCAGTTCCATGTTAATGGAAGTTGATGCAGCTGCACAGCTTGTAACGACACGTGTCCAGGTGTTGGCCAGTTTTATTTTTGGGTTTTCATTCCCTTCCGTTTGTGTATGCACGTCTGTTACGTTATTCATACAGCCATCACACACTGAGATATCTTCGGACTCATCACAAAGGAATACTATCCTATTCTGCTGCCTTCACTCAGCCTTATCGCAGCGTATCTCAGTCGAAATTGCCAGCACACTGGTGGCAGTAACTCGGGCTGTTTATAGGAAAGGCAACAACACGTTTGACACAAATTTAGGCCTAATTCTCGTATAATATTTGTTGTAAAATTTTCGAATTGCAATGCAAGAATATTGGCCTAGCACTGCAAGCTAAACTGCATCCCTTGTCCTGGCACAACACGCTCCCTCTGTGTCTGAGTGTCGTTGTGCAACTGACATGTTGCCTGTCTGACCGTGCGAAGGTCCGGCGGCCATCTTGTAACATCAGCAGCGCAATTTTGTTTAGTGCACTCTTCAGTTCGACGGACATCAGCTGTGAATGTGGACACTTCTGGTAGGAAACCAGAAAACTGACACACATTTTACGCCTGTAGATCATATGTTGATTTTGGCTGTTATCTGTGGTACTAATGTAGTCAGGTAATTTGAACCGAGTTTGCTTATATTTCACACTCTGTACGTTATCGTTCCACGCAACTCATTGTCTCATCAGTATTGTTTGGAGAGAACGACTCTAAGAACGAATTTTACCACTTTCAGCTCAGTCAGTTGTTATTTAACATTAGTTGTTAAATTTTGCCCTTCCGTGTGTTTATACAGTTTTCTGTACTGTTTACCGCTTGTGTAATTACCATTATGCTGCTAAACTAGCAAGCTGATGAACTGTTACTCTTGTTATCACCGTCGGTAATTTCCAAGTTACTATTGGGCTAATATCCCCCCCAGTGGCCCCACATGTCCTTGTGGACTTCGAGGTCTTCCCTTCTAGGCATGGCAGAAGTGTAACCGACTTCTGAATTTGGGACGCCCATGAGGTGCGGTTACGTTGTCCCGATGATGTGTGGTGATATAGGAGGATGTAGTACCAGGAGGGCCCTTAAAACTAAATTCTACCAACCTACCCAGACCATGGTCACCGCAGGAATCCTCCCATTCAGGGAAAATTCCCACGGTAGAAAAGGGAATTTTTTTTATTATTAAACTTTGCCTTTATCCTGCAAATGCTTGTGACATATTAAAATATGAGTGGTGTCGATAAGCCAGATATAAGGGAAATGTAATGAAGTGTCGTGACACAGAATTTCGTACGAAATTGTTGTCTGTATAACTGCTTCTGCCTACAGTTTATCAAACCTTTATAACTTCAGGATATACTTTGTGCTCCGTTACTTGGTAAATGATCTGGTTTGTTATTCATTGGATGTAGCATGTAGGGGGGATTGTAGAGACCTGTCACTTCCATTCGGAGTTTTCCACCGCCACTACGTCACTTTCTGCCTGGACCACCGGGGTGGTTGACAGTTGCAGGCATCTTGAGGTATTTGGCATCCTGTATGCCTAATAGTGAGCGTCTCAGATACAAGTACAGACCGCTTTTGAAACGGTAGATCTTTGATCTTATCGTGTGTCCTGTTTAGTATGGCATGTCCAGGACGAGTTTGCATCTGTTTTGCAGCATGTACATCTACCACTTCGAACTCCGCATGAAGTAAATTAGTTCTTGTGGCAACAGGGTGGGCGGGTTGAGCAGTCGAAAATTCACATAGAGTACCAGCATCCATAGCACTGCTCGATGCCGTTGCGGAGGCCATAATTGAAAGTGGAGCCATGTTAACCATTCACTTGGGATGTGTGCAGCTGATGTTCGTAATATCCTTGCTATTCTACTCTGTGTCCAGTTCCACGTACGAGTTCCTTCTCCACACTCGATTAGTCGGTGTTCAAGGGTGTCCCTCTGTCCGCACTCTGTGCAGGCGTCAGTGATCGATATACGTATGCGGTTCAGTTGTAAATTCGTTGGGATGATGTCGTGGATTACTCCGTACCATGTCATTAAGTCCGAAATTGATACTGGTTGCGATCAAGAGATTTTTCAAAAGTAACTCCCAATTTGTTTGAGGCCACAACTTTGGGATTCGCATTTCCTGGATCGTACTAGTTTCATTGCTTAGTGTTTGCAGAGTCGTAAATATTCTCTTCTTGTATGTACTGACAGATTCAGAGATGCCTTGATTCTGGATGTATGCTGCATCTAAGACATACTCTCGTATATACCCCAAAGCTGCCAGTATAAAGCCAGGATATGGGGGGTTCTGGACATTGGTCAGGGTGTTCCATTTTGCCATCCAAGCAGCAGTTACTGTTCCAGCACGCTGCCCCTGGGCCCGTATTCGCCGTATGAACAGGGATTTACTCTTCGCCCAAACGTTGGTTAGGTTCCATCCCCCGGCCTCTCTACTGCGCTGGAGTGTGAATAAGGGGACTCGAAAAATTTCGCCTCGCCAGAGGTACCATGAGATGGCAGTATTGAGTTGTCGGATGCCGTCAATCGGGATTGGGAATATTTGTGCCGAGTACCAGAATTTCGCCAGCAGGTAGTCGTG
>Ga0123355_10008379_pt1 | contig 15624 bp, 9 predicted proteins | sample TergutEmb28metaG_3_FD_89872 | JGI IMG/M metagenome (GOLD analysis project Ga0123355, IMG submission 89872) | Embiratermes neotenicus P1 segment gut microbial communities from Petit-Saut dam, French Guiana - Emb289 P1 | ecosystem: Host-associated > Arthropoda: Insects > Digestive system > Gut ... | reverse complement strand
GCCTCTTTCGTGTTGTGGCTGAAGCCATTACATGCTGCAGTGTTGTATTTTACTGGCCGAGTTGTATTTACTTTTAGGAAATTACAAGGTTTGTAAATTTTAAATAACAATTTAAATACACATAGAAATTTGTATATATATATATATATATATATATATATATATATAGTGTGATTTTGGGCTAGTACGGATAGAAGAGGTGTTTTAAAGATAGGCAATGCTTAATTCAAGGGAATAATTCTGAAAGCTAATTGATTCATAATAATTACATAATACTTATTAAACAGGTGTAATTTATAATGTTGTGTATAAGAAAGTGTATTGAAAGTTTCTAAGTTTAATGTCATATATGCTTTTTACTTGCATTTTGTAAGAAATGCAGGTTGAAACGTATGTAAATATGTACAAAATAATTGATCACGCAGTTAGAAACAGAAGAACAGAAGAGCTCTAAACCCCTAAGAAAATCGAGGAACCTCGTTTCGATTCCTGGCCTAGTGGGAGTATTCTGTTCTTCAACGCGTTCAGATCGAGCGTGGGGCCCAAAAACCTACTATTCAATGTATATCGTGGGGCAATTTCCCGGGGGTAAAGCGGCCGTGTCGTGAAACGTATCACTCAGCTGCACCCAGTGACGAGATTAAGAATGAATGGATCTAAAGAACCACTTCCCATACGCATTCGTACTTTACACAGTGTCATCTTTACCTCACACTTTTTCTGACTCTCAAAAAGGCCTGGCTTATCTGGCAGAGGTCTAATCTAAATTCGCTCTACGGCGTCACAGTCCAGATGCAGTATTCCAACATACATGTGCTTTTGGCCCTCCGCATAGCCGCCTTATGAAGTAAAGGGAATACGAAGGGATGCGGATGTTACTTAATGTAACATAAATGCCTAAGTTCTGCGTTGTCAGTTGCTCCGCTTCTGCCGGAAAGCTTCTGTTGCTCTCACACGTGCATTAGGAAGAACGAAGTCTTAGCATCGTTAGTCAGACTGTTCTTTGCCCTGAAAGTTTGCTCGCGTCTCTCAAACACGAAACTGGCTCGTATGTTTTAGTGCACCATGTTCGCCGTGACTGAAGAGGAGAAGCATTAATCATTTAGAAACAGCATAATTTGAAGTTCCAGTCTACATATCAATCTCGTCATCATCGGCATTTGTTGATTTAAGCAAACGAGTAATCCTGTCTTTACTTACAAAATTAGTATAAATATTAGCTAATTTCATGTTATAGCATCTTCTTTGAATAGTCAATAATTGAGCAGTTATCAGGAAAGAATCTGCCGCTGTAGAACTTCGATGTTAATTAACGTATTAACAAAGTCACGTAATTAGAAATTACGATGAGCTAAGTGATCCAAGACTTTCCTTCACAACCAGCTCCGTTAGGATCCGTCTTAATGTTATCCACCCAACCGCGCCTGGGTGTCTCAACAGGTTCTTTTAGATTAAGACCCACAACACCTCCTTTACGTGGAACACATTTCGTCCAACTAATTTTTCTCGATTTAATCATACCGGCAATACAGAACCTGTAATAGTCATTATGCGGAAGGCTGTGGAACCAGACGCACAAAAAGCCTCTTGTCTCCAGAAGAAAGAACAGATTAAATGCATAAAGGTACCGATGACTCCACCAAAAATTGCCATGTGCTAACCCTTATCCTGCTAACGTGGAGAATATGATGAGCTCCTAATAATGCCAGCAGGTGGTAGATGGGATTTAATTCGGCGTTTAAAGAGCTAAATATCTGGTAACAACACTAATCAAGGTAACAAAAAAATAAGTTTAAGCACAGTCAATTGCAACTAGTTTATTAGAAAATTCCCTTTATTGACTCACGTGTGGGGCCATATATTTCTACTTAATAAGCCATTATCATGCAGATTACAAATGAGTAACACAGAAAAACAATAAAATTAAACTAGTTGGCAGTACTGATTAAAGTGGGGATTAAGCTTTCAGTCTCACTTTTCGAAATTAAGTGTTCCCTCTTATTCTTCAGCCGAAATGAGTGATGTAAAAAATAGAGAAATAACCCTTTAAAGACGAATGACAGACCACTTTATACCCAGTCCGTACCGCGCTGTAAACACTTTTCATCGCAATTATAAAAACCAATCAGTTTATGCTGTAAGTGGCACAAGTCGCTGTTTGTTCTCAGATAAATACAAAATAAATAAATACAGCGTGGACAGAGCGTACAGTTGTTGAATGTTAAACCTGTTGGTGCATTACGTAACCGGTAGGTTTTAAAAGGTTAATATAATAAAATCTTTGCAGTGGGGGTTTTCAGGCAGCAACTCTTATAAAAAAAAATCTACCACTGCAAATTCTTTTTGGGGGGCGGTATAGCCAACACGTTTCATTGAACGAGATGTAGAGTTAAAAGTCTTGTCCCTTTAAGGGCGGAAACCTGCCAACAAAAGCCGCTACATTTTCGTAATTTTAATAAAAAAACACACTATTTAAAATAATATTTTTTAAAAAGAATTATCTCCTACATAATTCGGATCTTGCTGGTTCAAAATCTGAGAGTAAATTAATTGTTTTATACAAAAAAACAATTACTGCATTCCCTGACCATGGACGAGAAAGGTCCGAAAAATGTAAATGTTTAGTGTTTCTAAAGAAGATCATTGTGAATCTAGTGACAATTGGTTAATATTACAAGCTTAATATTAATGTTTGACACTCTGTGAATCAGCCCGAAATCTGTTCAATCTTTTTCATGGCAAAGGTTTTCTATGATTCTGGATGTTGTAAATGGGCTGCTATCTGCAGATGATAGATATTTCGGGACGAGGGATATTGAAGAAAATTACAGAAAATGATTGCGTAAAGAGTACAGGGAGTATCTAAAACACAAGGAAAAACTTAAAGAGTGAATTCTGTGCAAGCAAGCAGAGGAAAATGTTCAGGTGCACACAGTCCGGAAATGATTGTATTATTGAGCTAAGTGCAAAATAAATTCAGCACTAAATACCTTAACTACGTAACATTTCACATATAACAAATTGATCAGGAAATTTTAAAGACCGTGGTATATGGAAACCTAACACGTGTTTCTGCAATCATTTGTATCCAAGTTTAAACATGCACACAGCGTTAACGTCATTGCTTGTAGACAAAGTAGGAAAATAATATTCTATTTGTCACAATTTAAATTTTGCGAGACAAGAATGGTAGTCTGGTGATCCAGATATTTTATTTTTTTTTATTGTCTCAGAAAAGGTAATAGTAACAGTAATACTAACTACTCTAAAGGAAAATGCGGAAGCTTTAGTAGCTGCTACTAGGGAGATTGGACTGGAAGTAAGTGCTGATAAAACTAAGTACATGGTCATGTCTCGAGATCATAATGAAGGACGAATTCACAGTGCGAGGACTGATAATAGTACCTTCGAGAGGGTGGAAGAGTTTAAATATTTGGGAACAACTTTAACAAATCAAAATTCTATTGCGGAAGAAATTAAGAGCAGATTAAGGTCAGGAAATGCTAGCTATTATTCGGTGTAGAATCTTTTGTCTTCCAGGTTGCTATCCAAAAATTTAAAGATCAAGGTATATAGCACTATAATTTTGCCTGTTATTTAGTATGGGTGTGAAACTTGGTCGTTGACATTGCGGGAGGAAAGGAAGTTGAGGGTGTTTGAGAACATGGTGTTGAGGATAATATTTGGACCTAGGAGGGACGAGGTAACGGGGAATGGAGGAGAATGCATAACGAGGAGCTAAATGATTTGTACTCCTCACCCAATACTATGCTGGTAATAAAATCGAGAAGAATGATTTGGGCTGGGCATGTGGCGCGTATGGGTGAGGAGAGGGGGTGTATAGGGTCTTGGTGGAGAAACCGGAGGGAAGGAGACCCTGTGGAGACCTAGGTGTAGATGGGTGGATAATATTAGTGTGGATCTCCAGGAGGTTGTTTGTGGGTATATGGACTGGATTGGGCTGGCCCGGGATAGAGACAGGTGGCAGACCCTTATGAGTGCGGTAATGAACCTTCGGGTTCCGTGAAATGAGGGGAATTTCTTGACTAGCTGCAAAGCAGTTACCTTATCAAGAAGGACTCTGCACCATGGATTAAGTAAGTAAGTAAGTAAGTAACTGTGTATCAATTATGCCGCTGCTGCTAGGATTTGTAAAAGAGCGAATAGGCCACATGCCTACTTTTTCTCTAACGAAGGCTGCAATATGGGCTATGCAAACATTTTCTAAGGGTCTTAAAGTTCAGTGTATTTTACTTTGATGGCGAATAGTAGCACGGAAATTGTAGTTTTCTGACTTGAATTTTCTTAGTCGTATGCGTAGCGCCAATTTACATAATACTTAATTTTGCCTTACCGAAAAAGAGGGCAGACGCACATATAAATTATTCTTTTTGAGTGAAAGTTTTCCGAATGATCATAACCCTTCAGTACAATGTTACCCAAAGGCAAGTTCCGAGCTTTGACATGTCCTCTACTTTAAGCAGAATTCTAAGATCCTTAGTGAAATCAGAAACTTTTTGATAATTGTGCATTATGTAAAGAGATTACCAACAGATTACTTGGAAAAGCGCGTAGAGGAAATTTAAGTGTTTCTGAACACAAAGTGCCTCTTTTAATGGCTATTAAAGGAGTTATTAGATTAATCAGGAATCTTTAAGTGCTTATTGAAGTGAACAGAGAAACTAATAGGCCATAATATTTTAATATATTTATATCTGACGTCAAATCACTGAATACATCAAGAATTCTAATAGAAGAAATAAACTGAATCTTAAATGACAGAGAATATTCTCATTTCATGTTATTACACTGCAGATTCTGTCTGACATGTTATCTCACGTCATTGTTCAGAGGATCCTATCACAAAACAAATCCAAGTTATAAAAACGAATTCGGTTTGCAATCGTGTTTTTCTCAGTATTACACATGCTATGGTCCGTATAGAGGAAACAGTAATTACGGTTGTCAACATATCTTCCTCTAGTTTATTTATCCAACTCATCCCACCCCTCTTTTGTTTTAATAATACCCTTCCGACACCTTATTCTTCCCTTCTTTATTTTCTTGTTTATTTTCTCAGTATTTCTTCTCCACCTTCTTAAACAATCTCTTGACCTGCACAGCTCTGAATTCAAGGTGTGAAAGGATACACACCCAGTACCTTACACCCATGCTTTACCAAGCTTCCTATTGTTGGCACTATTATCTCATACTTGTGAGATCCCAGGTCCGATTTTTGCTGAATAGTTGTATGTGGTTGTAATGAACCGGAGTGGACATATAGAAGAATACCTCTTTGTTTATAAGGTATGGCATTCCTGATGTGTTCAAATTATAGAAAATGGAGACTATCAGTCAGACACACAACATATATTTATATATATTGCACATCACAGCTGCATGTTTCGGCTACCTCAATGTAGCCATCATCAGTCTGTAAACGGAATTATAAAAGGGAAATTATTTACCAAAGCAGATATAAGCATTTATATTACATAATTTTATTTTTAAATTCTGAAATGGGTGAATGTGTGCATTTACAATTTTAAGGTATGGCATCCCCATTGTCTGTTGAAACCCGGAAGGTTTATCAGTGATTCAGACTGAGATTTTTTATTGGTGTCTAGAGTCTGTAGTATCTTGCCTTCTAATATTTCTGCATCCAAATTTTTATCCAATCACCATTCATGATCATATTTCCATTTACGTCAGAGATACATAACCTGTGTGTGTGTTTTAAGTTGTGTCGTTAAATGAGGCAAGTTGTCATTCAATCGAATTTCATCCGAAGATGAGCTTCCCTCTTTGAGCGTATGTGTTGTTCTCTCGTGGGAGATCATTTTAGCCATCACTAAGGCTATGAAGGTCGAGAATTAAAATCGTTATTCTTCTATTTGAAGTCTTGTAACCTATTAAAAATAAAAAATTCAGTTACAAGTCGTCACATCTTAATGCAACTCTGACAGCGATCTAAGCCACTGCTAGACGTTCAAAAGTGTACCGCTCTGCAGAGCTGACGAAGGCAGGCTAGTTATTCGCAGAAATTGTTACTGAATATAGCTACTTTTATCTTATGTTTATTGGACCGTGCATTATTGTGATAGTTGAAGAATAAAAGACCAACTTGATGTCACTTGCATTTTATTTCACTTCTTATGTGCTCATAATTTTTGGACATTAATACATCTATCATCAGGAGCTTGCGACTATTCTGTTGAATTACCACATTGGTCGTATTGTTCTTGGTTCGATGTTTGTTGGAGTTTCGGTGTGGTTGGTTTGGAGTTGTATCCTTGTTGCAGGCCGAAGCACAAATTTGTGCCTCAGCCTGTAACACGGATTCCGCTCCAACCCAACCACACCAAATCCCAACACACATCGAACCAAGAACAATACGACCAATGTGGTAATTGAACAGAATAGTCGCAAGCTCCTGATGATGGATATATTAGTGTCCGAAACTTGTTGAGCACATAAGAAGTGAAATAAAATGGCAAGTGACATCAAGTTGGTCTTTTATTCTTCAAGTAGCTACTTTTACTTTCATCCTGATTTGTAACGCATAAATAGAAATCGTGGGCCTAACAAGGCCTTCAGTAGAGACAGCTTTTCTTCACCCCAGGAGAAAAAAAAATTAAATTCTTGAACATTTAGATTTTTAAAGTTAGTCTATAAATTCCATTATAAAAAAAATTCTCCCGCTACATCACACGCAGCAAACATGTAACAGTGTCTGTATTTTGCATTTGGTCTATAAAATTACTGTGTTTGCAAGGCCAGGACGCTGTGCAATGTGTTCACATGTACAGCCATAGTTTCGGCCTCCCAAGCTTGCAAGCCCTACCATGTGCGCTTTTTAATCTAAGAGGGAGTTTTTATTTTTATATTTTTCACCAAGATTTAAAGCGCCAACAATTCACATTTTACAAGCAGTTTTAGCGCACTGTAATCTTCGTGACTGCAAGAATGATATCCTCTGTTTCTGGTTGAACCAGTAATTTAGATTTCCCAACCCGCTGCATAAAACTAAAGGGGATGTACTTCGCAATGTATAGAGAATTTCAGTGTTCTCCAAAACATAGGTTTGTTTCCATATTGGCTGCGATTCACAGTGTTGGTGAAATGTTCGTGCAGTAGAAAAGTAAAGTTATGAAGTGTAAGGTTTTGACGAATAGTGGTGGGAAAATTTTTCAAAAATCAAGAAGCTACTTCAAAACTGCCTGCATCAAAGGTGTAACACGAAACAAATTTCATATTGAGAAACCACAACCATTAGGCTGCCCGGTATAAAATACAGCTGGCCACTGTTTTATGGCGCCCGGGATTTGTGGACCGCTACTCACCATACTTAGTTTCAGGAATGTAGTGTTCTGGAATTAGAAACCGTATGTCTTGCTAAATAAGTGCGAATTTTCTATTAAATTTTCTGGCTCAATCTTCAGGGACCTGCGTTGTAAATGGAGCCAAAAGGCTCAGTTTAATAACTAATACACGGCACGATATCCCAGAAGACCCTAGTATGTATCTTAAATTCACATAATAACGCTAATATTATATCACAGTAATGTTTAAATATACTGGTAACTGTTTTGTTGCTAGTTTTAGGTTGTCTTTTGTGTAATTGTTGTTGGTTGACCGTGTGTATTGTTGTAGTTGTCTTGTGTGTGTTGTTGTCATCTTGTGTGTATTTGTTGTACTGCGTGAGCATTACATTTTTTTTAAATTTAAATGCCGAACTGGTGGCTAGAAGTAAATATTCGGAAGGTCCTGCGACCGGCCACCTCGACACAGATTTTTCTTGGTTTCCCTGTGCCTAAAAGCAAATGCTGAGATGGCTCCCAAGATTCCAAGTTGCCACTACATGCTTCTCATGTAGCCCTCCCGACTTAAATTTAGTAGTAACCAATTTCATGTTTTGTTTACAAGTAAAACAACCATTGCCATCGGATAACAACCCAATTGTAGTAAATAAATATTATGTTATTATTATTATTGTTATTATTATTATCATCATAATCATCATTTTTACCCTACAGCATGAGAAGGATTGAATGCCTATCTAGGAACTTTCACCCATTTTCGTGCACAACATAAAATACACATACATGATGGTTAGAGCTCAGAGTACGTACGTCCGTACTTATGTATGTTTGTATGTATGCATCTGTGTTGTATGTATGTACGCACCTACGTACCTGTCTACCTTCCTTCCAAAATCAAACTTTCGTACGTAAGAATAAATTACCAAACTTCACGAAACTTCTCAACGCCTGTATGAAGTAAATCTTGAAGCTTCACAATTAATTTGAAACAAAATACAACAGTGTATTCTATCACAAAACGGTGTTGTAGTCTGATGTTGCGGCTGTACAAAAACTGAAACTGAAATTGCCACGTCTCTTCATTCACGTTCTCTGTAGCTCTATCATCATCTTGCGTCATGCCTCTCGCGCATTACATTTTCGTCTCCTTCGTAGATGAGTGCTGCTGGTAGATCCTGATGTGGCAGGTGTACCCTAAGCACAGTAGTGCGCTTCGTATTATTTCGTGAATTTTTAAGAGAAGGGAAATATTGTGGTGCTCTCTATAATCTCCCCATATCGCACCACTCAGATACTAAATGGTCCAGACAATGGAGCTTCAGATGTTCAGGCTTAAACTGCTCCACAGTACTGCCGGTTATTGCACTGTTATTATGGGTTATTACAGACATCTTGCCTAAAGTTAAACTACAAGCCACCGTTTCGTATGCATTAGTAATATTGTTCCGTATGGAAACTAAACTTGCTACGAACAGGAATATTTTAATTTTATAAGACTTTCTTGGTAGTGGGTGGGATAGCTTTCAGTTTAGAGTACAGTTACAGAAATGTGCAGACATCTTTGAAACTGAGAGTGACAAGAAGTGTAGGTGGATGTCCTTTCTGACGTAGCGTGGTACACTGTGTGTCTCTTAAGTCCCACGACTAGCAGAGATTTCACGATCGTACGTTCGGTGAGAGAATCGCTATTATCAAATATTATGTTCTAGACATTTGAATATAAACTGTGTCGTTCCAGGCGCACAGAGGTGAAGATAAGGCAAAATTCACCCTATAACAGCCACGAAGGCCCAGAGGAGGAGTAGAAGTATAACTCTACTCTTTCTTTAACCTTGGCGCTAGTTGGGTGTGGGTGGTCAACGCCATTCCCCTGTCGCTTTACTCCCGTGACAGACCCAGTATCCAATGTATAGGAGGCTGGGTAGACCTCACAGCCATTCTGGACAGGTCCGGAAAATCTCGCCCCACCGGGATTCGATACCCGGACTGTCCAGCCCGTAACGAGTAGCTATATCGACTGAGCTATCCCGGCTCCCGCACGGAGGTGAAAAAAATTAAACTATATCTCAAAGGAAAAGGCTATGAGCCTGTGCATTGGGGTAACTGGGCTCAAGACGGAGGATAAGGAAAATAGCTTTAGAAAACGACAATAAACACTCAAGATTCATAAAAGACGGAGAATATTATGACTAACTGAGTGACGGTTGTCGTGCGAGATTTTAGGTTCTTGCAGCGTTGTTGTAGAACAGTACAGTATTCTCGGATGTTACCTCATATCTGCTGGTAAATAATTACACACATTTCGGAGGAACAAACAACCTACATCTTCAGAGTCTAGCAGTTCATGCGTACTTGTAATTATTTCCCAAATGACACTAAGTAACATCCCAGAAAACTTGAGTATGCTACTATTATCTCCTCCATGAGGCTTGTTTCATATACAGTGTGTGTGTGTGTGTGTATGTGTGTGTGTGTGTGTGTGTGTGTGTGTGTAGTTCGTGAATGAGACGATGCAAGCAACCGGACACTTGTGCACCCACATCATGAAATGTAGGTGCAGAAAAGAGTGTGGATTTAAAGCTCCAATTATTCTTGTTGTCGGTGTTAAATGGAAGTATAACGTATTTCTGCTCAGTCGCTGTTGCCAGAACCCGCAGTGTCTGCTACATAATAGGCTAAACGTTCCGTACTGTCGGCCTGGGCGCGAAGACAAAAAGAAGAATTTCTGCCGCTACCGAGAATTTAAAATCCGTTGTCAGTCTCACCTTTCACAGTTGAAAGGAGAATGCGAGCTAGAAAGGTAATGGGCAGGGGCGATCACGATTACTTTGAAGTAAACCTATATTCCACAATTCGCTAGGGGAAAAAAAAAGTCGGCATAGAGGACGTCAGTTGGATAGCCAATAACAGGGCCAAGAGTGGAACCCCGTGTACCTTCCCTGCTTCAGATCCAAAACGCTGCAGTTACACCAATCCCGTACGTAAACTGTAATGATAATCGTCACCTGTTTATACAAAATGATGCTTCCAGCCTTATTAGTGAGGGTTTACACTCCGCTGAAAGGACGGATGTATACAAAGATAGGCAAAATATTTATGTGACGCCTCTACGCCATATCTATACCTCTTCCTCTGTTCTGAGAGCCTGATAAAATTTCATTCGAAAAGGACGTTTGTATGGCGATTTGATGTCGCCGGAAAAAATGAAAATTGCTTAAGTCTTAACGTAACTTGCCAGATATTTTTGTCCGATTTTAAACCAACCTCTAGGTTCTTCACAGATTTTCTTAGAAGTCCCCAATAGCAAATTTCGAGGAAATCCTTCCAGTGGAAGACGCGCTGATACACGCAGAAAGAAGGCGAGAGGGACGGACGGAGAGACATAAGAAAGCTAATAGGCACTTTTCGTGACTATGCGAAGCCGCCTGAAATTTCTGATCATCAGCTTTATCTTATGCCACGTATCTGTGGATGGACCAGCCCAGCTACTTTCCCTCTTACAATAAATCTTATAATTATTCATTTATGTTGTATAATTCATCTCCTCATTCTAACGGAGTTATTTTGCAAATTTTCATTTCGATTTGCCTGTACATAAGTTATTTTAAGTATTTTCGTTCTTAATACCTTAACGAACAAGACAGAAAATGTATGTACAGACATAACATTGAGACACTTTCGAGTTGCAAGACAATTAGTATTACATATTCTGAGTGTGCCGGTGTGGCCTTAGTCATCCAGCATGCAATGTTCATGCAACACTTTACATTGTCCTCTGTGGTCTGCCTGGCTGTACCATATTTTCCCACATTTTCGGAAAAAGTTATGAAACATAACATTTATCTTTTGAATTTCTGTACAAATGTACTTTAAATAGTGCTCATTTCAAGAAGAACTGAACGATAAATGATCCAAAATATATCGTGGTCTTCATGTAATGTGCCCATTATTCCTGTCACATTTTAATGAAACATGAACTTTAAATTTTATCAAATTTCATTAAAACAATTCTTTAGGAACCAAGTTGTTTAGGAGAAGAGTAAGACGGATGGACAAAAAGACATGATGAATATCAGTCTTTTTCGCAATTCTTTGAACGCGTCTAAAATAATAACAATAAGAAAATATTCTTAGAGACTGGCGGATTATTATTATAATTATTGCATACTGAAGGAAATTGTCCCTGTGCACTCCTTGCATACCAGAGGAAGGTGTGGAAGTTAGCTCCATGAATTCTTAACCTCAGCACTAGATGTAGGTGAGTGCTAAGTTCCCACGTTCTAGCTGCCTTTCCTTCGGAGAGAGGGCTGTTCGTGTCAATTAGACAGGAAGCCCGTTGTGCCCTGCAGTCAACCTGAAGTTTTGGAGAAAGAAAAATATCTCTTACCCCGGCCGGGCTTCGAAAAAAGATTTTTGTCGTCCATTCCTTAGCCTAGTCACCACACCGAATACGCCGACACTGCCATAGAAACTCTCTGTGTAATTTGCCATAGGACAAAGAGTGAAAGAACTGCAAGTTTCATAAATAACATTTAAACAGCCGTTAAGAATGTTAAACAGGCACTGACTCGAAAATGTCAAATCACGACACCTAACGAGTATGGAACTACTCGGTTTTGATACTAATGAAATAATGGTTAATTTCAATACTTGTAACAGTGATGAATGTGAATACTGATATTGAAGGTAATCCACAAGCAGAGGTCCTGGTTTGAAACTCGCCCTACTGTTGTTTATTTTAAATTAATTTCTACATAGCTTTTTGTAATCTATCATGTTACATGCAGAAAGAAAACCTGTGATGACAACGATATTTTTAACATTTTACGTTATGAAGTGCATCGGAAGTTAAAACTACCATCGATCTCTCAGGTTGACGGAGCAACTGGACCATGAAGGAGACGAATAATGCCTAGTGAAACAGAAAGAATGAGCATGACAGAATAAAAATCAGAAAAATTCTAATTACTTAATGATATTAATTGAAATAAAGTTTATGTGGAATGGTTGAATCAAAAAGATTAAGATACGTAAGGCATGTAGCGTTCGTGGGGTAGATGGTGATTTCCTATAGAATTTTGACCTGAAAATATCACAGATACATTACGTGGGCGGTCTAATTTCGAAAGGTAATATAAAATCAATAACGAGAAAAATGTTTAACAAAGGTTACGGATTCGAAGTGGGTCAGTGGATTTCTTGCGTGATCAATTGACGACGCTTTTTGGTCCTCATTGACAGAAAATTCCTAGCCTCCCTCATAAACGAAAGAATTATGAAGCAATATAATGTGTCATAAAGGCTTATATAGCTTATTGATTAGTTGATTAGTTGATTGGAAGGAAGTTGTTAAAATATAATGGTCCTACTGTCTGTGAATTTAAGTCCAAAATAAAGCCTCAAAATTGTTACACATTTTGTGTTCACACATAAAAACACATACGAACCTCGCATAGCCTTCACATAAATTACGAGTAATTCGTATGCAAGTTTCGAATGACCCTAAAAGTGTGATATACTAATGCAGTCAATGCGGCTTATACACGGGGAGAAATTTGAAGAGAGCGTCTTTATACTCGAGAGGAATGGAGGCATGAAAAGAAATGGGGAGGTTATATTTCAAAGGGCTATTCTGGAACGTGTAAGAAAGGTTACGTGAACCCTTTCTCTTTTCTCTGTAAACAGTTTCTGGAGGAAACGAAGAATCGACACTAACACAGGAACAGCTGCAAATGCCTTCTATATCTCGTCGCTTGGTTGGCGCAGAGCAGACGATGTCAAACCGCAGAAGAGAGTGGGAGGATCTGGAGGAAAGTCTGAGGAAAGAGATAAGGAAAGACACAAGGAACAGTAGAGTAACGACATAAATGATACCACAAAGAAACAAATTTCAAAAAGATGAAAGAAGGCAGACCTTTCTTTTGTTTACATCCCTCTTTGTAAGCGTGTGAGAAAAAAAAAAGATAAGCCTGAAGTTTGCTAAAATATTTTACCAATTTTATCGCGTTTATGGAAAAGCGGTGCATAATGTAACGGAATATATTAGAGTTGGGACCAGGATGAAAGAGCTGTTATTAAGAGCTGTAATGTAACAATGTGTCATAATAGCATTTTAGGGGGTAGAGCGTTTTTCGGAGGATGAATAACAAGAATTCGATTCTTAGATTAAAACTGTCACGGAAAAACTTTTTAATATTCCCAACTCCAAAAGCCTGAGCTGTGATGTGACAGGTCTGATTTCCTTGTTTGTTTCCCAATTTAGAAACTTGGCCTTTTTTCATATTCCGTACACTTTCACAGTACAATGATCACTACGATAGCAACATATACGTAGAATGCACTTCTGTCGTAATATTAAAATTTCTTTGACAGTCATTTTATATAACCAGTCCACATACACTACACATTCATCATCATCATCATCATCATCATGTTCCTGAAGGGTTAGGCGTGTTTCCTGTTCCTTGATCCTCAAGATGAAGTTGGTCCCTCCATCTCTTCCTCGGTCGTCCTATGGTCATTCGTCCTTTTGGTTTATATTGTAGTGCTTGTTTTGGTAGTCTGTTTGTGTCCATCTTCGCTACATGTTGTAGCCACTTTTTCTGGTACTATTTTATTTCCTTTATTATGTTTTGTGCTCTCGTTTTTTTTTCCTAACACATTGATTGTTTTCTTTATCTAGTTTTGTTATTCCAAGTAAGTGTCCCAAAAATGTCATCTGTGCTGCTTCTAAACGTTGTTCCTCTCTTTTCTTCAGTATTCAAGCTTCACTTCCAAATTTCAGTGCTGCTTTAGCTGTAATGTTGTACATTCTTAACTTTGTTTCTTTGTTACATTATACATTATATTTATTAAAGTCTTTGAGTTTTATAAAACTTATGTAATATGCAATTAATATGTACGAATAAGTTATTATGTGGAAATGTGTATTAAATTTAAATAATACTTGAAGACTAATGTTGGCAATTAACGGTACATAGTAGAGATTTTATTACACTGAACGCTAATTCACGGTATGAAAATGGACCTCTTAAAAATTAAAAGTTGCTTTTTCCCCACACGCGTCAAAGTTTTCAGCAGCTGACCACTTTGCGTATTTGTGGAACATGTCAATAGAAGACAGAGGACACCAGTGGAACATTGATTGCTGAATACTGCAGGGTGTAATAGATTGAATATACTCATACATGTTATACTAAGCTCAAATATCGTTAGTTACTCTTATTTAATAATTTCAGTACTATAATTTTAAAGCTAACATCTTTGATACACAATATGCCTAAGATATAAACACTTCATAAGTAAGTACATAAGACATACAGAACACAAATTAATTGGCTAAAAGTGCATGTAGCTATGCGCTATAAATAATTACACTATGCTAATGTATACTCTTCCTGTCGATGTCAATGCAAATATCAGACACATGTATGAACTAATAAAACAGGCACAGTTATATAAATGAAGTGTTACGTTGGTGGTATTTGGGAATATGCATTTGGAGTTTAAAAATACGGTTAAATGAAATATATCTGTCAACCTCTGCCAACACTTAACAAATAAGTACCTTGGGATTAACGCTTTAAGAAACATTATCAGCACGGCAAAATCAAGGAGGGTAAAATATAACAGGTGTGTTAAAAACAAGAAATACATAACACAATTGAAAACCTGAATGAAAGTGTTTTCTTGGGAGATCTAGATGAAAGGAAAGTATTATGAAAATGGAACATAGGGATCCGGTGTGTGGGAATGTCAGCTTGGTTCGTCCTGCACAGAAGGGACTTTAGTGGTGATGTCTGTTACATTGGGCAGTAAGCTTTCTTCTTGTTTTAAATTCGAAGATACGTTTGAGTAGCTAAATGACTGTTGGCCTCTCAGTAAGACCTCTTAACCCAGGAGACAGGTTCCAGCAATATCTCTCCTAGCTTGGATTCTGGAGGTTTTCTATTCGAAAGTCAGAATGCGCACTAATTCTGTCGGAGGCAATTCTGTGAATTATCTCAGTTCCTCTAGCAAATGCTTACATGTTACTTTAAATTAGGTAACAAGCCCACATTTCACATCAGTCACAATTAATTACTCACTATAATCCAAACACTCAGCACCGTGCAGTCTTAGTAAACAAGGACGTCGTTAAAAAAGCTAAAAGAAGGGAGGAGTCTGCTACACTTAAATTGTTACACACAATCTTGGTTATTAATTACAATTTTCAAATATCACGCATTGAAACAGAATATTTAGTCAGTGCTTAAACGCAGTCAATTGGAAGGAAATTAACGATGTGAACGTTTTCCGCTAT
>Ga0123355_10008378_pt1 | contig 15626 bp, 19 predicted proteins | sample TergutEmb28metaG_3_FD_89872 | JGI IMG/M metagenome (GOLD analysis project Ga0123355, IMG submission 89872) | Embiratermes neotenicus P1 segment gut microbial communities from Petit-Saut dam, French Guiana - Emb289 P1 | ecosystem: Host-associated > Arthropoda: Insects > Digestive system > Gut ... | reverse complement strand
CAGTTGGTTAGAACGCCAGCCTGTCACGCTGGAGGTCGACGGTTCGAGCCCGTTCTGGGTCGCCACGTCGTCGCGGACTTCATATCGTTCGCGATGACTTTTTAAAAGTCATCTCTCACTCATTTCGTCGCTCCTCCTTTTCCCCAAAAATGCAAGCATTTTCGGGGGCCCCTTTTGTTTTCACTGACAACCAATACGCTGCAAATCATATTCGCTTCTATAGCTCAGGTGGCAGAGCGCATCCTTGGTAAGGATGAGGTCACCGGTTCGAATCCGGTTAGAAGCTCCATTTTTCTGAAATGCTTTGTCTCAAGGTCGGTCGCGTATCACATGCACGTCTCTCCTTTCGACTTTGCCTAGCGAAAAATTACAACTTTATATTGAAAGTTTGCAAGGGAAAGCCCGGTGAAACTCCGGCGCAGCAGCCACTACGGTCACAGCCCGAATGCCTTGTGTGCTTTCATGGTCTTTCTGTCACTTTTGGGCAAATGAAAAGTGCGACCTAGCTTAGCTTTTGGCTAAGCTTTGCTACGCTTCTTGTTTGAGAGGCGTTTTTTATTTTATAAAGGAGAATTCCACATGAAAAAGAGAATCCCCCTGATGCTGAGCCTTGCGCTAGTTCTGGTGCTTGCTTTTGTGGCCTGCACACCATCAGTGCCCCCCGATGTTGCCCCGGGCGACATAGTTGAACTTAGTATCGAAGGCGTTTTATCCGCACAAGTCATCGCGCTTTTGCCTGGCGATACCGCGTTTGATTTGTTGCAGCGCAGCGGCGCGGATGTCGAGTATAGCACCAGCGCGTTTGGCGTGTTTGTGACTAGTATTGGCGGCATAGCGGGCGACAGCAGCAGTGCTTGGATGTTTTATGTTAACGGCGAACAGCCCATGGTGGGCAGCGATAGCTACACACCCGGGCCGAATGATGTGATTGTTTGGCGGTTTATTGAATTCTAAATGAACTAATTGCGTTGCCATAGCAGTTCAAGATCTTGCAAGTCTTCTACGCTCGCGCCGCCGTCTTCCAATGCGCCCCACGTATTCGAAAACTCATCATATGGCCGAAAATAAATCCGCACCGTTTGAACCCGTGCCATGGTATAGGGCTCGAAATCTGCCTCATACATCGCGCCGCGAGAGCACCACGCGCAGCTGCCCGGAAAACGCATGAGTTCATAGTCTAGCCCATGTTCGTGCCGCCATCTTGGGGGACGTCTTAGCATATCTTGCAAGCGGCCAAATGGGGTCCACGTTTGTCGTTGCCCGCCCAGCACAACAGCGATTTCAACATCGTATGTGCCATCGTCGGCAAGTTCGCGACTTAGTTCAACGCGGTGAAATGTCGTCCAGGTTTCGAATGAGAAGCCCGGAACAGGTTCGTCTAACCCAAAAAAAGTAACATCTTCAACGCGAAAGTTTAGCTGTACCGAGTCTGTCACATTAAAACTGAACTCTCGTGAAACCACAAACAGCGCCAATGCAAAAAACACCGCCGCGCCAGCCACCGCAATGGCTGCAATTTTAATGCGGCGCAATTTGCGCATCACGCGCGCAAGCGAGCGCTCAATATCATGGTTCATCTCATGTTCCATGGGAATTTCCCTCCATTTGATCATAAATTTTTTTCTTTGCCCGATGAAAAGTCACGCGAGCCCATGTTTCGTTTTTGCCAAAAATTTTTGCGATGCTTGCAAACGACAGTTCGCCAAATACCCGCAACGAAAACACCTCTTTATAGGGCTCGTCCATGGCGTGCAACAACTCATGCATGCGAAAAGCCTCGTCGCGGTTTTCAAGCATTGCCGCAGGTAGTGCAGCGCGATCTTCGGGTTCCGGCAAGCCTTCCATGGATATCATGCGGCCATACTTGCGGTGATGCGACCGCCAGGTGTTTTTTGCAATTGTGCAAAGCCATGCCTTGATGTTTTGCTTGCCGTCGTAGCGCCCAAGTGCCTTGAGTGCTTTGAAGAACGTTTCCTCCGTGAGCTCTTCGGCCAAGTGATCATCGCCCGTGAGCCGCCGTGCATAGGAAAACACCAGCGAAAAATATTGCCGATACATCAGCTCGAATTCGTCCATGGCAGCTCCTTTCGATTTTGTTTTTTGTGCTGCACAATGATAAAACGCATGAGCACGGGTTTCGTTACAAAGTTTTTTACAGCGTCTTGACAAGTGAAACATTTTGCTGTATAATACTCAGGTATGAAAATCGCGCTTACCTTTAACCAAGCGAGATTTTTGGGTAAAAGCCAAGCGAGACGAACATAAGGACGAGACGGCGAAAACGAGAAATCGTTATTTACTAGGCTTTGGTAACTGCATAAAACAATTTATTCCGGGGTGTGGCGAAGTTTGGTATCGCGCTTGGTTCGGGACCAAGAGGCCTCGAGTTCGAATCTCGACACTCCGACCATAAAAACCCGCAACATATAAGGTGTTGCGGGTTTTGCCATGCTTTGCTTGCATGACCAAGTGACTAACAAGTGACTAAAACGCTTTTCCTTGTTATAAAGTGTTTTACCAACGTGGGTTTTATTCATCTGTCCATAGCCCAAGCTCACGCAGAGTCTGGATTTCTTGTATTGCTCTAAAGTCCGGTTTTTGATACCGCTTAGTCACCTTCACTTTTTCGGGCTTGCCATTTTTTCCAGCTATAACCTCGCGTTCTTCGTATTCATAGCCTGTGGCAAGCTTCAAGAGCGTATCGCGTAAAACTTTGTCGATTTCTATTGACAATCACCTCTTGGCGTTGTACAATCAGTATGTCAGTACTGACCGCCAAAGGCTTGCTCTTTGGTGGCGGGCGGGGGTGTTCACTGCACCTCTGCCCGCGAATCCTTTTATAGGGGTTTCCGTTGCGCCTGCTGCCCCGTAGCCGCCTCCCAGCGGCGCACAATAACATCACAGTATTTCGGGTCGAGCTCCATACACCGCGCCCGGCGCTGTAGCCGCTCGCAGGCGATGAGCGTTGTTCCGCTGCCTGCGAAGGGGTCAAGCACCAGCCAACCGGGATTGCTGCTATTGGACACAAGTCTGCCAACCAGCTCCACGGGTTTTGTGGTTGGGTGGTCGGGGCTGCTCACCGGCTTGTCGCATTCCAACACCGTACTTTGCGTGCGGTCATCAACAAAATAGTGTGCCGTGCCGGGCTTCCATCCATAGAGCACCGGCTCATGTTTCCACTGGTAATCTTGCCGCCCAAGCACAATCTGATTTTTCACCCACACCAGCACTTGCCGTAGCGTGAACCCAGCGGCGGTGAATGCACGCATAAAGTTCACGCTCTCCACGTGGGCATGAAAAACATAACAGGCCGCGCCCGGCGCTGCAGCCTCGTGCGCTGCAGAAAACGCGGCCAGCAGGAACTCGCGGAACTTTTCGCTTGGCATATTGTCATTGGCGATGGCTTCACGTTGCTTGCTCTGCGTGCCCTCATAGGCCACGTTGTAGGGCGGGTCGGTGACAATCAGCTGCGCTAGTTCGCCGTCCATCAGCCGTGCCATATCAGCGGCACTGGTGGCATCGCCGCAAAGCAAGAGGTGTTCGCCCAGCTGCCACAGGTCACCCGGCTTGGTCACAGGCTCGGCGATTTCATCAAGCGCGGCTTGTTCGTCAAAGCCATCATCTTCTGATTGAATGTCTGCGGCCAGCAGCTGGGCAATTTCGTCCATGTCGAAGCCGGAGAGTTTGGCATCAAAATCTTCACTGAAGCTGTCCAGCAGCTCGCGCAGCTTGTCGTTATCCCATGCGCCGCCGATTTTGTTCATGGCCAAGTTTAACGCCCGCTCACGGTCGGGGTCGAGGTCAACCACAACGCACTCGGCCTCGGTGTGGCCAAGCTCGTGCAGTACCTTGAGCCGTTGGTGACCACTGATGAGCGTGCCACTGCGGCGGTTCCATATAAGCGGCTCTACCAGGCCGAACTCTTCAATGCTGCTGCGCAACTTGTCGTATTCCGCATCGCCGGGCTGTAGGTCGGCACGGGGATTGTAGTCGGCTGGCGCGATTTGGTGCAGTGGAAGGGTTTCGATGGTATGTTTCATGGACTACCTCCCAGCACTTGCGTGACAGCATCGGCAATCGCCTTGGGGTCGGGTGATATTGGTTTTAGCTCTGCCATTTTCTCTTTGTGCATGTCGCTTGCTTTTGCTCGGCTGGCATAAAGTCCAATGACGGACGGATAAACCAAACCTAGCAAGCCAAGCGCTACTTTAGATGTGTTGCCAAATGAATCCGCCATATAGTCTAAAATCAACACAAGTGCCGTGATAAGCGTGGCTCCTATGACAACAGCCCATGCCAATGACTTGCTGGTTTCGCGGCTTTGCGGTTTCCCCATTGTTCACCATCTCCTCCCTGTTAAAAAACGTGCTTAACGCCCTGTTCATGCAGGAATTTTTTCAACGCCATTGTAGCTTCTTGCGAGTTTTTTAGTGCGGCTTCGGTCTCACCGTTTATCAGCCCCGCATTTAGCAGACCGTTGGCCATAATTTTGCTCAGTCCAAGCATGGCGCAATGGCTGTCGATAAGTAAAACCATGAGCTGGTTTTTTGCTGCGTCACGCGCTTGATATTCTTTGCATGTGTTATCCACGTTGCGCTTCCACATCCCAAAAATAAAGCATAACACGGATGGGATAGCAATTCCAAGCCCGGTCAAAGCGTACCCTAAAACACTCATGTCAGCACCTACCTTCTTTCTGTCAAGCACAGCGCTATCCACCCTGCGCCGGACTTGAGCCTGCCCCATCCCACACGTGAGCCTTGGCCCTGTGATTCCTCCACAATGGTATAGGTTCCACGGTCAGTGATTGTACCGACAATGGCGTGGTCTGTGCCGGGGCCGCTGCGGATATTGAGCACGCTGGCGGTTACGCGCACAAGATACGACTGGAAGGATGGCGCTGTGGGTTGCTCGGCGATAATGTCCGTTACCCGCACCCAGCCAAGCCCCTCAATGTGAATCGGTGCCACGCGGCTCAAGTCCATAACACGCGATATTACGCCACGGCGATTCGTGAGCGATGGAACAGGTCTATTTCCAAAGCTATCATTGAATGCCGGGCCATTGAGGATAACGTGGTTGCCAACGGCGAAAGTGCGCCCATCCTCCAAAACGCCGTTACCTGGACTGTTCACGGTCGGCACATCTTCCAGCGCGGGGCTTCCCGGTGCCTGCGCAACGCCAAGCCTGCGATTGACTTCGTGAGCAATCTGTGGGAAACGACTTTGCAGGAACGGCCCCGGACAGCTCGTTGCAGCGAACATGTTGTGGCGCGTAAGGGTTCCGTTTGCCGTGCCGTCATATACCAGCAGGGGGATATTGTTGCGGCGGCAAATACATTCGCAAAGGTCATGCAAGCGCCTAAGAACGAGGTCACTCACTGGCCATTGCGGCCCCATGCCGCTGTTGCCCACTTCGATTGTAATTGCTTGGTGGTCATTCGCGCCGCTGCTGGAAGTCCAAGCACGGTCGCTTTCGTTGGCATAGAGCCAAATTTCGCCGTTGCTTGCAATACCGTAGTTGGCACTAATGCCACGATTTCGCAACGTGTTGAATAGCTGCTCGCCGGTGGTCACACCCGCCACCATGTGTGGGGTGATTTTACGGATTGGCTGGTTGCGCGGGGCGTTCATGTGCGTGCGTGGCAACAACCGCACGTGGTCAACCAGTGGGCTGTTTGTGAATCTACTCATCGCGCCCTTGCCCCCTTTTTCTGATTTGCGGCGTTACGCCATCGCGGTTGACTGTGATTTGCAATTCTGCCTGCTTCAACTGCTGTTTTGCTTTGGCCAGCTTGCGCTCAATGCGATGTAGCTTAGCGGCTTTCACGCCTTTTACGCGGCCTTTGAGGTCGGCTCGCTTTTGCTTCAGCTTGCGAACTTTTGCGGCCTTGCGGTCGCGGATGATTTCTTTGATATTCATGGTGATATTCCTTTCGTTAGCTAAAATGGTCGCGGCGGGGTTGATTTCCCGCCGCGATGTCTATTCGGTTTGCTGCCAACGGGTGGCTTTCCGCTGGCGTGGCAGTCTAGTGCACGTGCGTTCTCGCGCAAATGTCGCGCCTGCGCGCGATGGGCGCGGGCTTTTTCCGGGTCGGTCTTATGAATCGCCCGCGCATCGCATTCAAAGTCGCGAGCTATGTCGCGATAATGCTCTGCCATTTCTGCGTAATTCATGGCCATCACTCCTATTGCTCAAACTTCTTCCACAAGCCAAGCAGCTCAAAGTCAATCACACGGCATTGCCAATTCCACTGTGGGAATATAATTAAAACGCGGCCATTACGTGCAACCTTTTTGTACTCCAAATGCACACCATAGTTCTCAAATGCAGTCAAACACATGCCTAAATCAAGCTCAGTCTCAAAGCTGTCGTCCAGCGCTGGGTTTGCAAATTGACCAACCGTATTCGGCCCAATGGGAATGCAGATGCTTGTGGTGCCGCTTGCGCCTCGATTTTCATCGACATACGTCAAACGGCATCGAGCGGAGAGCTGCTCTGGTGCATCAAATTCATCAACCAGAGTAATGAGTGCGCCGTATTCACGTTCGTAGGCCACGGAGATAGGCGGCAAGGTAAAATTCACTTGGGTAAAGCTATGGCTTGAGTTCAGTTGGAACGCATCCGCGTCAATTTCTGTGACAATCACACGGGAGTATATTTGGTCAATAAAGCCCGGCTCGTTTTGGTTTCCGACATCAAATCCTATGGCCATTTTTAGCTCAAGCGCAATTCCGTCATGTTTACCAGTGGCCGTCACGATGGTGCTACGGATAGTGGTTTCATCTACGCAGTAGATGTTTTCTGTGTCTATTACCGTCATATCAACCCGTGTCCCTGACCAATTCAACAAATGCAAATCGAATGCACCTGCCAAGTCTTGCGGACGAATGCGCTGTCGCGGCCACGCTTGTATCCAAGTTGCGGCCTGACCGACGATGTCGCCCGCTTGGCTGGATAGCCAAAGGTTTACACTCATTCCGTATGAGTGAGCTGTCTCTGGATAATCCACATCTTCCTTGGCCATGCCGGTGGTTAATGTGTAATCCACGCCATCAACAAGACGGCGGGCGCCAGCCTTTTGTGCGGCCTGCATCGCGGCAGCGGTATTATTCACCACCGGTTGAATCCAATTATTGAAGGTTTCATCTGCACTTGCGGGGTCGCCGCTGATAAGCTTGGGTATTGTTGGCGTGTATTGCGGGTTTTCTGGGATTGTAAAATTCGGTCTGCTCATGTGGTTTTCCTCCTAATAATTTTAATCAAGGTTTACTGAGCCATCAAGGTTCCAACTGCCGTCAAGTATGTGCTGAATGGGCTGCGGCGGGGTTCCACCAATGTCTACCCACTCTGTGCCATCAAATCCCTGCAGTATACCGTTATAAAAACGAATGCCGTGAACGCCATCTGGGCTAAAGATGGTTTGTGTGGCGTGGCTGTTGATTGCCTGCAAAATGGGGGCGAGCTGTGAAGCCGCCCACGCCGGGTCAACTTGCATGTTGCCAGCTGGGTTAATAGTAATGCTGGTGTCGTCAATGCTAATTGGGTCAACGAAAATAGCCAACGTGCCGTCATCCATAATCCACGCAAGCCCGGTGTGGCCTGGTGCGGTGACATCGCAGTTCTTTACCTTCCAGCTATCGCCCGGCTCGTGCCCGGCAGGAACGATTTGACTTTCAAGCGCAATTGGCGTGGGTACGCGCAAGCCACCAGATGGTAGCTGTTCAAGCGAAGTTACCCGCTTGGTCAGCGTATCAAGTTCTTCACGCAGCAGCTCATTTTCTTGCCCAAGTATGAACGTCTGCGACAGGCCCGCAATACCGCTGATTTTATCAATCCAGCAAGGTTGCCCAGAGGTGCCACGGTCGGCGGTCAAACGAAATGCGAAGTAGTTGCCATTCTGCACTAACGTGTTGTGAATAGAATGGTATCCGCTATTGAGCTGGTCATTGGTCAGTGGTTGCCATACAGGGACGGGGTCGTTGGCGTTGTTGGTGATTTCCACAAGCAACGTGGCCCCTGCATCCAACCGCATTGCGCCCAATATGTTCATCAAAAAATTGCGGATTGGTGTGTTGTTGCTGATGTCTACAAATATAGGAGCGCTTTGTAAAATGACCCGTGTCACATTTTTGGTAAATTCAATGCGGCCTTGTGCTGTGTTGCCACTTACATCAGTAACGGTTAGCGTGTAGGTATGTTGCCTATTAAGCAACTGCTGCCATTGCACCACGCTCAAGTCAAGCGTGAATAGACCACCGTCAATCACTTGATTCACACGGCTTGCAACTTGAACGCCATTCAGCGTTAATATTGCAGTATACCGCGCGGTCATATTCGTGTCACGGTTGTTGCTCACACGAAACACAACTGTGCGCTCGGAATCTGTTGTGATGGTCATCCCATTGCGAATATCACTTGAGGCATCTTGCGCAACGGTGATGGCCACACGGTCTTGCGGAAGCCGAATGGGTGAATTCATCCAGCCGGATTGCGCATCGAATGTATCGAATGCGGCAACGCGGTATTGCACGCTCTCCCATGCAGTTTGCACGGTTTCAGAGAACTCTCTTGCGGCTCCTTGGAACACTTGTGACCATGTGCCACCATTCACGCTTCTTTGTATCCTAAAGCCCGCCAAGTTGCCATCCGGGTCGGTGGATTGACCCCATGTGATGCGTATGTCATCGCCACGGAACGGGTTGGCTGGTGTGGCGATGCTGGCGGGCGTAGTTGGGGGACTGTTTGTTATTACCGTTTGTATGGCTGACATCGTATTAAGGCGTGAGCTTGCGTGTTGGTCAACAGCAATTACGCGGAAGTGCGCAGTATTTGTCCCGGCAGGCACGCCTGCGCTCATGGTATGCGTTAAGCCGCTGATTCCTGTTGCGACCGTAGTCCATCTAAGCGCACTCAGTATCGGAATGCCTAATACGCCTCTGTCCTGATCTCGTTCATTATTATAATTTCGTTGCAATGTATAGGTCACTTGAGCCTGCGTGCTGCCGGTGCCGGGTGTCGCGGCTGTCCAGTTGATGGTAAGTGCTACTCCAGCCAACACTTGGTTGTTGTCAAGCGCCGCGTGGTTTCGCACAACGGTAACGCTACCCGGCGCGCCGGGGGTAAGGTTCACTGGGTTACGCACCGCGCCATTGGTTTCACTCACGGTGAGGTTAGCGGGCAGCAGAAAAGCTGGTCGGCAGCGAACGCTATTGCTCTGTGTTGCTGACCCCATGGCTCCCGTGTCGCTAACCCTATGTGCTTGCCGGGCAAGACCCGACATATTCAAGTCCGGCGTTCTAGTCCAATATGGGCGGTCGCCAGCCGTGGTGTTGCCTGCTCTTCGCCTCGCATTTGAACTGAAGTAAGGTATATGCGGCCCATCGGCTGGGCCAGATGTTAGTTCACCCTCAGAAAGCGCAAAAATGTTGCGGCTGATATTTGTGACTGCCCCTGTGCTTCTGTTGCGAATGGGAATAGAAATGCTTGGGATTTGTCCGCGAAGCCATGTTGGAATACGACCGTTAAGCATCGCAACCATCCGATTATCAAGCGGGCTGCCGTTGTATGTATCAGTACCGCCGCCTATTGTGCCGCCAGAAAAATTGCCAGCCTCAAATGCCCATTCGCGCAACACCAGCGTGTGCGGTACGCCGCCGATGGTACGCCAGCCATGTGCAATAACGGTGTATGTGACCAAGCTGGAGCTACCAATTTCAGCAAAGGCGATGTTATTTCCGGGGTTTACTTCTGATAAATTCTTAAAAGCCACGTTGTCACCTCCTAATATTCAATCCTATTTTCAATGGTGTTGTGCACGCCTTGAATGAGTTGTAGGCCATTTAGCGTGAGGAAGTTGAAAAAGAAATCTGCGCTCCCTTGGCCGCCAAACATGCGTAAAATTTCATTCATGTGTTCCTGCAGAGCCGCAAGGTCTGCGTGTAAAGACGGAAAAGCAATTTGTATGCTTTCAAGAATTTGGCGTTGCTCAAAGGCCAAGATTACAATAGCTTCTTGCACGTTGCCTGCCCCAAGGTCGGTCAACCTATCATCATAACGGATTTCGTCAGCGGTAGTAGCGCGAACGATGTTGGCCGTCACGTGCTCTGTGTCACCAACTGCCGTGATGATGTCGATGAACTTTTCTTGGATGGACTCTGCAACAATGGGCTGCACCAGTACGGCATTGTCGCCGGTGTTGCGGTAGCAATATAGCACTTCAGCACCATCTTCACCGTGGGCAAACAAGGCGCGTTCACGGTCAAAATATTCAGTTGTAATCAAAGTGCTTGGTAGCATTCCGCCGACAACCACTGTATTACCTGCTCGTTTTTCAAACTTTGATATTTCAATGTCCAAAACCGGGTCTATAACATCCATCAAGTCGCCAATTGGTTGCTCTGGTGGAAGTATACCTTGGCCGACCGCAATCCGTGTGAATGTAATATTTTCTCCCGCCAAGTTTCTGGCTATCAAGGCCAATCCTGCGGTGGTGAGACCCTTGCGAATGGTTGTGCTCATGCATTTTCCTCCTCTGTAATTACGTGCGTTTCACGGTGAAATTCTCGAAAGGCAAGCCCAAAATATGCGCTAAATTCTTCGACAAGCTCCACGCGTAACTGTTCAAGCCAAGAGCTTTTTCGTTTGACGATATTCAAAATGCGCATGAACTGTTGCTCTTGCGCAAATGAAACGCTTTGGTTGTCGGTGATAATTCGAAAGAAGTGCGGTTCACCGCCATACTCATACCAATGTTGCACTTGGCCGCTGCCGAAGTATGCGGTAAGAACCCGCTCAACCGCTGGCCGCGTGCCCAAGGTCATGTGAATTCGCACGCTGTCTTTGATAATCGCCCGCTTCACCTCAATGGGGCTGTCGGGGTCATACCAATCCACGTGCAAGTCAACTGCTAAAATATCAAGCCATTCTTCGCTCAGCTCATCAATTCGGGCATAGATGAGCGTCAGCCGCGACATGTGAATATTCTCTTGCAGCTCGCCCGAAATTGCCTTGCCCAACGCCGCCATGTTAGGGTCATCTTTCAGCGATTGCGGCAGCGAACGCGTGAAATCAACGTCAAATACGGTATCACTCATCTTCTACACCCCCGAACACCACATTATAATTCACAAGGGCTGCCACTTCGTTTTTTTCCAAGACCTCAAAGCTTGGCTCGGATATTTCAACTCGTTTTGCACCAACGGAAATCATCCGATACAGCAGCTTGTCGGGGTTGATGTCTCGGCCCATGCGCCCGGTCTGCCATACTTTATAATCATCAACGGCACCATCCACGCGCTCGATAATCGTGTCTTTGCTTGTGTCTTGTTGGCGTGTGATGAAATAGGTCACATCAATGTTGAATGGTCGTAGGTATGGAGCACCCACGGTGATTTTATCTGTCATGGGCACGTTGCCGTCCAGTGTTTCGAGGATAAGCTGTTTCATCTCTTCGTCTGGGTAAGCTCCCCCATCTAGCAACACGCGAATATCCACCTCGCCGGGTTCCGGGCTTGTGGGCTCCACGTCAACGATTGCCTGCGATGCTGTTTTCACCCAGTAACGATAAGCACCGACCGAACCAGCCGTTGAAAAGCTCTCAAGGCTTTCGCCCATACGCTCGTAAAATCGTTGGTCGCTTTCGGTGTCGGCACCGCCCTCGGTTTGCGTTATGTTCTCCACGCTCTCAAAAAAAGGGAACAAGTCAACGATTTGCGCAACACCACCCGGTGTTATGCCGTTGCCAATGGCCCCGAGTGTCATGCAAACGGCAGGGGCATCCACATGAAGATTGCCCGGCAGCACGGTTGCAGGGGCAGTGGTTTCAAAGGCTACTTCGCCATTGGTGGCTCGCGTGCCACGTGGTATCGTCAGCGGTGCGGCCTGCGCTGCTGAAATATGAAAGCGTAGCGTTGTTCTAGCCGGTGCCAATTGCAGTCGCTCCACATTACGAAACAACTCTGCTAGCGAATCCAGCAGCTCGTCTTCCGCAAAGCGCGGGACGTTTTGCTTGGCCGTCATGTCGATGATTACCCGCTCTTGCATGATAATATCGGAAATCCACAAAAGAAAAAGTCGCACAGGGTCGGCCTGTGCGAGCGTTCTATCTGTGAAGATTTCATAAGCTGAAATTAGCTTGTCAACAAGCCGTTGCGTGTCTTTGTCAACAAAGCTCACATCGGGGAATTTGCGGCGTTCACTCATTGATACTCACCTCCAAAATTGGAATTAATTTGCCGTTCATGTCATCACGCCGTATTGAAATGTTGTTAATTTCAGCGCGCGGCTCAAAGCGTGCAACGGCATCGAACACTTCGCCAACCAACATGCTTTCCGCTGCTTGAATTGGGACATCAAGAAAATCCATATTTGTGCCAAAATCACGAAACAACGGGACGGTTCCCTGCAATGTGGACAATATCATGCGCACGTTTTGCAGGACTTCCTCATGCAACGTGGCCGGTGCTAAGTTAATAGGCACGTGACTGTTCGCTTCAATCGTGTAGTTCATCTTACCTCCGTGGGGCCTGCAAAAGCGATACGCTCACGCGCGCTTCACGCAACCGCCCCCAATTGTCGAATCGTTCGAATGTGACTTTTAAGTCTGTGACAACCCATCTGTGTTTGCCAATCGGCACAAGCCCTACTACCAATGGCCACGCTCGACCGCTTTTCAGCAGTGCCTGCAGCTTTGCAATTTCCACCCATGGCAGCACGTTGTGCTCACGCAAAAAGTGCATTTCAAAGGGCAAGCTGTTTAAGTTTTCGCCGGTGTATTCAATCATTGGCGTTTGCAGGTGACGGTCGTGCGTGGCGTAATTGACCGAGCTGTCCATTTGCATGTTGTTGAACGTGCGCACCATGCGGCTGCTGACTGAAAATATAACAGGCCCAAATACGCCTATAATCATCAAATACCTCCCAGCACAAAACCATCGCTTTCCCCGTTCGGGATATAAAGGCAAACTACAAGCTGCCCGACAAATGGAAGCCATGGGTAAACCGTGACCGTGCGCTTGTGCTTTTTATGTTCAATAATGCCGTGAAACGGGCACGACCTTATCGTTGCCGTGCCCTCGACTGTCCCACCCATGGTACAGGCTCCGTCTATCTCTCCAGTCATTGGCCCGTTTTCCGCAATCGTTTCACGCTTTTCGTATTTGACGGTTTTTTGATTTGTGAAAACATCCTTCATGTCGGCATAGGATTTTTGCACATAGGATTCGCCCAGCCCTAGGTTGCGGTCGTGGGAGTTATATTCCGCTTCGAAATCCCATTTGTTTTCCGCGCCAAGCTCCTCCACCCACTCTTCCGTGGTGATTAGAGGTTGGTTTTGCAGGACTTTCAATGTGCCGGAAATAAGCGTGTTGCCATCTGCATCAAGCTTGTCGTGAAACTCCACGCGCACAAGCCGCTCTTCAACATCAACGGAGCTGACCGTGCCAACGCGCACCAAGTTTTTCAATGCTGATTCTAAGTGCATCAATAGCCCTCCAATACACGGCGTAACTGCGGGCTAGTTGTGTAGCCGCTGCCTTTTTTCACTGCGTGCTTCGCTCGTTGCACGATGTATTTCCCATCGAACATGCCAAACCCCGCAACGTCAACCGTAACGCCAGACACAAGCCGCACATCGCCAGCGAGTTTTAACTCGGCTCGCGGTTGTTGCTTGTTTTTTCCACGCAAGCGGCGCTTGGCAACCTCACGGGCCTCATCGCGTGAAGTCACACGCTCATTGATGTTCAGCACTTGCCCGTTTGGGTCATAACCCGGCGGCGTGAAAGTATACTCAATTGTCTGCTCCGACTGCGGGTCGGTGTAAGCCACGCGGCAGCTACTGTATGTATCGTTTTTGGACTTGCCAAAGCGATAGCTTTTTATGTTCGATTCTCCCTTTTTCAATGTCATAATTGACGGTTTTTGCTCATAGACCGAAGCATCAAACAACACAATATCCCCGCCCGACACTTTTAGTGAAATTCCAGCATTGCGGCAAAGCTCCTGCAAAAACACAATATCGGATATATCCCTTTGCTCCTTGCGGTCATAGAACGGGTCGAAGGTCGATTCATACATGGCCGCCATGTTGTTTTTGCTTGCGATTTCATTGGCTATGGCCGATAGGTTTAGATTCTCCCATGCCTTTGTGTTTGTGGCTGTGCGTAGCGTGGCTTCGAACGGCAGGGCCGTGGCTTTTAGTGACACCGTGGATGGCGGCCCAGATACATCTAGGCTGTCAATCTCAAAATCGCCACAGGGCAGCGCGTGACTGCCCAACGGCGCAATTGTTGCGGCTATTTTTGCATCTTCTGCGCTCTCCAGCCAGTTGCCAATCCAAACGCCACCAACGTCATCCAGCTCCAGCTGCAAATCGTCTGCGTTGTCTTCTTCGTGGTCGGTATAGGTTAGCGAAAGGAAATGCTTGTTGATATCCGCGCTCACGTCCACGCCGTTGATTTTCAAATGCACTTCGGTTTGCATAACACGTTCGGCAATCACAGGGCATCACCGCGCTTCCATGGTGGCAGCCCGCCGGGTATAGGCACTGGCAAATCTGGTATTACAAGCTGGATATTTGCTGGAAAAATGAAGATGTTTCGATGCTGCAGGTTCGCTTTCATAAGCGCATCGACCCGCATTTCGCTGCCAAGGGTGCGCTGTGCTATCAAATCCCACTTGTCGCCTTGCGTTGTTATATAGGTTTTAGGCATAACGCATCCTCCACGAATTATCGGCATTTTCGCGCAGGCAATCCTGCACAATTTCGCGCACGTCTTCAGCACTGGCACGTAGCCTGCTTTCTAAATCACCCGGCGCATTGCCATTGACGTGAATCACCGGGCTATACGACATTTGCACAGACTGTGACGTATTGCTTGTGCTCGAAAGCGATTGCATTTGCTGGCTCGGTGTACTATTGCCCTGCATGGCTTGCGCGGCCTTGATGTTGCGGAAAATATCGCTTGTTTGCGCAGCCGTAAATACTTTTCGGCCACGCGCGTTGGTTACCAGTTCACCGCCACGGCCATTGATGTCACCAGCAACAAACGTGTCTGGCGTAAAGTTCGAGCCAGTATGATAGTGCGGAACATTCCCACCGCCAGTGTTAAACAAGCGTTGGAACCAATTGCGGTTATCAACTTCCATGCGCCCCATCTCTGCATTCCAGTGCACGCGCGCAGCAGTTGCATCCGCGATAATTTGGTCACGCAGGGCGATGGAATTTGCACAACCATCTTCTGTTAGCTGCCGCAGTGCTTCGTTTAGTTCTTCATAGCAGCCTGTTGTTTGTGCAAGTTCAACTTGCATTGCCGCTTGCGCGCGGGTTTGTTCCCAAGTGGCTTCTTCAAGGATTTCATTTGCATTTGTAAGCATATATTGCTCACCCTCAAGCCTGCTAGTTGCTTCAGCAAGCCTATTTTGTGCACTTTCCAGTTCCAGTTGAGCGCGTTCGGCCTCCCGGCTTCCTTCACCATAACGCCGCAAGGCTTCTGTCAAAGCACGCTGGCGGTCTTCCACGCGGTCTTCCGCATCCATCACAGCAAGCTGTGTGTCGGCAAATCCACGCTCAACACCTTCCAGCTCACGCACAATATCAATGCGATTTTGAACAGCCTGCACATAAT